>Ga0265296_1000357_pt1 | contig 76109 bp, 66 predicted proteins | sample MunlanPumphouse1_FD_189073 | JGI IMG/M metagenome (GOLD analysis project Ga0265296, IMG submission 189073) | Groundwater microbial communities from a municipal landfill in Southern Ontario, Canada - Pumphouse #1 | ecosystem: Environmental > Aquatic > Deep subsurface > Groundwater | place...
GCAACACCGCGGCCGCCATTGCTCTCGGGGGCGCCCTGATCGGCTATGTCCTGCCCCTGGCCTCGGCCCTGTCGCATACCGTCAGCCTGATGGAGTTCGCCGCCTGGGCCCTGCTGGCCGGCGTGATCCAGATCCTGGTCTTCGTCACCATCAGCCGCATGGCTTTCCGCAACCTGGTCGTCCGTATCGAGGCGGGCGAGATCGCCGCCGCCGTCTATCTGGCCGCCATCTCCATCTGCGTGGGCTTGCTCAACGCCGCCTGCATGACGGCGTGACCGCGATGACCGATCCCAAGGACCTGCCGAAAACCGCCACGATGCGCCGGATGAAGCGCTCGCGCGTCCTGCACGTCAGCAGCCTGATGGCGACCGCCAGCTTCTCACTGGCCGCCTGCGGGTCGCCCCAGCGCGTGGCCGCGCCGGAGCCTGAGCCCACGCCGGTCTATACCTCGCTGGACGAGTGCCGCGCCGCCAACGACATCTCGGACGCCGAATGCGACGCCGCCCAGGCCGCCGCTCAGAAGGCCGCTGCCGAGACTGCGCCGCGCTACGCCACCCAGTCCGAATGCGAAGGCCAGTGGGGCCCGTCGCAGTGCCAGCCGAACAATAGCGGCGGCGGCTCCTTCTTCACGCCGCTGCTGGCCGGTTTCGTCGTCGGCCAGATGCTGAACGGCGGCGGCTATCGCGGGGGCGGCCCGATGTACCGGGACCGCGACAACCAGTATTCCAACGGCTACGGCGGCGGTTACGCCTATCGCGACTATCGCACCGGCAAGACCCTGACCAATGGCCGGGAATACGGCGACGTGGCCCGTCAGGCCCCCAGCCGGGTGCAGAGCCGCACCACGGTCGTTTCGCGCGGCGGCTTCGGCGGCGGCGGGCGCGGCTACGGCGGCTAGATCGGTCTAACGGCGCCACACCTCGCGGCCTTCCTTCCAGGTGGCCTGAACCTTGATCTCGGCCAGCTTGTCGGGATCAATGGTCATGGGGTTCTCGTCCAGCAGGGTCAGATCGGCCAGCTTGCCAACGGCCAGCGAGCCCTTCCTGTCGTCCTCATAGTGCTGCCAGGCGGCCCACAGGGTCATGGCCTTCAGGGCGATGTCGACCGGCACGCATTCGTCGGGGCCCAGGATGTCGCCCGAGCGGGTGCGGCGCGTGACCGTGGCCGACAGCACCCGCATCGAGTCGGGATTGGCCACCGGCGCGTCGTGGTGGGTGGTGAAACGCATCCCGCGCCGCACAGCCGAATGGCAGGGCGAGATGGTCTCGGCACGGCGTGGTCCCAGCACCGAGTCCCGATGATAGTCGCCCCAGTAGAAGGTGTGCATGGGGAACAGAGACGGCACGATGCCCAGGGTCTTCAGGTCGTCCAGTTGATCCATCCGCGTGGTCTGGCCGTGGATCAGGACCGGGCGGCGGTCTTTCGCGCCATGCTTGTTCGTCGCCTCGCGTACCGCGCCGATCAGCAGGTCGATGGCGGCGTCGCCGTTGGCGTGGACCTCGATCTGCCAGTCGTTCCTGAAGGCCAGTTCGACGGCGTCCAGCGCCTGTTGTTCGGTCACTGCCGGATAGCCGCGATAAGAGGCCGGCTTGCCTTCGGGCGGGACATAGTAGGGCTGCGACAGCCAAGCCGTCTTGCCCTGGGGCGAGCCGTCCAGCGTCAGCTTGACCCCGCCGATGCGGTACTTGCCGACATAGGTCTTGCGATACAGCGGCGTCGCCATGACGTCGGTCGAGGTCAGGATGTCGGGGAAGGACAGGATGTCGATGGGCAGCTCGCTACGCTCGGCCAGCACGGCCATCATGCGGCAAGTGTCGGTCGAGGAGCGCCCATCCTGAGCCGTCGTGTAGCCGAAGCTGGAGTAGAAGCGCGCGCCCTCGCGGATCATCTCGAGGTTGGCCTGAAGGTCCAGTCGGGTGAACAGGGCGCCCATGACCATGAACAGGGCGGTTTCCTCCATGACCCCGTTGGGCTGCTGCGAGCCTTCTTCCCGGCGAAAGGCGCCGCCGTCGGGGTCGGGCGTCGAGGCGGTGATCCCCGCCGCCGCCAGCGCCGCGCCGTTGGCCACGCCCAGGTGGCCGGACTGGTGCATGAACAGGATCGGCACGCTGTCGGAGATGGCGTCCAGCTCCTTGCCGGTCGGGTGGCGACGCTCTTTCAACTGCGAGTCGTCGTAGCCGAAGCCGATGACCAGCTGGGTGTCGCGGACCAGTTGTTCGTGCGCCTTCATCCAGTCGCGGATGATGCCTTGCAGGGCGGGAATGTCGTCGCCCTGACCGTCCGGCGCCGGCAGCAGGTTGGCGTAGCGTGCTTGCAGCCCGACCATGGAGACGTGGCCGTGCGGATCGAAGAAACCGGGCAGCAGGGTGCGCCCGACCAGGTTCACGGTCTGGGCCCCGCGGCCCACCGCCGCTCGCGCCGCGCCCAGCGAGCCGACCGCGACGATGCCGCCGTTGCGCACCGCCACCGCCTCGGCGGTCGGGGCGGCGTCCTCCATCGTCAGGATCGGCCCGCCGGTGAAGATGATGTCCGACGATGCGCGCGCGGTCTGGGCCATACTGCGGCCTCCCAGCAGGGTGGCGCCGGCCAGGGCTCCGGCTCCGGCGAGCAGGCTGCGGCGGCTGGACGGGGGAAGGATCAGGGTCATGGACGCCTCCTCTGCAGAAGCAGGCTACGCTCAAACCCTCGCATTAGGTAGCGCTCTCGCCACCGCGTTCCACGTCCAATCCGAGCGAGCCGATGTCGCCGTTCGCAGTCTCGTCTCCAGCCAACCGCGCCGTTCAACTGAAATGGCGTTTCGAAAGGGGTGACTGAACGAATGTCCTCCTGCGGCAGTTGATGAGGACCGACCAAACCATGAGGAAGACCCATGTCCGATCGCCTCGCCATGCAGGACCCCCGCAAACAGTATCCGAGTCCGCCTTTTCCTCGCCAGCCGCAGCCGGAGCCCGGCCTCGCCGCCAAGATGGAGCCGCAGCCGGATCATTGCGAGGACAGCTACGAGGGCCATGGCCGACTGAAGGGCCGCAAGGCCCTGATTACCGGCGGGGACTCCGGCATCGGCCGCGCGACGGCCATCGCCTATGCCCGCGAAGGCGCCGACGTCGCCATCAGCTATCTGCCTGCGGAAGACGCAGACGCCAGAGAAGTCCTGACCTTGATCGAGGCGGCAGGGGTCAAGGCTCTGGCCCTGCCAGGCGACATTTGTGACGAGCGCTGGAATGCGACAATGGTCGATCGCGTGGTGGCGGCCTTCGGCGGGCTGGATATTCTGGTCGTCAACGCGGGCCATCAGCAGTTTCGCGAGGACGTGTCCCAACTGACTACAGAAGATTTTGACGCCACGTTGAAGACCAACCTCTACGCCCTGCATTGGCTATGTCAGGCGGCGGCGCCGCACCTGCCGCCCGGCGCGGCCATCATCACCACTGCGTCGATCCAGGCCTATGAACCGTCGGACATCCTGCTGGACTACGCCACGACCAAGGCCGGCATCGTCGCCTACACGAAGTCCCTGGCCAAGCAGATGATCGAAAAGGGCGTGCGTGTGAATGCAGTCGCGCCGGGTCCCTTTTGGACAGTGCTGCAGCCCAGCGGCGGCCAGCCACAGGAAAAGGTTGAACAGTTCGGCGCCCAAAGCGCTTTCGGCCGGCCCGGCCAGCCGGTCGAGATTGCGCCTGTCTATGTCCTGCTGGCGTCGCAGGAAGCCAGCTTTGTCACCGGAGAGGTCTGGGGCGTGACGGGAGGGGCCGGTGTGGGCTGACAACTAGCCTTGGAAATGATGCGCCGGGGGTCTGCATCCAGCGGTCATATTGGCTCTGCGTCGAGGGCCCGGCGATTCTTCCACGGCTACGCTGTATTTCTGCGATTTCGGAACGTATCATGAACATATGGCGCGTATCGAACTTCGGCGAAAGCTCTCCGTCCTCTCTGACGCCGCCAAGTATGACGCCTCGTGCGCCTCATCCGGCGCGCCTAAACGCAACTCTCTCGGGGGAAAGGGCGTGGGTTCGACCGAGGGGATGGGCATTTGCCACGCCTACACCCCGGACGGGCGCTGCGTCAGCCTGCTCAAGATCCTGCTGACCAACTTCTGCATCTACGACTGCGTCTATTGCATCAACCGATCCTCCTCGAACGTGGAGCGGGCGCGGTTCACGATCGACGAGGTCGTCGACCTGACGCTGGCCTTCTACAAGCGCAACTATATCGAGGGCCTGTTCCTGTCCTCGGGCGTCATCCGGTCCGGCGACTATACGATGGAGCAACTGGTCGAGGTCGCCCGCCGCCTGCGCGAGGATCATGATTTTCGCGGCTATATCCACCTGAAGCTGATCCCTGAGGCGGATGAGCGGCTGGTGGGGCTGGCCGGGCGGTATGCGGATCGGCTGTCGGCCAATATCGAGCTTCCGCGCGACGAGGCCCTGGGCCGGCTGGCGCCGGAGAAGGACGCGCGGCTGATCCGCAAGACCATGGGCCAGGTGCGTCTGCGGATGGAGGCGGCCAGGCCGGAAAAGCGCGATCGCCTGCGCCCGCCCGCATTTGCGCCCGCCGGTCAATCGACCCAACTGATCGTCGGCGCCGATGGCGCGCCGGACACGGAAATCCTGGACCGCAGCGCCTCGCTCTATGGCGGGTACGGCCTGCGCCGCGTCTATTACTCAGCCTTCAGTCCTATCCCCGACAGTTCCAGCGTGCTGCCGCTGTCGAAGCCGCCGCTGATGCGGGAGCATCGGCTGTATCAGGCCGACTGGCTGATGCGGTTCTATGGCTTCACTGCGCCCGAGATCGGGGAGGGGGCGTCGGACGGGATGCTGGATCTGGCGGTCGATCCCAAGCTGGCCTGGGCGCTGAAGCGACGCGAGGTCTTTCCCACCGACGTCAATACGGCTCCACGCGAGGATCTGCTGCGCGTGCCGGGCTTGGGGGTAAAGGCGGTGGACCGGATACTGTCGGTTCGACGCTATCGCACCCTGCGGCTTCAGGACGTGGCGCGGCTGACGCGTTCGATCGACAAGGTGCGACCGTGGATCGTGGCCCTGGACTGGATGCCCGGCGGATTGACGGATGCGGCCGACCTGCGCGCGCGGCTGGCCCCGGCGCGACCGGCGGAACAGTTGAGCCTGTTCTGATGCGCACCGTCGTTCTGGCGAGCGAGATCGATTTCGAGGGATGGAAGACGGCCGCGCGGGCGCTGCGGCTGGAGGGTGTAGAGCCTGCCCGCGCCCGCTTCGTCACGGAGGAGGCGGTTCAGGCCGCGCTTTTCGGTGGAGAGGAAGCGAAAGGCCCACAGCAGGAAGCCGGCGCATTCGCGGTGCCGCGCGCCTTTGTCGAGACGGCGGGCAATCTGATCCTGCACCGTGCGCCGGATCGCTTTGACCTGATGTATCGTCTGCTGTGGCGGCTTCGCGACGAGCCCGATCTGATGCGCGTCGTCTCTGACCCGGACGTCGCGGCGGCGGCCGAGCGGGTGAAGAACGTCAGTCGCGCCAGCCACAAGATGAAGGCCTTCGTCCGTTTTCGCGAAACGACCGACGCCGACGGCCCGCGATGGGTCGCCTGGTTCGAGCCCGCCCACCGTGTGCTGGAAAAGACCGCGCCCTTCTTCGCCCGGCGGTTCAGCACCATGCGCTGGTCCATCCTGACGCCTGATGGGACGGCCCATTGGGACGGCCAGGCGCTGACATTCGGCCCGCCAGGGCGTCAGGACGAGGCGCCCCAGGAAGACGAGGTCGAGGATTTCTGGCGCACCTACTACGCCTCGACCTTCAACCCGGCGCGGCTGCGCACGAAAATGATGCAGTCGGAAATGCCCAAGCGGTACTGGAAAAACCTGCCAGAGGCCGCGCTGATTCAGGAACTGGTGGCCTCGGCGGTGGTCCGCACCGACGTCATGGTGTCGGAACCGGCGACCCTTCCCAACGAGAAGTTTCAGCGACTACGCGCTCCCGTCATTGATCGGGCGACGACGGATGACATGGTCCCCTCCGACCTGGCTGAGCTGGGGCGCGGCGTTCAGGGCTGTCGCCGCTGCCCCCTGTGGCGCGATGCGACCCAGGGTGTCTGCGGGCAGGGTCCGGCCCAGGCGCGCCTGATGATCGTCGGCGAGCAGCCGGGCGATCAGGAAGATCTGGCCGGCGCCCCCTTTGTCGGCCCGGCGGGGCGGCTGCTGGACGCGGCCCTGATCGAAGCCGGGATTGATCGCGCCGAGACCTATCTCACCAACGCCGTCAAACACTTCAAGCATGAGCCGCGCGGCAAGCAGCGCCTTCACAAGACGCCCAACGCCGGCGAGGTCCAGGCCTGCCGCTGGTGGCTGGATCATGAGCGCAAACTGGTCAGGCCGCGCCTGATCCTGGCGCTGGGCGCGACGGCGGGTCTGGCCGTTCTGGGCCGAAAGCCGGCCGTCCAGGCGGAACGGGGCGTCGTCATCGACACCCCTGAAGGCGATCGTGTCCTGCTGACGGTTCACCCCGCCTATCTTCTGCGGTTGCCGGACCCCGAGGCGCGCCGTCGAGAGCGGGCGGCGTTCATTGCGGATTTGAAAGCGGCCGGGCGGGCGGCCGCTGACGCATAGCTTCGCCACCAAGTGACCAAGGTGCATCGTCAGGGGGGGGCACTGGTGGTTTTTCTTCAACGAATTCGTGAGCATGAATAGCCCGAACGATTGAATATTAGGGCTGGCTTTTCATGAGATTTGTATTCGCCTGCGCGTCGGCGCTCGCCCTGTTCGGCGCGGGCTCGGCCCAGGCCCTGACGAAGCCCGAGGTCGCCTTCAATGTCGGCGTGGTCAGCGACTATGTCTTCCGAGGCGCGAGCCAGACGGATGGGGGCGCTGCCTTGCAGGGCGGCGTCGATGCCGATTGGGGCGGGTTGTACCTGGGAAGCTGGGCGTCGAACGTGGATTTCGGCGATGATACGGACGCCGAGATCGACCTCTATGGCGGTTACCGCACGGAGGCCGCCGGCTACGTTCTGGACTTCGGTGCGGGCGGCTATTTCTACGTCAACGAACCGGGCGGGTCGGACTACAACTATGTAGAGTTCAAGGCCCTGGCCTCGCGGGCCATTGGCCCGGCGACCCTGGGGGCCGCCGTCTATCATTCGTTCGACTACTTCGGCGTGGACGACGAGGCGACCTATGTGGAGGCTAACGCCGCCTTCGTTCCGGCGGCCAGATGGACGCTCTCAGGCGCGATCGGCCATCAGTGGTTGGACGTAAGCGGCGATTACGCCACCTGGAACCTGGGCGCGGCCTATGCCCTGACCGACCATGTGACGCTGGATGTGCGCTACCACGACATGGACAGCCCGCAGGCCGAGGATCGCGTCACGGCCGGGCTGAAGGTGAACTTCTAGGGGCTGTCGGCCGGCGGCGCGCAAAGCCCGCCGGCCTCGACGTCTGGATCGACGTGCGGGCGAAAATTTGCGCCCGCAAAGGCGCTTAGAACTCTTCCCAGCCCGCCTGCGACGTCGCGGCGGACAGGCCGCGACCGCCCACCGTCCTCAGCATGGCGACAGTCCCGGATCTTGCGGCCGGACGCGCGGCGCGGGCCGACGCCGGTTCCGCCTGCGCGGCGGGCGCGCCCTGGCTCACACGGAAGCGGCCCATCATTTCCGCCAGGTTGCCGGCCTCCTGGGCCAGCGAATGGCTGGCGGCGGTGGATTGCTCAACCATGGCGGCGTTCTGCTGGGTCATCTGGTCCATCTGGTTCACCGCCGTATTGATCTCCGCCAAGCCTGTCGCCTGCTCGCGTGAAGAGGCAGCGATGTCGGACACCAGGCCGTTGATCTCGGCCACTTCGGAGATGATGCGGTTCAAGGCCTCGCCCGTGCCGTCCACCAGCTTGACCCCTTGACCGACGCGAACGGTGCTGGCCGCGATCAAGCCCTTGATCTCCTTGGCCGCCTCGGCCGAACGTTGGGCCAGGGCGCGCACCTCCGAGGCCACGACGGCGAAGCCGCGACCGGCGTCGCCGGCGCGCGCCGCCTCGACGCCCGCGTTCAATGCCAGAAGGTTGGTCTGGAAGGCGATTTCGTCGATCACGCCGGTAATACGGGTGATCTGGCTGGCCGAGGTCTCGATGTCGTGCATGGCGGTGATCGCCTCATTGACGACCTCGCCGCTGCGGCTGGCGTTGCTGCGGGCGGCGTCGACGATGCCGCGTGCGCGCTCCGCCCCGTCCGAGGCGTGACGGATGGTGGTGGTGACTTCCTCCAGGGCGGCGGCGGTCTCTTCCAGGCTGGCGGCCTGCTGTTCCGTGCGACGCGACAGGTCATCGGCCGCCTGGCTGATCTCGGAGGTCGTAGAGCGGATGCCGCCCGCGCTGTTGATGATGGCCGACATGGTGTCTTCCAGACGGCTCATGGCGGTGTTGAAATCGTCCTGAAGCTTGCGATAGTCCTGCGGGAAGGCGGCCTGCAATCGGTAGGTCAGGTCCCCGTCCGACAGATGCGACAGGCCTTCGCCGACCGAGGCGACCACGAACTTCTGCTCTTCTTCAGCCGCCTGACGAACGGCCTCGTTGCGCTGGCGCTCCGCTTCGGCGGCCGCGCGATCCCGCTCCTGTTCAGCGCGCAGGCGGCCCGCTTCGGCCAGGTCATGGCGGAAGCCGTCCAGAGCGCGGGCGATGCCGCCCACTTCGTCGGCGCTGGCCGTTCCCTTTACGGCTTCGTCATAGCGGCCGGCGTTCAGAGCGCCGACGGAGGCCGTCAACTGGGCCAGAGGGCGGCGAACGACGCGGTCTGTCACGAAGAACAGGGCGCCCATGACCAGGCCCAGGATCACCAGGCCGCCGATCATCATGGCGATGGCCAGGCGATCAGCGGGGCCGTTGATCGCGGCCGAGGGGATGTCGGTCACCAGCGCCCAGGTCGCATTCAACCCGGCGAAAGGCACGGGACTGACCAGGCGCTCGATCGGTTCTTTCTTCAGGTCGCGCAGACCGTCCAGGCGCGTGGCCTTGCCGGCGGTCATGACGGCGCGGACATCGTCGGCCCGTCCCTCGGCATAGGGTTTGGTCAGCAGGGCGGGGTCGGGGTGGGAGACCCAGTTGCCGGCGGCGGACAGCAGCATGACGCGGCCGGTGTCGAACGGCTTCATCTCGCCCAACATGCTCGACAGGCCGCCGAGCGCCAGATCGACCCCGGCGACGCCGATCACCTTGCCGCCGGAAACCACCGGATAGGCGATCGAGGTCATCAGCACCGTCTTGCCGCTCACCTCGTAGGGATAGGGCTCGTTGATGACCGGCTTTCCGGTCGTGAAGGGCTGAACATAGTAGGGCTGTTCGTAGTCGTTGGCGGAGTTCAGCGGCTGCATGGAGATCGTGCTGCCGTCGTTGACCCAGTAGGGGGTGAAGTAGCCGTTGGAGTTCGAGCCGAGGTCCGTGCGGCCGGCCATGGCCCCGTCCAGGCTGTCGAACAGGCCGGGCGCCGCCATGAACCAGCTCCCCGTGACCAGGGGCGTGGAACTGGCCGCGGGCTTCAGCATGTTCATGATGGTCCGGCGATCGCGGACGCCGGATTCGTGGGCCGTGCCGATCATCTCGGCGATGGAGCGCGCCGCGGTGTCGGCTCCGCCGACCCGACCGCTGACGCTCGAAACCGCACTTTCGCTCAGGGCCTCGGCGTAGTCATGCGACAGGCCTCGCGCGACCGAGCGCGTGTTCTGCGACACGGCGACGGCGGCGAAGAGCAAGAGCACGCCCGTGACGGCGCCGCCCGCCAGAAGAAGCTTTCCAGCAACGGATAAGTTCTTGAACCCACGCATCGTCCACCCCTGTTTCAGGGTGTCTTAGGAGGGAGTCTCTTAAAGATGCGTCTAGTGAGGGCAGGGGAAGGTCGGTCCTCGACAACCCCTTTTGAATGCCGATCCGCTCCGTACGCCGCCACATTGCGGTGCTGGCGATGTTCCCACAGGGGGCATGAGCCCAAGCCCTTTCGCGGCGAGTTCAACAGCCAATATTGTGCACAAGGCTGAAAAGAGCCGTTGTCGGAGGGCTTGTCGCCGAAAGTAGGCGCCAGCTTCACTGTGGATTTGCGGGGGCGTCGCCTGCCCGACATCGACGCCCACTACGCCTCCCCGATCTTCAAGGGGGATGCGACGATGAAATTCTTGGGAAACAAGGCTGGTCTGCTGACGGGTGCGGCGGTGTTGAGCCTGATGGCCGGCGCCGTCCAGGCGCAGAGCGCGGCTCAGGAGCCGGTGTCGACGGTGGACGACGTGATCGTCACGGCCCAGCTGCGCGCACAGGACCCCATTGAGGTGCCCTTCGCCCTGACGGCCTACAGCGGCGAGTTCCTCGAGAACCTGGGCGTTCAGGAGTTCGAGCAGTTGTCGGCCTTCGTGCCGGGCTTCCTCGTGCAGAACCAGTCGCCGAACAATCCGGGCTTCGTGATGCGCGGCATCACCTCGGACTCAGGCGCGGCGACGGCTGAACCGCGCGTCTCGGTCTTCCAGGACGGCGTGTCGATCTCCAAATCGCGCGGTTCTTACGTCGAGCTGTTCGATCTGGAGCGGGTCGAGATCGCCAAGGGGCCGCAGTCGACCCTCTATGGCCGCGGCGCCCTGATCGGGGCCGTCAACCTGGTGCAGAACCGCGCCCGTCCCGGCCAGTTCGACGCCGAGATGCGGGCCGAGGTCGGCGACTACGGCTATCGCTCAGTCGAAGGCTTTGTGAACGCCCCGGTCGGCGAAGACGCCGCCCTGCGCCTGGCCACGCGGATGAAGACCCGCGACGGTTCGGTCGAGAACCTGCTGGGCGGCGAAGACTACAACGGCATCGAGACCAAGGCCTTCCGCCTGTCCGGCGCCTGGACCCCGAGCGACACGCTGCGCGCGGACCTGATCGCCAACTATCAGACGGACGCCGCCACCGGCACCTCGTTCAAGTCCATCGCCTATGATCCCGCCGACCCGACGACGGGCGCTGTTCTGGGCGGTCGCGCGCCGTGGGAAGGCGCGGCCCTGACGCCAGGCGCCGCCTTCGACGGCGGCAAGAGCCTGGGCTTGGACCGCAAGGTCTGGGGCGTGACGGGTCTGGTGAAATGGACGCTGGCGCCGTCGCTGTCGCTGAACTCGACCACGGCCTATCGCCAGTTCGACTCCTACGAGACCTTCGACGCGGACGGCCTGTCGCTGCCGCTGCTGACGGCGGCGGAGGAGGCATATGGCGAGCAATGGAGCCAGGAGTTCCGCCTGAACTGGGACAACGGCGGCCGCCTGTCGGGCTTCGCCGGGGCCGGCTGGTTCCGCGAGGAAGGCTATCAGCGCACCCCGACCCAGTTCGACGAGCGCATTGCTCTGAGCCAACTGGCAGGTCTGCTGGACGGATCGCCCACGGCGGTCGGCCGCAACACCCTGCCGGTCTCGGCCTATGCGACGGTGGCGCGCCAGTTCCTGCAAGCCACGCTGACGCCGCTGGGCGCCGGCGCCCTGGCCGCGCCCATCGCGGCGAACCTGAAGTCGGCGCACATCGAGATTCCGATCAACAGCGCCGAGCTGACCTCCTACGACCTGTTCGCCGATCTGACCTTCAAGGCCACCGACCGGCTCGAGTTCGCGGGCGGGGTTCGTTACACCCGCGACGACAAGACCACAGGCTACGCCAGCTCGGTCGCTAACGGCCGCTCCATCGCCGGCGGGCTGCTGGCGGTGCTGCAAGGCGCGGTGCCGCCGGCCCAGATCCCGGCCCTGCTGGGCGGCCTGGCCAATCCGAACGCGGTCAATCTGCCGGCCTCGGTCCTGCCGCTGTTCGGCCTGACGGCGCAGCCCACGGCCAACAATGGCGACTTCGTCTATGGCGATCATGAGGACGACGGCTTCACCTGGCGCCTGACCGCGCGCTACGCCCTGTCGGACGATGCCAGCCTGTATGCCAACTATGCGCGGGGCCGTCGTCCCGAGGTTCTGAGCGTCAGCGGCCCGGCCGCCCCTCTGGCCGCGCCGATCTTCAAGGTCATCGAGGCCGAGACAGTCGACAGCTTCGAGGTCGGCGCCAAGGCGGCGCTGATGGACGGCCGTCTGCGTCTGGACGGCGCGGTCTTCCACTACGCCTACGACAACTTCCAGACGACGGTTCAGGAAGGCACCCGCTTCATCACGACGAATGCGGGCGAGGCCAGCGCCTATGGCTTCGAGGGTCAGGTCTTCTGGGCCGCCGCTGACAACTTCGACCTGTTCGGCACCTACGGCTACAACCACTCGCGCTTCGAAGCGGGTCTGTATGACGGCAACAGTTTCCGCCTGTCGCCCGACAACATGGCCTCGATCGGCGCCATCTGGCGTCTGCCGGTGACGGGCGGCGAGATCGAGATTCAACCGACCTATACCTGGCAGTCCAAGGTCTTCTTCGACGACAACAACGACATCCCGGCCCTGCAGACCCAGAACTTCGTCGCCGACACGGCCCAGGACGAGTTCCAGGACAGCTACGGCCTGCTGAACCTGCGGGTCCGCTATGCCCCGGCTTCGGGGAACTGGGGCGTCGAGGTGTTCGGCGACAACCTGCTGGACGAGGAATACATCAAGGACGCCGGCAATACCGGCGACGGGCTGGGCCTGCCGACCTTCATCGCCGGACGCCCCGCCAGCTTCGGCGCCGCCTTCACCGTTCGCTACTAGGGGGCTGGACGCATGACCATGAACCGTCGCGGCCTGCTGGGCCTGTTCGGGGCCGGGGCGGCCATGAGCGCTGCTTCGGCCAAGGCGGAGGCGGCCTCGGTCGCCTTCGCTCACGGCGTGGCCTCCGGCGATCCCGGCGCCGACCGTGTGATCCTGTGGACCCGGGTCACGCCGGGCGAGGGCTTCAGCGGCCCGGTGTCGGTGGCTTGGCGCGTGCTGGAAGGGCAGGGGGACCGCGTCGTCGCCTCCGGCCGGTTCGCGACGGGGCGGGACCGCGACTACACCGTCAAGATTGACGCTGCGGGCCTGCGTCCCGGCCACGACTATCGCTACGACTTCGCGGTCGGCGAGACCCGCTCGCCGGTCGGGCGCACCCGCACCCTGGCGGCCGAAGGCGTGGCCCCGGTCAACCTGGCGGTGGTGTCGTGCCAGCTCTATCCCGGCGGCCTGTTCAACGCTTATGAGGCCATCGCGGCCCTGCCGGCGCTCGACGCCGTGGTCCACCTGGGCGACTATATCTACGAATACGGGGCCGAGGCCGACGCCTATGGCATGGCGACCGGCGCGGCGCTGAACCGTCTGCCGCAGCCGCCCCACGAGATCGTCAGCCTGGCCGACTACCGGACCCGTCACGCCCAGTACAAGACCGACGCCGACCTGCAGGCCGCTCATGCGCGCGCGCCCTTCATCTGCGTCTGGGATGACCACGAAACGGCCAACGACGCCTGGCTGCAAGGGGCCGAGAACCACCAGCCCGAGACCGAAGGCGACTTCGCCGTGCGCAAGGCGGCGGCGCTGAAGGCCTACTATGAGTGGATGCCGATCCGCGAGGCGGGGCAGGGCGCGCTGAAGGAGGCGATCAACCGCAGCTTCCACTTCGGCGACCTTGCCAGCCTGATGATGGTCGAGACGCGCCTGACCGGCCGCACCGAACCGCTGGACTACGCCAAGGACCTGACCGCCAAGGCGGGCCCGGACGGCGAGCCGGTGCTGGATATCGACGCTTTCCGCGTCAAGCTGAACGATCCAGCCCGCGACCTGATGGGCGCCGAACAGCGCGCCTGGCTGACGCAGGAACTGACGTCGTCCAAGGCGGCCGGCCGGCCGTGGCAGGTTCTGGGCAATCAGGTCGTCACCGCCCGCGTCGTCGGCCCCGACGTGTCGCGCACCATGACGCCGGAGCAGGTTCAGGGTCTGATCGCCCAGGTGCCCGAGGCCTTCCGTGAGCAGTTCGAGCAGGCGCTGTTCCTGTTCAGGATGGGGCTGCCGTTCAACCTCGACGCCTGGGACGGCTATCCGGCGGGGCGCGAGCGCCTGTACGCCGCCTTCGCCGAGGCCGGCGTCCAGCCCATCGTCCTGGCCGGCGACAGCCACGCCTTCTGGGTCAATGAGCTGAAGGACGCCGCCGGCGCGCGCCGGGCCGTCGAGTTCGGCACCAGCGCCGTCTCCAGCCCCTCCATCGGCGACGCCCTGGGCGGCTTCCCGCTGGGCGCGGCGCTGATGCAGGCCAACGACGAGGTCGTCTTCTGCGACCAGTCAGCCAAGGGTTTCGTCCTTCTGACGCTGACGGCGGACAGGGCCGAGGCGGCGTTGATGCAGGTCTCGACCATCTTCGCAAAGCCGTTCGAGGTGTCGATGTTGAAGCGGTTCAGCGTCGGCTTGGACGGGCGGCTGGCGGGCGAGACGGGCATCGCGGCAGACTAGCCAGCCCGCGCCCCGGATCGTCCAGATCGGCAATCTGATAGGCTAGGTCTTCCTCTACCCCCGCTTTGCCGGGGGGAGAGGACGGACGGCTGAAGGGCGTCGCCCTTCATGAAGCTCAGATAGCGGCATCGTCGCTATCGCCTGCTGCTTCGGTCGGCGAATATTTTCTATTGTAAGGAAGGATGGTGGACGCGACAGGGATTGAACCTGTGACCCCCTCGGTGTGAAGCGCTTATGGGTGAGTTTTTCTACGTTTCATGGCGTTTCACAATAGTCATAAGATATTGAAATTCATCAAACTGGCAATTTCAGCAGTTTGCTCCGCTTTGCAGGAAATCTCGCATCAAATGCCCCACTGACGCCCCAATCTGCTAGGGTTTTGGGCTCTGGTCTCTTGTTTTCGAACACGAGGAATGCGGGTCATGGCCTCACCGAAGCTCGGCACCGATAGACAGATTTCGGGCCTGAAAGCCGCCGCCAAAATGTACGAGGCTGGGGTGAGCTCCAGCCCCGGATTGGCGGTGAGGGTCCATCCCAGCGGCCTCAAGCAATTCGAGTACAGGTATGTCGCGGTGAGCGGGAAGCGCCGGCGCTACATCCTGGGAAGCTACCCCGATCTCTCGCTTTCGGAAGCGCGGACCAGGGTGGGCGCGCTACGCACCGCGGTGGTGAGTGGGGCCGACCCGGTCGGGGATCTGGCGGTTGCGAAAGAGCGGGCCAGGACGGGTGAAACGCTCGATGAACTGGCGGAGGCGTACTGGCAGGCGGGGGCGGTCGGTCTGCACGGCGGACGGCGACGGCCCAAGCGGGAGGTGACGCTCTACGGCGAGCGGAAGACCTGGAAAAATCACATAACGGCCAAGCTCGGGCATCGTCGGTTCACCGAGATCAAGCGCGCGGATGTAAAGATCTTCATGAGGGAGCTGGTGACGGGCGGCAGGTTGTCGGCCGCCAGCATCGCCTCGATCGGCGGAATTCTTCACGCCGTCCTCGGCTTCGCCGTTCTGGAGGAGCGACTGGAATCTAATCCCGCGATCGGACTGGCGCGACCGCTGGCTCTGACGTCGCGGGAGCGGATGTTCAACGACGAGGCCCTCAAGACGATCTGGGACTGGGCCGATCTGTCTTCCCAGCCCCGTGGTCCGGATGAGAAGACGGCCGGTGTCCACGCCCGCCTTGAACCGGTGACTGGACTGGCGATCCAGTTCCTCATGCTGACGCTGACGCGGCGCAACGAGGTCGCTGGCGCTTTGAAGGCGGAGTTCGACCGCGAGGCCGGGCTCTGGATCATCCCTTCGGCCAGAGCCAAAGCCAAGCACCAGCATGTGGTTCCTCTGGGCCCGGATTGCCTGAGGGTGCTGGGGGAGGCCTGGGCGCTTGATCCCGACAGTCCGTTCGTCTTTCCGTCAGAAAGGGTTCCCGGTCAGCACCTGGAAACTCGCGCCATAACGCGTGCCTTCGCACGAACCTGTTCGCGCAAGAAGCTCGCGCCGGGATCGCCTCACGATATCAGGCGGTCAGGCGCGACGACCCTGACCGGGCGATACGGCGTCAGCCGCTTCGTCGTTGGTCTGGTGCTGGGCCATACGCCAAACGAGGGCGCCGCCGTGACCGGGGTCTATGATCGCCACACATACGTGCCCGAGAAGCGGGAAGCGCTGCTGAAGTGGGCTGGGCATCTGACGAGCATCGGGAAGGTCGCGGCCAAAGTCCCTGAGGCAAGAGCGGCGGCGCTGAATCCGGCGTCTCAATTTCCTGTCGATGCGACGGCGCCGGTCGAGCTCCATGTGCATCAGGCCAAGGCGCGAGCGCATGTCCTGTGTAATGCGGGCGATCTTCATGAGGCGGTTTTGGCGATGTGCATGGACATGTCCAGGCGACCCGAAACCGCGACGTCTCACATGGATGTTTTGGCTAGGGCTGGGCTGGCGATTGCGATGACCGGATCGCAGGAACAGGTCGCTGGCTGGATCGAAGGGTTTCGCTAAACTTCGTTCTCTGCAAAGCGGCCTGTCTTTTAATCAGAGGGTCCTCGGTTCGAGCCCGAGGGGGCGTACCATTTTCCCTATATGTCAGTCGTTTATTTAGGCCGCCGTCGGCCTGATTTTGATCGACTCCCTTTTGGGGCACATATGGGGCACAGCGAGACTTCGCTCGTGAGGCGTTTCAGGACGTTTCAGCGGGGATCGGTTTTCTGTTTTTTGAGCGTCTTTGCGTCAGGCGGCGTCAGAGAGACGACGCCCGCGCTTTCGATCTTGGCGGCAGCGCGGAAACTATGAACCGCATCTCACTCAACGCGGCGGTGGGGAAGGTCCGGATTCGGGCCTAGGCGATGGCCAGCCGCCTTTACCGCCGATAGCGGGGTCGGGAATCGTCAGGCCTGGTCAGGCGGACCTCGCCGCTGGTCTCGGTCTGCATGAGATGTGTTTGAGGCTGGGCCGCATCGCTGGCTGCGCCGAAGGCGGGCAGGGCGGTGATGGCCTGAATGACGGCGTCCGCGACGCCGGTCCATGTGGACCAATCGACTTCGGCTTCTAGCCGATCAAGCTTTACCTTAAGGCGAGGATATGGAGGCGACCGACCTCGCCTTCATAGACAGTTCGGTTCGTCTCTCGCCGAGCGGGCCGAACTGTCGCCTTGTGCCGTATGGCTGACCGGGTTCACTAGCCGTCAGGTCGCTTGCTGGAACTAAGGGTTCGCTGATTTTGAGGGCAGGGGTGCTTGGCCCATGCCTGCCGATACAGTCGCTCGCGGGTCAGGGGCGACGGTGATCGGGCAGCTTTTGACTCGTAAGTGTCTTTCCGGACGTCCGCTTAATTGACGTCGAGTACGCCTCCATCTCGGGGTCAGACTGTTGCTGAGGCGGCGCGGTAGAGATCCCTCACAAAAAATCTCTGAGCAGTGAGCGTATTGCCGAACTCTTCCGTGACATGGTCGCCCGCTAGGAGTCTCACGCCCGCCGCCCACGCTGCGAGCGTGATGCTGCGCGTGCGTACGCCATAGAGACTAGCAACCATCCCCATTTTTGCTGTGTCCGCAGCGAACCGTTCAATCCGCGCGATCTCCTCTCGTTCGGTCTTTCTGCCATCGACCGTTGCGATCATTCCAACCGCTCCGCAGCGATCCCAGCGCATGTCGATTGGGCCATGAGGCGCACGAACGAGAACGCCCCGAGCAAACGGCTTCAACTGAGCGATGATCTCTGAAAGCCGGACCTGGGGCAGGCCGACCGGGATGTCGGTGATCTCGACGAAAAGCCGTGACGTCCGGCCATCCGCCAGCTTCTTGAGGTCGGCCAGGATGTTCATTCGCGCGCTGGAGTGGGACAGACCGTTGAACGATATGGGGAGATGGACGGCGATTGAAGGCAAGGTCTCGGCCGAGTCTCCAGAAAGCTCACGTACGAACTGCATCCGCTTCGCGGCCAGGGCCACGTAGCTCATGGGCGTCATGGTGCTGGGCTCGATGGTCGAGAGGTCTCCATCCGGACCGTTCTGGACGGCGACTGTCCGGGCGACGAACGACACCACGGCGCCACTGGCGATGTTCCAGACCGGATCGAGGTAGAAGATCGCCTGGAGATCGGTCCCATCGGAAAGTCGGATCGACACCACCTTTCGCGGGGGCCGGGAGAAGCCCATCTGTTGCCAAGGGGGCGATCCGTCCTCACTCTTGGAGAGATCAAAGGAGCGCTCCAGGGACGCCTGGGCCAGTTCGCCCTCGCCGACGAGGGCGGCCTCGACGGTTTCTCCGTTCAGGCGGTCCACGACGAAGACGTGGATATGTTCGGTCTTCACGGCGCCCGGGAAGTAACTCAAAGTCTCGCGCATCAACTGTGACGCGCGGTTCGCCGCCTTTGGCCGGCGTTATGACATCGACCGGGGCAGGCTTGAGGTCGCCGCCCCCTGGCCGGACTTCCTGCACAGCCTGCTGGCCCGTCTCGCGGAGCGGGTCGGCCTGAACCGCGGCGACTTCGTTCAGGCCCTGATCAATGAGTACGCGCCCGGGGCCGGCATCGGCTGGCATCGTGACCGGCCGGTCTATGGCGAAATCCTCGGCGTCTCCCTGCTGGCGCCCTGCGTCATGCGCCTGCGACTGAAGGACGGGCCGGGATGGCGTCGGTCCGCGGCCGCCCTCCTGCTTGACGGGCTGGATCGGCAGGCGCCCGCTCTGGCGTCGGAGCTGAAGCGCGCGGGCGATCGACGCTGGACGCTGGACTGGGACATCAGACGCCGCCCCTGAGGCGAAGGCGGTTCGCGCGCCCCCTGTTTCGGTCGGGGCGGCACCCCGGCCTTTTCCATCCATTGCCCCCTTTGCGGCGGACCGGTCGGGCCGTCATCAAATCAGACAGGTGTCGGAAGCCTCAAGCAGGATCTGCTCTCCGGGGCGACCGCCGCTATTGGAGCTCGCTTGTTCTTGAGCAGGCGGTTGCGGGTACGGCGGGGGCCGCCTCGACTTGCACGCCGCCCTCTATGACGTCCCTTGGCGCCCGCGGCCTACGCCTGGCCGCCTCCTTCTTCGGCATCATTTCACCAATCGTCGGGCGGTTCTCAAACCAGGTCACTTCGATATCGCGCGGCTTGACCATCTCGTTGCAACAACCGCAGGCGATGCGGAGCTTGAGGTCGTGGCCGCAGCTCTTGTGGACGACGGTGACGCCGCTGCCCGCGTCGCCATAGACGTGCTTCTCGCCCCAGTCGTGCAGTTTCACCAGCACGCCGTACAGGTCCTTGCCCTTGGCTGTCAGGACGTATTCCTTGCGCGACGGGCGTTCGGAATAGAGCTGCGGTTCCAGCACCCCGTGCTGCACCAGCGTCTTGAGCCGCGCCGCCAGGACGTTGCGCGCCACCCCCAGACGTTCCTGCCATTGTTCGAACCGGCGCACGCCATTGAAGGCGTCACGGATGACCAGCAGGCTCCATGGGTCGCCTATCACTTCCAGCGTGGCGGCGATCGAGCAGCTCTGGCGGCTGTAGTCGGCGGTGCGTCCCATGGGCGGAAAGTGACCTCACGTCATATATTTACAAGCGGGTTGCTCATCACCACGCCAGTTTGTCGGTCGTCGCCTGATCTTCATTCGCCGCGCCCGCCGCCGTCGAGCCTGGACGTGATATCGTCCAGAAGGGCGGACAATGAGGCGCGCTGGACATCGATCTGAGCCAGCCGGCGGCGGATCAGGCCCGAGAGGGCGTCGGAACCGCCCCTTTCGATCTCGGTGAGAAACGTCGCGATGTCCGGAACGGCGACGTCCAGGCGCCGGAGCTCGACGATCAGACACGCCGTCCGCGCCATGGAGGACGGATACAACCGGGCGCCTAGGCCGCTGCGCAAGGGCGCCAGCAGGCCGACTTCCTCATAGTAGCGAAGCGCCCTTGTTGTCGTGCCGGCGCGGTCGGCAAGCTCCGTGATCCTCAACATGCCAGGATCATGGCGGCGGTCGTTCCGGCCAGCGCCCCCCTACGCGCCATCTTGCAGGCGTTTGCGGACGGACGGTGGACGGAAGCGATACATCATCGGTTCAAAACAGGCGGCGGATAGGAGGGGAGGGCTTGGGCGATTCCGGCGTCTTGCGTGCTTGTGGGAGCAGAGCCAGCCCGCAAGCGACGGGCGGCGCTGCTTCTCCATGACATCCCTTCGGCGAGAACCGAGAGGGCGACCGCGTGGCGGAGGTTCAAGGCCCGGCTGAACGGTCAAGGCGCCGAGGCCGAGGCTCCGACGTTGCGGAAGATCAGGTTGCGCTGAATCTCGCTCGTGCCGCCGAGGATCGTGAAGGCTCGCCCGAACAGGTAGTGCAGCATGACGAGCGCGCCGTCGGGCGCGCCCCTCATCAACTCGGGTCGGTAGTCTTCCACGAACTCGGCCTGGTCGCGAAGCGCGTCAACGCCCAAGGCCCTGACCCCGAGTTCGGCGATCTTCTGCTGCAACTCAGTGACGGCCAGCTTCATCATCGAGGGGCCGGCGGGATGGGCCGCCCCGCGCTGGCTCAAGGCGGACTGTCGTTGGTTGAGGGCGTCGAGGCCCTGCAGGGTGATCTCGCATTCGCAAAGCGCGTAGTCGATGGCTCCATGCTCCCGCGCCTGCTCCGGATCCGACAGATCAAAGGCAGCGTCCGCGACGGCCCGCACCCGGTCCAGCTGACCCTTGAGCGTCAGCAAGGATCCGACGCCGCTGCGTTCGTGTTCGAGCAGGAATTTGGCGATGGACCAGCCGGCGTTTTCAGCCCCGACCAGGTTGGAGATCGGCACGCGAACGTCAGAGAAGAATACCTCGTTGAGGTGATGCAGGCCGTCGATGGAGCGGATGGGCCGGATGGTGATCCCCGGCGTCGCCATATCGATCAGGAGGAAGCTGATGCCGGACTGGGGGCGCCCTTCGCTGCTGGTCCTGACCAGAGCGAACATCCACGAGGCCTGGTGGGCGTAGGTCGACCAGATTTTTTGCCCGTTCACGATGTAGTCGTCGCCGTCCTTCACCGCGCGCGTGCGCAGGGACGCGAGGTCAGATCCGGAACCGGGCTCCGAATAGCCCTGACACCAGAGAACCTCACCGGTCTGAAGGGGCGCCAAATGACGATCGATCTGGGCCTTGTCGCCGAAGGTGTAGAGAACCGGCCCGATCATTTCGAGGAAGGCGCTCAGAGGCGGCGCATTGGCCAGGCTCAGTTCTTCCTCAAAGATCTGGTGCTGCTCCGCCGACCAGCCCGTTCCGCCGAATTCCACCGGCCAGGACGGCGTCGCCCAGCCCTGGGCCGCCAGAATCCGATGCCACCGCTGCTGGGGAACCTCGTTGATCAGCAGGCTTGTCCGCGGAGCCTCCTCCAGGTCTCGGGTGAGGTTCGCGGCGAGAAACGCCCGCACCTCCTGGCGAAAGGCATCCGCTTGGGGCTTGGCGTCTTCTGCTGCGGCGTCCTGTAAGACCACGATATCCACTTCCTTGCGACGACGGCGACAGGGCCTCTTGGTGCATGCGCCTATAGACGGCCTTGGCTCAATCGGATGCGTCCCCGCCTGGGGGACAATCCGCGCGTCCCGGCCAGAGGGACGTGTACGGCGAGCAAGACCCTTCTAGTCTTCATTGCGGCGCGAGATACCGCAGAGCATGCCTGAGGCCGAAGATGACCTATGACCTTTCAAGCGATCAAGCGCTCTTTCGAGAGGCGGTTCAGGCCTATCTGGGGAACGCCTATGACCTGGAGGCTCGGCGTGAGATTATCGCTTCCGACGCCGGATGGTCAGATGCGGTCTGGCAGGGTCTGGCGACCGAGATCGGCGTGCTCGGGCTCGGCTTCGCGGAACACCAGGGCGGACTCGGCGGCGATGCGATTGATCAGATCCCCGTCATGGAATCTTTCGGACAGGCCCTGCTGATCGAGCCCTATATCGAGACGGTCATCCTGGGCGGAGAACTCCTCAAGCGATCGGCGCAGCCGGTCGCTCAAAGCCTGATCGACGGCGTCATCGCAGGAAACGTGCGCCTCGCTCTTGCACGCGCCGAGCCGAAGACACGCTTCAATCCGGATCGTATCGCCACGGTTGCAGAGCGGATCGAGGGCGGGGGCTATCGATTGACGGGGAGCAAGACCCTGGTCGTCGGCGCGCCCTGGGCGGATCATATTCTCGTGGTTGCGCGCCTGGAGGGCCGTCCTGAAGATCGCTCGGGGCTCGGGGTTTTTGTCGTGCCCTGCGACGCCGCCGGTCTGCGACTGGCCTCCTATCCGACCATCGACGGACGGCGGGCGTCAGACATCGACCTGTCCGGGGTGGTTGTTTCGGACGACGCCTGCCTGCTGGAGGGCGATGTCGCGATCGAAGGGCTGGACGCGGCCCAGGACGCCGCGACGGCTGCGATCTGCGCCGAAGGCGTCGGCGTCATGCGCCGCCTGCTCGGCGAAACCCACGTCTATCTGAACGAACGCAAGCAATTCGGCGTCCCGCTCGCCAGCTTCCAGGCCTTGCAGCATCGCATGGCCGACATGCTGGTCGCCCTGGAGCTGTCCTCGGCCCATGCCTACCGCGCGGCCAGCGCCGTCAGCAGCGCCTGCGCGACGGACCGGGGGGCCGCCGTGTCCGCAGCCAAGGCCTTCATTGGCCGGGCGGCCCATCGGATGGGCCAGGAAGCCATCCAGATGCACGGGGGCATGGGGATGACCGACGAACTGGTCATCGGACACCTGTTCAAGCGCGCCATCGCCATTGAGGCGCAGTTCGGTTCGACGGATCATCACGTCCGTCGATTTCAGGCCTTGAGACGTGTCTCGGGCGAGAGTTCGACCCATTGACGCGTCAGATTGTCGTTTCCGTCGAGGACGGGATCGCGATCATAACGCTTGATCGTCCGGAAGCGATGAACGCCCTGTCCAGGGCTTTGCGGGACCAGTTGAACGCCGCGCTGCGGACATGCGACGCCGATCCCGAAGTGCGGGCTGTTGTTCTAACGGGCGCCGGCGACCGCGCCTTCTCGGCAGGTCTGGACCGGGCGGACCTTCCCCAGGAATTGGCGGATGTCAGGGATGATGTCGCGACTACGGCGAATACAGATCCAGCCACGGCGGTCGCCCGTTGCCGTCTTCCTGTCATCGCCGCCGTGAACGGCCTGTGCATGACGGGCGGACTGGAGCTGATGCTCGCGTGCGATTTTGCTGTCGCTTCTGATACGGCCCGCTTCGCCGACACCCACGCGCGACTGGGGCTCGTGTCGATGTGGGGCCTGTCCCAGCGTTTGCAGCGCGCCGTCGGTTCTGCACGCGCCAAGCAGATGTCGCTGACCGGGGAATTCGTGAGCGCCCCACAGGCCCTCTCCTGGGGCCTGGTCAATGAGGTGGCGACCCCCGGACGACTCAGGGAGCGGGCGCTGGAGATGGCGCGCGCGATCGCAGCCTCCAATCGCGAAGCGATCATGGCGACCAAACGCCTGATCGACGACGGCGAGGCCCTCGCCCTCCCGGAAGGGCTCGCCTTGGAGCAGCGTGAGGCGCGGGCCTTCTTCCAGGCGACCTTGGAAACATAATCGGAGAGTGACCATGTCCTTCCTGGACCACGAGCCGCCATGCCAGAGCGACCTCGTCGGCGAGGCCCGAGCGCTCAGCGCTCTGGCGACCTTGCCCGCGCTGCTTCAACATCATGCCAGGATCCGTCCAGATCAGCCTGCCGTCGTCTTCAACGGGCGAAGTCTGACCTATGCCGAATTGTCGCGCGCGGGCGAGGGGAGGGCGCAACAGCTGATGTCGCTAGGGCTGCGAGCGGGATCGCGCGTGGGCCTTCTGGCGCGCAACTGCGACGCCTATTTCGAACTTCTGGCGGCGTGCGGCGCAGCGCGGACGGTCCTGACGCCCGTCAACTGGCGTCTCGCGCCGGACGAGATCGAGTTCATCCTCAGGGATGCGGAGATCGAGGTGTTGTTCGTATCGTCCGACTACCTCGACCTGGCGATGAAGGTGATGGCCGGCCTCGGCCGCTCCGACCGTCTGGTCCTGCTGGACGGAACGCCGCCGGCGCCGGCCGTCGCCTACGCCGACGCGCATGGCGCCGAGGCGTGGCGTTTGAACGGGCCGCTGCCCGAAGCCCTCCCGGATGAGGTGTTGTTGCAAATCTATTCGTCGGGAACCACGGGGGCGCCCAAGGGCGTGGAACTGACCCATGGCAACATGCTCGCTGCCGCGAAACAGTCGCTGTACGGCCTCGTCGGATGCTGGTCGGCCGAGGATCGCCTCCTGATCCCGCTGCCCCTCTTCCATGCAGGGGCGCTGCTGACCGCAAGCTATGGCTTGCTCGTCGGAGCGACAAACATCGTGCTCAAGGACGCCGATGTCGAGGCATTGCTGGCGGCGGCGGAGCGCGAACGCGCTACCAAGATCGGCCTGGTGCCCGCCCTGATGCAGATGATCATCGAAGCGCCGGGCTACAGGCGAGAACGGCTGTCGTCGCTGAACGCCGTCATCTACGGCGGATCAGCGATTTCGTCCGATCTCCTGGGGCGGGTCCGGTTGGCCTTCGACGCGGGCCTGGTCCAGTTGTTCGGTTCGTCCGAGACCTTTACCGCCGGAACGGTCCTATCGGCCGAAGATCATCAGCACCCGGCCAAGCTATCGACATGCGGCCGGCCGATGCGGGGCGTTTCGATAAAAATTCTCCTGCCTGACGGGGCAGAAGCGGCGCTGGATCAACCTGGAGAGGTCCTCATCCGGTCGGGGACGGTCATGAAAGGCTACTGGCGGCGGCCGGGTCAGTCGGCCGAAGTGTTGCAAGACGGCTGGTATCACACCGGCGACATCGGCAGCCTGGACAGCGGCGGCTTTCTCACCATCCGGGACCGTCTGCGGGACATGATCATCTCCGGCGGCGAGAATATCTACCCGCTTGAAATCGAGAATGTCCTTTCCGAGCACGCAGACGTCGCGGACTGTGCGATCATCGGCGTGCCGGATGACCGCTGGGGCGAGACGGTTATGGCGGTGGTCGTGCCGGTCGCGGGTGCGCAGCCGACATCCGACGACCTGACCGCCTATGTCCGAAAACGGATCGCCGGCTACAAATGCCCCCGTCATGTCGTGTTGGTGGAGACTCTGCCGCGCAACGCCAGCGGCAAGGTGCTCAAGCGCGTCTTGCGCGACACCTATCGAAACGGGGCCCCGCAATGATCGCCGGGGACCATCCGGGCGCCCGGCTTCTCTCGGCCCTGAAACGCCGGGACCCGACGGTGGAGACGCTCGAGGGTTTCCAGCGACTGACCGGCGGCGCGATGCAGGAAACATGGCGCTTTGAAGCCGTGGCGGACGGACGCCGACGCCCACTGGTTCTGCGGCGAGCGCAGAATGACGGCGCCGCGCCTCGACCAGGTACGATCAGCCTTGCGGATCAGGCGCATGTCACTCGCGCGGCGGCGCGCCAGGGCGTGCCCAGTCCCGAGGTCGTCGCGGTTCTCGATGACGACGACGGCCTCGGGCCAGGGTTCGTCATGGGCCTGGTGGAGGGCGAGACCGTGCCTCAGAAGATCCTGAGAAGCCCTGAATTCGAAACGACCCGGCCTCTTCTCGCGGCCCAGTGCGGGGCCATCCTCGCGCGTATCCACGCCTTGCCTGCGAGCCAGTTGCCCGATCTGCCGCGCCTCACCGCAGCAGACAAGCTCCGGGCCCTTCGCCAACAGTATGTTCAGCAAGGGCGACCGCGCCCCGTGTTCGAACTGGCTTTTCAATGGCTGTTTCGGCGTCTTCCGCAGGAACCGGTCGGCTGTCTTGTCCATGGCGATTTTCGCAATGGGAATCTGATCGTTCAGGCGGACGGGATCGCCGCAGTCCTGGACTGGGAACGGGCGTTCGTGGGCGACCCCATGTATGATCTCGGCTGGCTCTGCGTCGGCTCCTGGCGCTTCGGCGAAATCGATCATCCTGTCGGAGGGTTCGGTTCGCTCTCAGCATTCGCCGAAGCTTATCGGGCGGAAGGCGGGACGGTGGACCTTGATCGCGCGCGCTTCTGGGAAGTCTACGGATCGCTGGATTGGGGGGTAACGACCGCGGAGCTCGGACAGGAGGCCGGCAGGACGCAATCCCTGGAGGCGGCGGCGATCGGCCGCCGGACCACGGAAGCCGAAATCGACCTGCTTCGACTGATACGCGACGAAAGGAAAAAGCCATGAGCGAGCGCCCAGACCCGTCGTCCTCTGCGACGCTCCTGGCCCTTGCGGCGACTTGTCTTCGCGAGGACCTGCGCCCCAAACTCGAGGCGCGGGACCGGTTCCTCGCCCTGATCGCGGCCAATGCCATCGACATTGTGGCGCGTGAGCTTCGTCTGGCGCCGGGGGCCGAGCAGCGGGAGGTCGAGAGGCTGGCGCTCTTGCTGGAGCGGGAGGGCGACCGCGAGACGCTCAACCTCATTTTTTGCGACGCGCTCGCTCAGGGTCGGCTGGACGAAACCTCGCCCGGGGTTCTGGATCACTTGTTCGCCCTGACGATGGACCGGCTGGAGATCGACCAGCCCCGCTACGCCGCCTATCGCCGCGAACTGGCCTAAGCCGGCGCGCCCTTTGCGTCGGGTCAAGGCCGGCCCTGAATCCGATCCGGTCGCCGGCCACCACCCTCGCCTGAGACGAAATCGGCGAACCTTCTCCAGCGACGGGCGGCGTCCCGTGGGAAGGGACAGCCCTGCGCCCGGATTTGGTCCACACCGGATCAAAAGCAGGAAGCACGCCATGATCGTTCCAGAGGGCATGACGCTCAGACTCGATCCCCAGGACGAGTACCAGCACGAGCCGGAAAGCGCCGCCAACTACAATGAGAGCATGTATTTCGACATGTTCGACGCCCGTCGCAACCTCGGAGCCTGGCTAAGGATCGGCAACCGCCCGCACGAGGGCCATGCGGAAACCACCGTCTGCATCCATTTGCCGGACGGTCGTGTCGCGTTCTGGTTCGACCGTCCGTCGATCGCCGGCAATGCGCGACTGGACGCCGGCGGCCTGACGGTGGAGGTCGTGGAACCCTTCCGCCATCTCGTCGTCTCCTATGACGGCCCGCTTCTGCTTCTGGACAATCCGATGGCGCTGCTCGACGCCAGAACAGCTTTCAAGCAGAGCCCTCGCACCCATGGTCGAATCCGCTTCGACCTCGTCGCAGCGTCTCCCATGCATGGCGGCGAGATCGTCAACCCGGACGGTTCCCCATGGGCGCTCGACCCTGACTCCGCCGCCTATCGTGGGCATACGGAGCAGCACACAGCCGTCACAGGGACCGTGGAACTGGACGGCGAGACCATGAAATTTGACGGCTTTGGGTTTCGCGACAAGTCGTGGGGGCCCAGGCACTGGGGCAACCTCTATTGGCACAAGTGGCTCCCCGTCACCTTCGATCGCGACTTTGGCGTCCTGCTCGCTCTGATGGGACGGCCAGGACAGTCGCCGTTGGTCGTCGGTCACATCCATCGCGGCGGCGTTCTGTCGCCGCTGAAGGACGCCCGGTTGAAGGTCGAGTACGACGCCGACGACGTCCAGAAGGCGTTCACGCTGGATCTGCTGACGGACGACGGATGGACCTCCCTCGTTGGCGAGGCGCTTTCGAGCGTTCCCTTGCAACACCGGAAGCCCCGGGACGGCGGCGGCGAAACGCGGGTGCGGATCGTCAAGGCCATGACCCGATTCACGTGCGAGGGCCGCACCGCGCTCGGCATGTCCGAATTTCTTGATCTGATGGAGGACGGACGTCCGACCTCTCTCGCCCCGGCGGCGGCATGAACGCGGTCCTGCCGCCCGTCCGTCCCGACGACATTGATGTTCAGGTCCTGGGCCGCTGGCTGAGTGAACACGTCGAAGGTTTTCAGTTCCCGCTTTCCGTCGAACGTTTTCCCGGGGGCCAGTCCAACCCGACCTACAGGCTGGTCACGCCCGAGACGGCCTACGTCATGCGGACCCAGCCGCCGGGCGTGCTCCTGAAAGGGGCTCACGCTGTGGATCGCGAGCACCGGGTGATCAAGGCGCTCAACGCCACCGAGGCGCCCGTGCCGGTCGCATACGCCCTCTGCGAGGATCAGGGTGTGATCGGCCGCTCCTTCTTCGTGATGGAGCATGTGGGCGGCGTCATCCATTGGAAGCCGGAGTTTCCCGACGTTCCTGTCGCAGACCGCGCGTCATATTTCGACGCCATGAATGGGGCGCTCGCGTACCTTCACCAGGTCGATCCCAAGGCCGTCGGCTTGGAAGATTTTGGCAAGGCCGGGGGCTATTTGGCGCGACAGATCCGGCGCTGGACGAGGCAGTACGAGGCTGATCCGACAGCGGGACGGCTGGACCGCATGGACGCGCTGGCCGCCTGGCTGGCGGCGAACGTCCCAGATGACGATGAGGTCTGCATCGTCCACGGCGATTTCCGCTGCAACAACCTGGTGTTCCAGGCCGGTGGGCCTGGGTTGGCCGCCATCCTTGACTGGGAGCTCTCGACCCTTGGCCATCCCATCACCGACTTCGCCTTTCATCTGATGATGTATCGGGTGCCGCCGGGAATTCAGGGGGGAGGCCTCAAGGGCATAGACCTGAAGGCGCTGAACATTCCGAGCGAAGCGGACTATGTGGCCGCCTACTGTCGGCGCACGGGCCGTGCCGACATCCCGCACCTGCAATTCCATCTCGCCTACAACCTGTTCCGGTTCGCAGCGATCGTGCACGGGATCAAGGGCCGGGCCCTTCGGGGCAACGCGTCCTCAGGTCGCGCCCATGATGTCGCGGGTGTTCTTGAGACCTTCGTCGATCTCGCCTGGGACGAGGCGGGACGGGCGGGAATGGCATGAGCACGGCCCAGTTCTATTCGCCGGGACACGCGGATTCGGACCTGAACCGCTATCTCGGATTCACCTATCCCGAAATCGGCCCCGACGGCGTCGTGGCGCGTCAGGACCCAACGCAATGCGGTCGCGACGGCGAGCGTAGCGACCGCGTCGACAGCCGGGCCTTGCTGGCCGTGACGGACCACGTGATGGGCTTGGCCTTACACGCCGCCCTGGCGCTGAAGGCGCCGCTGGCCACCGTCGAACTCAAGATGGAGCATCTGGCTCCGCTCGAGCCGGGCCCGGTCTTCATCCGGACCCTGGCGGCGCCGCTCTCCTCGCATCTCGCCTTCGTGACGGCCCGGCTGGACCAGGGAGACGCGCGCCGGACCGTTGGATACGCCAGCGCCCGTTTCATGGTCGGCGCATGGCCCGGCGGCGGAGCGGCGGCGTTTCCGCCGCCGCTCGACACGCCGGTTGATCTGAGCGGGATCGTGGATTTTTCAAGCTTCGCGGGTCTGCCGGCGGCCGACGATCCCGCCGTCGCCTTCGAGATCATGGCGCGCGAGCGCCTGGTGGGCGCCCGGGCGGTGCCGGCCTTCCATGGCGGCATCGTCGGGGCGGGCCTGCAGACCGTGGCGATCAATCTGGCGCGGCGTGAACGTGGGGCGGACGCAAGGCTCGTCAGCCTGTCGATCGATTATGGCCGCGCGGCTCTGGCGACCGAGCCTATAAAACTTGAGGCTCGGGTCATTCGCGGCGGGCGCCGAAGCTTGCGAATCCTGGCGACCGCGCGCCAGGGCGATGATCGCGTGGTGAGCGAAGCCCAGGCGCTGTTCGTGGTCGAGGGGGCCTAGGCGGGCGCCGTTCCCGGCGGGGGGACATCCCTCCCTTCGCAAAGATGTTCACAGTCGCGCTGAAGCTCCGCAGAGAGCAGCCAGGGAAGGCGCAGATGGACAAGACCTATGACGCGATCATCGTGGGCGCTGGCGCGGGGGGGCTCTGCACCGCCGCCCGATTGGTCAACGCCGGCCGGTCCGTGCTCTTGCTGGACGATCGCGATCGTGTCGGCGGTCGAGCAACCTCGTTTGAAAAGGACGGCTTCATTCTGAACATGGGCGCCATCGCCCTGGAAAGAGGCGGGGTCTTTGACGAGACCTTCCAGCAAACGGGCGTGGCTCTGGACATTCGGGAACCCGACCCCGCGACGGTGTTCCGCATAGACGGCAAGACCGTCAATGTCGCCAAGGGCGGCTGGGCGATGCTGCTCGGCGGCTTGACCAAGCATGCCGCCAAGATCGGAGCCAAGTTCGCCGACGCCCGGTCCGGAGACCTCCCTGAGGAGACGCTGTCCACGGAAGCCTGGCTGAAGGGATTTACGAGCAATCGAACGGTCCACCGCCTCTTCAGGAATCTCTGCGCGGCGATTTTTGCGGTCAACGCCAGCGAACTGCCCGCCCGCGCCTTCCTCGTCTATTTCGGGACCAAGGGCGCGTTCAAGCGCTTCGGCTTTTGTCCCCGTGGCACGATCGGAGCGTGGAATGACCTCGCAGACGGCGTGCGGCGCAAGGGCGGTGAAATCAGGCTGAACACCGAGGTCGCGCGGATCATCGTGGAAGAGGGTCTTGCGGCGGGCGTCGAGATCGTCGTCGACGGGGAAACGCGCCGGATCGCCTCGCGCCTGGTCGTCAGCAATGCGGGGCCCATCGCCACCATTGACCTGGTTGGTCAGGAGGTCTTGGGCGACGATTATGTCGATCGCGCGCGCCGGATCATCCGGCCCACCGCCAATATCGTGATCGACTTCGCCACCCGCGAACCGCTAGTGGATGCGCCGGGCCTCGTCACCTTCGCCGACACCGAGCGGCTCTGCAATATCGGCGAGATGACGGCTACCTGCCCGGAGATGGCGCCTCCGGGATGGCGGCTCTACACCGCCTACGCAGTTCCGCTGACGGCGATCGGGGATTTCGACGAGGAGGCCGAGATCGCGGCGTCCCTCCAGGAACTCCAGGCTGAATTTCCGGGCTTCGCCGAGGCGCGCATGTTGAGCGTAAGGGTCATGCGCGGGGACTGGCCCGCCCAGAGGACCTGTGCGGGTTTCGACATGGAGCAGGCGACGCCCGTCGCCAATCTGTGGAACGTCGGCGATGCGGTGAAGACCTACGGCTCGGGGGGCACCGAGGCCTGCGCCGAGACCGCCCGTATTGTCTCGAACCAGGCCGTCGCCTGGCTTGAGGCGCGGACGTGAGCGCGGCGTCCGAACCCCGGGTCCGTCTCGAGATCGAGGACGGTCTGGCGATCCTGACCTTGTCCAGGCCCCATGCGGGCAATGCGCTGGACGACGAGGCGGGACGCGCGCTGCGGGCGGCGGCGCTCGCCTGCGCCACCGCCGACGGCGTACGGGCCGTGCTTCTGCGCGGCGAGGGCCCCAACTTCTGTTTCGGCGGCGATCTGGCTCATATCGCGGCCCAGTCGGATCGCGGCGCGGCGGTTCGGGACATGACGATCGATTTTCACGCCGCCGTCGGCCTGCTCGCGGGCATGCGCGCGCCCCTGGTCTGCGCCGTGCGCGGCGCCGCGACTGGTGCAGGCCTGTCGCTTGCGGCGATCTCGGATTACCTCATCTGCAGCGATACGGCGTTCTTCGCCTATGCCTACTGCGGAGTCGGGCTCAGCGCGGACGGAGGCCTGACCTGGACCCTGCCGCGCGTGATCGGCCTGAGGGCGTTCCAGTCGCTCTATCTGACCGGGCGACGGGTGAATGCGGAGGAGGGCCGGACCCTGGGGCTGGTCAGTGAAATCGTCCTGGATGATCAGCTCGAAGACCGCGCCGCCGCCTTTGCGCGCGAGCTGGCGGATGGCCCGACCCTCGCCTTTGGGGCGATCAAGCGCCTCGCCGCGTCGAGCTTCAGCCGTGACCTGCCGTCCCATCTGGAGGCGGAAGGCGAAGCGCTTGTCTCTCTCGCGCGATCGGAAGACGCTCAGGGCGCCGTCAAGGCCCTGCTCGCGCGATCCAAACCGGCATTCAAGGGGCGTTGACGTGAGCGATCTTCTTAACATCGACGGCGCCTTCCTGAGCGAAGATCACAGGATGCTGCGCGACCAGCTCGTCAGGCTGGTGCGTGAGGAAGTCCTGCCTGTCGCCGACTCCTGGGAGGCCGACGGCCGCGTTCCGGCCTCGTTCTTCGAACGTCTGGGAGAACTTGGTCTGCTGGGCCTCGCCTTTCCAGAGGAGGACGGCGGCTCCGGCATGGACTCCGCCGCCTCCGTGATCCTCAACGAGGAACTCGGTCGATCGGGATATGGCGGCCTGACCGCATCGATCACGGTTCACTCCGACATGTCCGCGCTTCACCTCGCCCGCGTGGGGACGCCGGAGCAAAGGGCGAGATTATTGCCGGGCGTCCTTGCGGGCCAGACCATCTGCGGCCTGGGCGTGACAGAGCCGAGGGGCGGATCCGACCTGACACGCATTGCGACGACCGCGCGCCGCGACGGCGACGCATATGTCCTGAACGGCGGCAAGATGTTCATCACGAACGCCAATATCGCCGACCTATTCTTCGTCATCGCCAAGACGGACCCGGAAGCGCGCGGCGGATCGGGCTTCTCGCTGTTTGTCGTCGAGCGAAGCGCGCCGGGCTTCAGCAACGGCGGCCGTTTCCATAAGACGGGCTGGCATAGCTCCGATACCGGCGAACTGCGCTTTGACGACCTGCGGGTTCCGGCCGCCAACCTCCTGGGCGAGGAGGGCAGGGGCTTCTACTACATGATGAAGGGGCTGGATCACGAGCGGCTCTGCGCTGCGGGACAGGTCCTGGGCCTTGCGCAGGCGGCGATCGACGCCACGCTGGCCTGGGTCCGCGAGCGCCAGGCCTATGGCCGCACCCTCTGGGACCTTCAGGTCGTCCGGCACGAGATGGCGAAGCTGGCGACAGAGCTGCTCGCAGCGCGAGGCCTGACCTATCTCGTGGCGCTCAAGGCGTCGCGTGGAGAACCCATCCAGACGGAGGGCGCCATGCTGAAGGCCCATGTGCCGGAACTGGGCAATCGCATCCTCTACAAATGCGTCCAGTTCCAGGGCGGGAGCGGCTACGTGACGGGCAATACGGTGGAACGGATTGCGCGCGACATGCGCATTCTCAGTATTGGCGGCGGCGCCTCGGAGGTCATGTACGACGAGGTGGCCAAGCGGCTGTAGCCGCAGCCTGCGCGACGCGCGTCCCCTGCGGCGGGACGTGTGTCGGCGACGCCCCTGCCTCACCTAGGGGCATGCGAGTTTTGCGTTGAAAGCCGTGCCATTGACCATGTCCCAAGATGTGAAGCCCGTTCTGGTCGGCGAAGCCGAGGACGGCGTGGTGACGGTGACGCTCAATCGCCCCGAAAAGCGCAACGCGCTCGACATCGCGGCCCGCGTCGAGATCGCGGCGGCCTTTGCCGAACTGGCGACGCGGTCGGACTGCCGCGTCGTGATCATCACCGGCGGCGACTTTGTCTTCGCCGCAGGCGCAGACCTGAACATGCTCGTCGACAAGGGCGCGCAGGCCATGTCGGATCTCCACCTGCCGCAGTACTGGCGCCCGGTTCAGGCCTTTCCCAAGCCGTTGATCGCCGCGGTCAGCGGGGTGGCGTTTGGCGCCGGCTGCGAACTCGCCATGATGTGCGACATCATCGTCGCCGATCCGGCGGCCCGGTTCGGCCAGCCGGAGGCGGCCGTGGGCATCATGCCTGGCGCCGGCGGCGTCCAACGCCTGGTCCGGTTGATCGGCCCCAAGGCCGCAAGCCTGATGCTCTTCACCGGCGATCCCCTTGATGCGCCTCGCGCGTTCGACCTCGGCCTCGTCAGCCTTCTGGCGGAACCTGGCCAGGCCTTGCCCAACGCCCTGGCGATCGCTCGCCGTATCGCTCGCATGCCGCCCAAGGCCCTCGCCGCGATCAAACGCAACCTCAGCGCGGGCGCCGACCTGCCGCTCGATGTCGCCCTGACCCTGGAGAACCGGGAGTTCCTCCTCCTGTTCGACACGACGGACAAAACAGAAGGCATGCAAGCCTTCCTCGAACGCCGCAAACCGCAGTTCACGGGCGCCTGACATGACCAATGAGACAAACAAGAAGGCCCGTATCGCGGTTGTCGGGGCCGGGGTCATGGGACGAGGAATCGCTCAGATCTTCGCCGTGGCCGGGCATCCGGTCGTCCTGTACGACGCGCAGTCGGGCGCGGCGGAAGCGGGGCGGGCGCAAGTTCTGGGCATTCTCGACGGCCTGGTCGCCAAGGGCCGGATGACCGACGAAGTCCGTGCGCGGGCCGATCGCTCTCTGGCGACGGCGCAGGCCCTCGCCGATCTGGCTGATGCCGACATCGTCATCGAGGCCATCGTCGAGGACATCGAGGCCAAGCGCGCCCTGATCGCGGCGCTGGAAGGCCTTATCCGCGACGACGCCGTCATCGCCTCCAATACCTCCTCGCTCCTGATCGCTGAAATCGCAGGTCGAAGCGCGCGTCCCGAGCGGATCGCCGGACTGCATTTCTTCAACCCGGTCCCTCTCATGAAGGTTGTGGAGGTGATCGGCGCCGTTCGCACGTCGCCGGACGTGCTGTCCGCCCTGGCCGCCGTCGTCGAGGGCGCCGGACACCGGGCCGTCGTCGCCGCCGACCAGCCGGGGTTCCTGGTGAACCACGCCGGTCGCGGCCTCTATACGGAGGGGCTGGCGATCCTCGAGGACCGGATCGCCGCCCATGCGGATATCGATCTGGTGCTGCGCGAGGCGTGCGGCTTTCGCATGGGGCCGTTCGAACTGTTCGACCTGACAGGCCTCGACGTATCCGGCCGTGTCCTCCAGGGCATCTTCGAACAGTTCCAGTACGAACCGCGTTTCCGGACCTCCTCGCTGATACCCCCGCGCATCGCCGCGGGGCTTTACGGCAGGAAGACAGGCAGGGGCTGGTACGACTATACGGGCGCAGCCGATGCGGACCTGGTGGAGCCCTTCGTTGACGCGACGGGAACGCGCGTCTGGATCGAACCCACGGCGGAGCACTTCATCGAGCTGGCCTCGGCGATCATGGAGGCCGGCGGCGTGATCGCGCCCGATCCCTCCGATCCCGAGGTCCTGATCCTGATTCAGCCCTGGGGGCGTGAGGCGGCGTCGGCGTGCGCCGAACAAGGTCTGGATCCCATGCGCACGGTGGCCGTCGATCCTCTGCCCGCGCCGGATCGCCGGCGGACCCTGATGGGAACCCTGGCGACTCGACCCGAGGTCGCAGCCCGGGCGCTGTCTCTGCTGGGCGCGGGCCCGACGCCGGCGACGATGATCGCCGACAGCCCCGGGTTCATTGTCCAGCGGGTGATGGCGGTGATCGTGAATATCGCCGCCCATATCGCCCAGCGCGGGATCGCCTCGGTGGCCGATATCGACGACGCGGTTCGGCTCGGGCTCGGGTATCCTAAGGGGCCTTTGACCTGGGGCGACGAGATCGGCGCCGGGCGCATCGTGAAAATTCTCGACGCCATCCACGCCACGACCGGCGATCCGCGCTATCGGGTCAGCCCCTGGCTCAGGCAGAGGGCCGCCCTGGGCCTGTCGTTGCGCCATGAGGCGCGTCCATGACCGGCGGGAATCTCGACTTGGCGGCCTGGATCGGCCGCGAGAAGACGGCTTGCGAGACCCTGTCGCTCTTTCCGGCCAAGGCTCTGGCGAGCCTGCTCAATCATGCGCGCGAGCTGCGCCGCGGCGATCCGCTGCCGCCGGGGTGGCAATGGCTCTATTTTCTGGACACGCCGACGCCGGAGCGCACCGGGACGGACGGCCATCCCTTGCGGGGTGATTTCCTGCCGCCGATCTCCCTTGAACGTCGGATGTGGGCCTCGGGCGCCTTCACCGTCACAAGCCCGCTGATCATCGGCGAGCCCGCAGAGCGGATGTCACGGATCGCGTCCGTCACGCGGAAAGACGGCGGCGGCGGCCCGCTCATTTTCGTCGTGGTTTCGCATAGCTTTTCCCAAGGGGGCGCCATCCGGCTCATCGAGGAACAGACCCTGGTGTATCGTGCCATGCCCGCCGGCCCTCAGGCGCTTGAGCCGGCGCAGCCCGCATCGTCTTCCCTGTGGGCCCGTCAGGGCCCGGTCGATCCCGTGACGTTGTTCAAATATTCCGCCCTGACGTTCAACGGGCATCGCATCCACTACGACCGGGACTACGCCGCGTCGGTCGAGCACTATCCGGGCCTCGTCGTGCAAGGCCCCTTGCTGGCGACCCTGCTTCTCGACCTGCTCGCACATGAAAGGCCTGATGCGCCGTTGGCGTCCTTCGCCTTCCGGGCGCAGGCCCCTACCTTCGACAGCGACGTCCTTACTCTTCACGGCGACCCCGAGCCGGGCGGGGCCCGTCTGTGGACGCATAACGGACGCGGCGTCGGCATGAAGGCCCAGGCGCGCTTTGCGGGTGAGGCGTCGTCATGAATGCGCCTTCGACCTGGCGATCGCTGCTGTTCGTTCCGGCGCACCAGCCTCGGTTCATCGACGCGGCGCGGCGCGGGGAAGCCGACGCCTGTGTTCTGGACCTTGAGGACAGCGTGCCGCCCGCCCAGAAGCCGGCGGCGCGGCAGGGGCTGGCCGACGCCGCGCGCTCGATCGCCGACGCTGGAAAGTCCGTTCTCGTGCGGATCAACGCCCCCTGGCGCCTGGCGGTTCGAGATCTGGAAGCCGCCGTCGGACCGTCCGTGACCGCGATCGTCGCGCCCAAGGTCGAAGCCGTGGCCACGCTCAAGGCGCTTGATGAAATCCTGGCGGACCTGGAGGGGGAGGCGGGATTGCCGATCGGCAGGATCGGCGTCGTTGCGCAGATCGAGAGCGTGAACGCCTTGCCCCGTCTGGATGAGATCTGCGCAGGGCCTCGTCTGATCGGCCTGTCCCTGGGGTCGGAGGATTTCTCGGCGTCGGCGGGCATGACCCCGACGCTTCGGACGCTGATGGCGCCCAACCAGGAGATCGTGTTCGCCTGTCGACGTCATGACCTCCTGCCTTTCGGCTTTCCGGCTTCGATCGCGGACTACGCCGATCTCGAGGCCTTCGCAGCCTCAGCCCAGCTCGCTTCGGAGATGGGGTTCGGCGGCGCCTTCTGTATTCATCCCAGGCAGGCGGCGATCCTGAACCGCGCCTTTTCGCCGGCCCCTGATGCGCTCGAACGCGCGTCGAGGATCCTGGAGGCCTATCAATTGGCGGTTCGTGAAGGGCGCGGTGCAACCGTCCTCGACGGCCGAATGATCGATCCGCCTGTCGTAGCCCAGGCGGAAGCCTTGCTCGCGCGCGGACGAGCGCGACCGGACGCCTTGCGCACGCCTTCACCCGGCCACCCGGCCCATGCGCCGGACATGTCCGGCGGCCCGACTTCTGAACGGTCCTGATCCCATGCCCCAGATGCTTGCCTCGGCGATTGAACCGGCGATCGCGCCGGATATTCTTCTGGAGATGGACGCGCTCGTCCGACGGGCGACGCTGAGCGTCGCGCGGGCCTGCTCCGTCGACGGCAAGCTCGACGGCGACATCCTCGATAGACGTCAATCGGACGCCTACGAACTCGCCTTCGCGGCTGCAGAACTGCTGGCCGCGCGAACAGCGGTCGAGGAGGCGGCGTCGGGCGGCCCGCTGGCGAAAGCCTTGATGCGGACCTATCGCGCCGAAGCGCTGCAATCGGTTGCGCAGCGGCTCGAACTGATCTCGCTCGGCGCGCCGGAACTGGGGGAGGCGCTCAACGCCCTGCGCGGCCGTCGCGACTTCGCCGCCCTGCTCGGGGCCGGCCAGAGCGTCGAAGCGCTCGACGAGGCCGGCCGTCTTCTCCTCGAGGGCGGGGAGGAGGCGGGCGACACCGCACTCGACGAGGACAAGGCGCTGATGCGCGATGCTTTTGTTCGCTTCGGCGAAGATGTCGTGCGGCCTCATGCGGAGCATATCCATCGTCAGGACCTCACGATCCCCGAGTCCCTGCTCGATCCCATGCGCGAGATGGGGGTCTTCGGTCTGTCGGTGCCGGCCCGGTTCGGCGGCAGCGCCCCGGATGATCGCGAAGACAATCTGTCGATGATGGTCGTGACCGAAGCCCTCTCTGAGGCCTCGCTCGCCGCGGCCGGAAGCCTGATCACAAGGCCCGAAATCATGACCCGGGCGCTTCTGGCGGGGGGAACCGAAGAACAGCAATCCCGATGGCTGCCCGGCCTGGCCCAGGGCGCGCCCCTGTGCGGCATCGCCATCACCGAACCTGATTTCGGTTCCGACGTGGCGGGGCTGTCGCTGAAGGCCGTTCGGGTCGACGGCGGATGGAGGCTCGACGGCGCCAAGACCTGGTGCACCTTCGCCGGCAAGGCCGGGCTGCTGATGGTCGTCGCCCGCACGGATCCCGATCGCAGCCTCGGCCACCGCGGCCTTAGCATCATGCTGGTGGAAAAGCCCTCCTACGACGGCCACGCCTTCGAGTATCGGCCGACCCGGGGCGGCCGGCTCAGCGGCAAGGCCATTCCCACGATCGGATATCGCGGCATGCACTCGTTCGATCTCGCGTTCGACGAATTCTTCGTCCCGGATGCGAATGTCCTGGGGGGAGAAGCGGGACTGGGCCGGGGCTTCTATTTCACCATGGCGGGAATGACCGGCGGACGCATGCAGACCGCGGCGCGCGCCTGCGGGGTCATGCGGGCGGCGCTCAAGGCGGCGCTGGCCTACGCCGGCGACCGCAAGGTGTTCGGCGCCGCTCTCGGCTCCTATCAACTGACCCGCGCCAAACTCGCCCGGATGGCGGCGCGGTTCGCCGCGAGCCGTCAACTGGCCTATGCCATCGGACGGCGTCTGGATCGCGGTGAAAGCCAGATGGAGGCCAGTCTGGCCAAGCTCTTCGCCTGTCGTTCGGCCGAGATCGTCACGCGCGAAGCCCTCCAGGTCCACGGCGGCATGGGGTACGCCGAGGAAACGCCCGTCAGCCGCTATTTCGTCGATGCGCGGGTATTGTCGATCTTCGAAGGGGCCGAAGAGACGCTGGCGCTCAAGGTCGTGGCGCGAAGCCTGCTGCAGGACGCTCTCGCGGCGACACGGGCATGAGCGACATCCTCAGGGGTCTTCGTCTGGTGGAGGCCTCCGCCTTCGTGGCCGCGCCTCTGGGCGGCATGACGCTGGCGCAGATGGGCGCGGATGTAATCCGGATCGACGCCTTGAACGGCGGGCTGGACGCGCGGCGTTGGCCCATCGCGGACGACGGCGTCAGCTTGTTCTGGTCCGGATTGAACAAGGGCAAGAAGTCCGTCGCCCTCGATATAGCCTCTCCCGAGGGGCGCGAGCTGGCGGAGCGGATCATCTGCGCGGACGGCGAAGACGCCGGGATGTTGCTGACCAATTTCCCACCGCGCGGCTGGCTCGATCATGATCGCCTCAAGTCGCGTCGCGCCGACCTGATCCAGTTGACGATCCAGGGCGACAGGCAGGGCGGTTCCGCCGTCGACTACACGGTCAATCCGGGCGTCGGCCTGCCCTCCCTGACAGGGCCGGATGCGGCGAGGTCGCCGGTCAACCATGTCCTGCCGGCATGGGATCTAATTACGGGGCAGATGGCCTCTGTCGGCCTTCTCGCCGCCGAACGGCAGCGCCGCCGCCTGGGGCAGGGGCAGCACGTCAAGCTGGCGCTCGAGGATGTCGCCCTGGCCGTGATGGGGCACCTCGGCTTCATCGCCGAGGCGGAGTTGGGCCTGAAGCGCGAGCCCGCCGGCAATCACCTGTTCGGCGCCTTTGGCCGGGATTTCGTCTGCGCCGACGGCGCACGCATCATGGTCGTGGGGTTGACCGGCAAACAATGGAGCGCTCTGGTCCGGGCGACCGACATCGCGGACCGGCTGCCCGCCATCGAAGCCGAACTCGGTCTCGACCTCGGCCTGGAGGGCGACCGTTTCAAAGGGCGGTTCGCCATCGACGACCTCATTGCGCCCTGGGCGGCCGCGCGGACCCGGGCGGAGGCTGCTGCAGCCCTTGACCAGGCCGGCGCCTGCTGGGGGCTGTACCGGTCTGTCGGGGAGATGGTCGGATCCCATCCCAATTGCTCGACGAGCAACCCCATGTTCGCGCGCGTGACCCATCCCGGAGTCGGCGAAGTCCTGACGCCCGGGATCCCATTGGAATTCGTGGGGCAGGAGCGCGTCCCGCCCGGCCCGGCGCCGAGGCTCGGTCAGCATACCGAGGAAATCCTCACCGGCCTCGCCGGTGTGTCCAGCGCCGAGTTCGCGAAGCTGCACGATCGCGGTCTGGTTCGCGCGGGGTGAAGCCGGCCGGCTGAATTGACCCCGGCCACGGGGACACTCGCGGCGCCTGTTTCGCGCTACCACGGTTCCACTGAGATGGAAGCGAATTCATGAGCATCACCCAAGTAGCGCCGGACGTTTCCGGCCTGATCCAGAAGAACCGGGTCCATGGCTCGGTCTATACCGACGAGGCGCTGTTCCAGGCCGAGCTGGAGCGCATCTGGTACGCTGGCTGGGTCTATGTCGGGCACGAAAGCGAGGTGCCCGACAAGAATGATTTCGTGATGAAGTCGATTGGGCCTCAGTCGGTGATCATGACGCGCGACAACACGGGTCGCATCCGTCTGCTTCAGAACCGCTGTTCGCACAGAGGCAACCAAGTCTGCCTCAAGACACAGGGCAATGCGCGCGCCTTCACCTGCCCCTATCATTCCTGGACCTTCTCAAACACCGGCGACCTGATCGGCTTCGCCTTCCCCGACGGGTATCGGGACAACCCCGACGCCGACAAGAAGACCCTGGGCCTGGGTTCGCTGCCGCGGGTGGAATCCTATCAGGGCTTCGTTTTCGGCTCGTTCGCCCCGACCGGCGTCAGCCTCAAGGAACATCTCGGCGGGGCGGCGGAGACGCTTGACCGTCTGGTTCGGACCTCTCCTGAGGGGGAGGTCGAAATCACCGCCGGATTCCTCAAGCATCGCGCCAAGGCGAACTGGAAATTCATTCTCGAGAACGAATGCGACGGCTACCATCCGGCGTTCGTTCACAGCTCGATCTTCTCGGTCGCAGACAGCGCCATCGGCGCCTACTACGGCGACAAATCCACGGCCCTCACGCGTGATTTCGGCCAAGGGCACACCGAGGTCGATCTTCGTCCGGAGTTCCGCAAGGCCGATACGCCGATGCGTTGGTTCGGCACCACCGAGGCGCGGCTGCCTGAGTATGTGGCGGCGATGAAGGCGGCCTACGGCGACGGCAAGGCCCGCGAGATCATGATCGACGGCACGCCCCACGTGATGATCTTCCCGAACCTGTTCATCGCCGAGATCCAGATCTTCGTCATTCAGCCGATCTCCGTCGACGAGACGATCCAGCACGTCACAGCTCTGCAGTTCAAGGGCGCGCCTGACCTGAACCGGCGCCTGCGCCAGCAAACCATGGGATCCGTGGGGCCGGCCGGCCTGCTGCTGGCCGACGACACCGAGATGTACGAGCGGAATCAGCGCGGCGCGGAGTCCCTTAGCCCGGAATGGGTTTTCCTGGGGCGCGGCGAACAGCGGGAACGGCGCGACGAGGACGGCTACATGGTCGGCCATTCCACCGACGAAGTGCCCTCGCGCGGCATCTGGCGACACTATGCAGAACTGATGGGAGCCTGATCATGGCCTATAAGGACTCATCCGACCTGCTGCTGCGGGCGACCGAATTTATCTTTCGCGAAGCGCGCTTCCAGGACGAGCATCAGTACGATGACTGGGAGGCCCTGTGGACCGACGATGGCGTCTACTGGATCCCGGCCAACGGCGATGACATCGACCCCGAGAAGCAGATGTCGATCGTCTATGACAACCGCTCGCGGATCGCGCTGCGCATCCGCCAGCTCCACACCGGCAAGCGGCACGCCCAGGCGCCCCGCTCGCGCGTCCGGCGCGTGGTTTCGAATATCGAAATCGGCGAAAGCGGCGAGCAGGGCGTCCAGGTGTTCTGCAATTCTCTCGTGTTCGAGTCCGCCATGCGTGCCGACACCCTGTGGTCCGCTCGCACGGAATACTGGCTCCGCGAGGGCGCCGACGGCTTCCGCATGAGCCGCAAAAACGTGTTCCTGACCAATAATGACCAGGCGCTGTTCACCCTCGCCTTCCTGATCTGAAGAGGGCGTCATGAACCACGACCTGAATCCGCTTTCTCCTCAAGTTGCAGAGGAGGTCCTGATCGCAGACGGACCGGTCCTGCTCCGCATGACCGCCGGGATCGCGCATCTGACGCTGAATCGCCCCGAGTCGGCCAACGGGATGAGCGTGGAGCTCCTCAAGGCTTTCCATGAGGCCGTCATGGCCTGCCATGGCCGGGCCGATCTGCGCGTCCTGGTGCTGCGGGGGAGCGGCGCCAACTTCTGCGGCGGCGGCGACATCCACGATTTCGCGTCGCGCGGCGAAGGCCTGCCGGACTATCTTCGTGAGGCCACCGCCTATCTGCAGATCGTTTCCGCAGCCCTGATCCGCCTTGAGGCCCCCGTGATCGCAGGGGTCCAGGGCTACGCCGCCGGGGGCGGCGGCATCGGTCTGGTGTGCGCGTCCGATTTCGTCATTGCGACGACATCGGCCCGGTTCCTGACCGGCGCGACGCGGGTCGGCATGGCGCCGGACGGCGGCAGCTCGGTCACCCTACAGCGCCTCGTCGGCTTCCGGCGGGCGATGGACATGGTGCTGCGCAATCCGGTCGTGTCTGCACAGGACGCGCTCGCCATGGGCTTGATCTCCAGCATCGTGGGCGAAGACGAGCTCGACGCCGCCGTGGCTGCCCTGGCCGCCGAACTCGCAGCGGGCGCGCCCAAGGGACTCGCCGCGGCGAAGAGACTGCTGTGGAACGGCATGGGGCTCGGCGTCGAGGCCTGCCTTCCGGAAGAGGCGCGCACCGTCGCCGAACTGGCGCGCACGCACGACGCCCGCGAAGGCCTGGCGGCCGTGATCGAACGGCGCAAACCGCGCTTCACCGGACAATGAGGCCCGCAGGACCGAACGCGCTCGCCGGCCGACGTGCGTTCGTGACCGGGGGAGGGCGGGGCATCGGGGCGGCGATCGTGCTTGAGCTCCTTTCTCAGGGCGCGGACGTGGTCTTCGCAGACATCAATCTGGAGGGCGCGTCGTCCGCCGTCCTGGCATCTTCGGCGCGGGGCGTGGCCCTGAATGTCGCCGACGCCGGAGCGGTGGCGGCCGCCGTGGCGGCGCAGGGGCCGTTCGACATCCTCGTCAATAACGCCGGACGCGACCAGCACGCCTTCTTTGTCGATACGCGGCCCGAGGACTGGGCGGACCTGATCGCGGTCAATCTGGGTTCCGTACTGGCCTGCACCCATGCCGTCCTCCCGGCCATGCAGGCGGCAGGCTTCGGCCGCATCATCAACATCGCCTCGGAAGCGGGGCGGGGCGGCTCCAAGGGCGGATCGGTCTATTCCGCGTCCAAGGGCGGCGTCATCGCCTTCACCAAGTCCATCGCTCGCGAAGCCGCCCGCTACGGCGTCACGGTCAATGTCGTGACGCCTGGCCCGATCCGTACGCCTCTTCTCCAGGCGGCGGTGAATGAGGGCGGAGACCGTCTTCTCCAGGCGATGAAGGATGCGACCCTGCTGCGCCGCCTGGGCGAGCCCGAGGAGGTCGCAGGCCTGGTGGCCTTTCTGGCCAGCGACGCCGCAGCCTACATCACGGCGGAAACCATCGGCGTTTCAGGCGGCATGGGATGCTGAGCCCGATCGACCAGGTGATCGCCCGTGTCCTGGCGGTTTACGGCGGCTGGGGCCGGCACGTCCCGGTGGAGAAGATGAGAGACGACTGGGATCGGTTGTTCGGCGCTAAATCGGCGCGGGCGTCGATGCGCGCCGACACCCTCGGCGGCGTGTCGGTCGCCTGGGTCGCCGCCGAGGGGGCGGATCCCGACCGCATGTTCGTCTACCTGCATGGCGGCGGCTACAAAGTGGGTTCGATCGCGTCCCATGTCGACCTGGTTTCGCGCCTTTCCGCCGCGAGCGGAGCGGTCGGCCTCATGGTCGACTATCGACTGGCGCCCGAACACCGGTTCCCCGCGCCCATCGACGACACGCTGGCGGTCTGGTCGGCGCTGACCGCCCGGGGGGTCGATGTCTCCAGGGTCCCCATCGCCGGAGATTCCGCTGGCGGGAACCTGGCGCTCGCCTCGGCGATCGCTCTGCGCGATCAGGGGGCGCCTTCGCCGTCGGCCCTGGTCCTGCTTTCGCCATGGACCGACCTGGAGGCCAGGGGGGCGAGCTATGAGACACGCGCCGCGGCCGATCCGATCCATCAGCGGAAGATGATCCTGATGATGGCGGGCGCCTACCTCGACGGCGCCGATGCGGCGGCCCCTCTGGCGTCGCCTCTGAACGCCGATCTGTCCGGGTTGCCGCCGATGCTGATCCAGGTGGGAGATCGTGAGACGGTTCTTAGCGACTCCGAGGATCTGGCGGCGGCGGCCCGAGGCGCCGGGGTTCCGGTCGTTCTCCAAGTCTGGCCCGAGATGATCCACGTTTTCCAGCAATTTCCCGACGTGCTGCCCGAGGCCGGGGAGGCGATCGAAGCGATCGGCGCCTTCCTGGCGTCCGCGAACAAGCGTTTTCAGGAGTAGATTATGACCACCGGCATCGTCGCCTTCGGAGCCTATGTTCCTCGCCTCAGATTGAGCCGTCAGGCCATCTATGAGGCCAACGCCTGGTACGCGCCCAACCTGAAGGCCAAGGCGAAAGGCACGCGTTCGCTCGCCAATTGGGACGAGGACCCGATTACCATGGCGGTGGCGGCGGCGCGGGACAGCCTGCCGTCCGCAGGGGCCTTCCCGGCGTTGAGCGGCGTGGTGCTGGCGTCGAACACCTTGCCGTTTGCGGACCGGCTCAACGCCGGCGTCATGATCGCGGCGCTCAACCTCGACGAAGACGTCGAGGCGCTGGACGTTACGGGCTCGCGTCGCGCAGCCCTTTCCGCCGTCAGCCAGGCGGTCTCCCGCAACAAGGCGGATGGCGGCCGAATTCTGGTCGCGGCGGCCGATTTGCGCCAGACGCGGGCCGCCAGCGCTTCGGAAATGGACTTCGGCGACGGCGCGGCCGCCGTGGTCATCGGCGATGAGGGGGTTCTGGCCGAACACCTGGCGTCGGCCGCGGTGACAGTCGATTTCGTCGATCATTTCCGCGCCGCCGGCGAGGATGTGGATTATGTCTGGGAAGAACGCTGGATACGGGACGAGGGGGTCGCCAAAATCGCGCCTCGCGCCATCAAGGCCGCGCTCGACAAGGCCGGTCTGACAGCCGGCGAGGTGGACCATTTCATCTTCCCGACCCTGTTCAAGGGTATCGACGCCCAGCTGGCCAAGCAGGTCGGCATCCGGCCCGACGCCGCCGTCGACAATATGGCCGGCCAGATCGGCGACACCGGCGTCGGTCACGGCCTGTTGCTTCTGGCGGGCGTGCTCGCCGACGCCAGACCGGGCGCCGTCATTCTGATGCTGGAGTTCGGCGCCGGGGCGGAAGCGGCGATCTTTCGCACCACGGATCTGATCTCGCGGTTCAAGCCCCGCCGCGGCCTGGCCGGATGGCTGGCCAGGCTCAAGGAAGATCGCAGCTATACGCGTTTCCTGGCCTATCGCGGTCGGCTTGAACTCGAGAAGGGGATGCGCGGCGAACAGGACAAGAAGACCGCCCTGACCACGCTGTATCGTCATCGAAAGGCGATCATGGGGCTTGTCGCCGGCCGGTGCCGCGAGACGGGCAAGGTCCATTATCCGCCGTCGCGGCTGAGCTATGATCCACAGTGCTCGGCGCTAGACACCCAGGACCCGCATCCCCTGGCGGACCGGCGCGCGCGCATCCTGAGCTGGTCGGCGGAATCCCTGTCCTACTATCCGGCTCCGCCCCACCACTACGGCCAGCTCGATTTCGAAGGCGGCGGCAGAATCCTCATGGAATTCACCGACGTCGGCCCTGGCGATGTCGAAACCGGCACGGAGATGGAAGTCGTCTTCCGCGTCAAGGATCGAGACGCCGTCCGGGGCTTCACCCGCTATTTCTGGAAGGCCGTTCCGATCTCGGATCGTGCAGCCGTCGCCGCAAACTCTGGAGCTGCCTGATGCCCCGCGGAATCAAGGACAAGGTCGCAATCCTGGGAATGGGCTGCAGCCGTTTCGGGGAGCGCTGGGACGCCAGCCCCGAGGATCTGATGGTGGAGGCCTACAGCGAGGCGCTCGCCGACGCCGGGATCACGCCTGACCAGATCGACGCCGCCTGGTTTTCGACCCATATGGACGACATCGGCGTGGGCCGCGGCGGGACCCCCATGGGCATAGCGCTTCGCCTGCCGTTCATCGGGGTGACGCGGGTCGAGAACTTCTGCGCCGGCGGGTCCGAAGCGGTGCGGGCCGCCGTGTATGCGGTGGCCTCGGGCGCTTGCGACATCGCCCTGGCCGTGGGCGTCGAGAAGCTGAAGGACACCGGCTATGGCGGCCTGCCGCTGCCGTCGGTCGGGACATTGATCCCGCAGTGGTATCCCAATGCGGTGGCTCCGGCCAACTTCGCTCAACTGGCCAGCGCCTATCAGGCCAAGCACGGCGTGAATCGGGCGGACCTCAAGCGCGCTATGGCCCATGTCTCGGTCAAGAGTCACGCCAACGGGGCTCTCAATCCCAAGGCCCACCTGCGCAAGCCGATCACCGAAGAGCAGGTCCTGAACGCTCAGATCATCGCCGAGCCGCTGGGCCTGTTCGATTGCTGCGGCGTGTCGGATGGCGCGGCCGCCTGCATCGTCACCACGCCGGAGATCGCCAAGGCGCTGGGCAAGACCAATCTCGTGACCTTCAAGGCCCTGCAGGTGGCGGTCTCGAACGGTTGGGAGATGCACGCCAACGAGTGGGACGGGAGCTACGTCCATACCGCGCGGATCGCGGCCAGGCGGGCCTACGAAGAGGCCGGCGTCAAGGTTCCGCGCGACGAGATCGGCATGATGGAGGTGCATGACTGCTTCTCGATCACGGAACTGGTCACGACCGAAGATCTCTTCATCTCGCCCGAAGGCGGCGCGATCCGCGATGTTCTGGACGGATTCTATGACGCCTCCGGCAAGATTCCCTGCCAGATCGACGGCGGCCTGAAGTGCTTTGGTCACCCCATCGGGGCGAGCGGCATTCGAATGCTGTACGAGATGTATCTCCAGCTTCAGGAGCGGGCGGGCGATCGCCAGCTCGGCGATCCTCGCCTGGGCCTGACCCACAACCTCGGTGGACAGCCGTCTCAGAACGCCTGTTCGATTTCCATCGTGGGGCACTATGACGACTGACAGCCTTGTCCAGCCGCCGATCCTGGTCGACCGCCCGGCGGACCATGTGGCCCGCATCCGCTTCAACCGCCCCTCCAAGCGCAACGCCATTGACCAGGCGACACGCCTGGCGCTCCTTGAGGCCCTGACAGACGTTCTGGCCGATCCTTCAGTCCGTGCGCTGGTTCTCGGCGGCGTCGGCGGCGTGTTTTCAGCGGGCGGCGACCTGCCGAGCATGGCGGGTCTGACGCCCGAAGGCGCGCGGGCGCGCATGGCTGAAATCCACAGCATCTGCCGGCTTTGGGCCGCCGCGCCCCTGCCGATCGTCTCGGCGATGGAAGGCGTGGCCGCAGGCGCGAGCGTCGGTCTGGCCCTGCTTGGGGACCATGTCGTCGCCGGACCCTCGACGAGGGTGCTGGTGCCGTTCATCAAGCTGGGTCTGACACCGGACTGGGGGCTGATGGCCACGCTGCCCCGGCGCATCGGCCTGCCTGCCGCGCGCCGGGTGATGCTTTCGGGCGGAACCTTCAGCGGCGAAGAAACCTTGGCGACCGGACTCGTCGATGAACTCTGCGCCGATGACGCCGCGGTCATGGATCGCGCCGTCGCCCAGGCGTCCATCTTTGCGGCTCTGCCGCGCGAGGCCGCCGCGCGCATCAAGCTGCGTCTGTCCGGCGGCCCCGAGGCCTTGGAGGCCGTGCTGGCGGCCGAGATGGAGGATCAGATCGCCTGCCTGACGCATCCCGAGTTCGCTGAAGGCTGGAGGGCCCAGATGGATCGCCGTCCCGCCGATTTCCTCTCGGTCGGGGAGGGCGTGTGATGGTCGGTCTTGTCGTCACCAACCGTCGCGGAGAAGAACGGGCGATCGACGCCGCCGAAGGCCTTTCGGTGATGGAGGCCCTGCGGACAGGCGGCTTCGATGAAATCGAAGCCCTGTGCGGCGGCAGCTGCGCCTGCGCCACCTGCCACATCTATGTCGACGGCGACGCTTCGGCGGCGCTGGACCCCATGTCGGACGACGAGAACGATCTGCTCGACGCTTCCAGCCACCGAACAGCGCGTTCGCGTCTTTCCTGCCAGCTCACCTGCGCCGCCAAGGTCGCGGGGCTCAGGATCACGCTCGCTCCGGAGGATCAATGACTCGCGATCTAGCGTTCGACGTTGTCGTGGTCGGAGCCGGCCACGCCGGCGCCCAGTCGGTCATAGCCCTTCGCCAGGCCGGATTCGCGGGCACGATCGCCATCGTCGGCGACGAGCCCGAGCCGCCCTATGAACGGCCGCCTCTCAGCAAGGACTATTTCCTCGGCGAGAAGACGTTTGACAGGCTGTTGATCCGGCCCGCCAGCTTTTGGGAGGACCGTCAGGTCACGCTCATCTTGGGGCGCACGGTTCTCGCCGTGGACCCGGATGGGCGCACCGCGCGTCTGGACGACGACAGCCGTCTCGCCTACGGCGACCTGATCTGGGCCGCCGGCGGAGCGCCGCGCCGACTGACTTGCGACGGCCATGACCTGAAGGGGGTGCACTATGTGCGGACCCGGGCTGACGTCGACGCCATGCTCGACGAGATGGACGCGGTGGAACAGGTCGCGGTCATCGGCGGCGGCTATATCGGACTGGAAGCCGCCTCGGGCCTGCGCAAGTTGGGCAAGTCGGTGACCATTTTTGAAGCCGCCGATCGCCTGCTGTCGCGGGTGGCGGGGCCTCCGATTTCGGACTTCTACGCCTGCGTCCACCGCGATCACGGGGTGGATGTCCGCACCAGGCTCGTGATCGACGGCCTCGTCGGCGAGAACGGACGCGTGACGGCCGTTCGCGCGGGAGACGAGGTCTTCGCGGCCGACATGGTGATTGTCGGCATCGGCATCGTGCCGGCGATCGCGCCCCTCGTCGCCGCCGGCGCGCGCGCCGACAACGGCGTCTGGGTCGACGCCTTCTGCGCCACATCGCTGCCCCACGTCTACGCCGTCGGGGATTGCGCCGCGCATGAGAACGTCTTCGCAGGCGGCCAGCGGCTGCGCGTCGAATCCGTTCAGAACGCCAATGACATGGGGAGCGTCGTCGCCGCCGCGCTCACCGGCGCGCCCAGGCCTTACGGGGCGACCCCCTGGTTCTGGTCCAACCAGTACGACCTTCGCCTTCAGACGGTCGGTCTCTCGCTGGGCCATGACGCCCTGGTCGTCCGGGGGGCGCCGGATGTCTCGGGTTTTTCGGTCGTCTACCTGAAGGAGGGGAGGGTGATCGCGCTGGATTGCGTCAATGCGGTCAAAGACTACGTGCAGGGACGAAAGCTGGTGGAGCAGGGGGTGAGCGTCCCGATCTTGTCGCTCGCCGATGCGGACACCCCGCTCAAAGCCTTCTGGCCGACAGACTGAGTCGTGGCCGCCTCCGTTCCCTATTGAACGGGGGCGGCGCCGATACGAGTCCCAGGTTGCAGGCGACGGATGGTCGGACGGCGCGGGCCTGCTCGCCTGACGCGACGGCCTTTGTCAGGCGGTCCCCCTAGCAGGTTCGTCCTGAACCCTCCGGGAGGCATCCTGCCGCCGACGCCGCCGATTCACGCCGCCTGGTGAAGCGCCCGAAAGGCGTCGGCGTCCATGTTCAGGCCCACGGCGCCCATCCGATCGGCCAGGGCGCAAAGATCGGTCAGATCGGCCGCCCGGTAGTGAAGGGTCCAGTTGAGGGCGGCGATAAGCATGCGTCGTGCGATTTCCACGTCGCTCCGAAGCAATCCGTCGCTCTGGAGTTCCGCCAAAACCGCAAGCCAGCGTTCCCGGTAACGGATATTGGTCTGCTTGAGCTCGGCGCGCGCCTCTTCCGTCAGCTTGTCCCATTCCCTGACCGAGACCTTGTGGGTGTGCCGCTGGTCATGGAGGGCTTTCAGGTGCCCCAGGATCAGGGCGCGATACTGGGCGATGGCGGTCGTCTTGCCGATCAGTTCGCGCTCGGCGGTCTCGTGGCCCAGCTTGAGCCCTTCGGTGATCACCCAGGTGAGCAACTCGTCCTTGCTCGCGAAATGGTAGAAGATGCTCCCTGAGGTCATTCCGGCGTTGGCGGCGATATCCCTCACCGAGGTTCGGTCAAAGCCGCGTTCGTAAAAGCTCAGGGCCGCATAGTTCACGATATCCTGGCGCCGGCTCTTGCGCCCCCGGCGCATTGATTCAGGCGGCGGCGCCTTGGCCAATTCAGTCACGCGTCACCTCGTCTTGTCGCGGCCAGGCCGCGCCTACTGCAGTTTTGAAGTCGCAACAGCGTTTCTCTGATCTGACCATTGAACCAGGTACCATAGAAGCAGCTCGCGCTGGCTCCCAATGTTCAGGCGGCTATAGGCCCGCTTGCGATAGGTCATGGCGCTCTCTTCCCCGATGCCGAGGTCGAGCGCGATGCCCAGCGACGTCATGCCGTACAGGATTCTGGCGCAGACCTCCGCTTCACGCCTGGCCAAGACCGGCGTCGCCGCGGAAAGACAGGCCTGGATCGCCGGAAGCGACGTGAGCGCCGCGCTAGCGTCCGTGGACGACTGCTTCATGTCGACATGCTTCATCGCTATGGCCACGATGTCTTCGGAGGCCTTGCTCAACGTCGCGAGTTCATGGGCGGCGAAGGGGCCGCTTTTCTGGGTACGAAGCAGGCTGATGGCCACCGCGGATTGGGGGAGCCGGGCGCTCAGCACGACGCGTTCCCGGACGCCATGCGGGCGGTAGATGCGCTCCCGCATCTCGTCATGCTCGATCTCGTCGATGTCCATATGGGCGATGATGGGGCGCCCGTCGGCCGCGCTGCTCCAGAGCGGCGCGAGACCGGGGTCATGCCGCCAGAAACCCCCGGAGGCGTAGAGTTTGGCCTGTTTTCCCGCCACGCCGTTCAAGGTGAAGCCGTTGGAAGACACGTTGTAAAGTTCATCGCCTTCAATGTGATAGAGAGCGAAATGCTCCGCATCGCAAACGGCCTGAAGATAGTTGAGAAAGGCGGCGTCGAAACTTGGACGCCCCATGCTTTCGATAGATGCGCCTATGCTTGGCCACTTTCGTGAACTGGCCGTCGCTTCGCCTGACATTGCCGTAACCTGCACTGTGCCCTCCCGAGCTATTTTTTTTTGGCTTCAGCACGCACTCAATCTGACCAATTCCCGCCCCTCTATCGAGGGCGTTGGAATTGACGATACACACCAAGCGCTCGATTAGTAATAAAATTCTCGATCGCCCGTTTTCCGCCTCGGCTGCGTCCCTGTCAGGGGGGCTCGCGCGCCCTGCCTTCCGTCTCCCAGGATGTTCGGAAAACGGGGTGCGTCATGAAAGCTGTCGTCTGCAAGGGGTTCGGCCCGCCGGAGAGTCTGGTCTGGAAAGATGTTGATCCGCCCACGCCGGGACCCGGAGAGGTGTTGATCGCGCTGACGGCCGCGGCGGCGAACTTCCCCGACACCCTGATCATCGAGGGCCGCTATCAGCTTCAGCCCGCGCTGCCCTTCACGCCCGGATGCGAGGGCTGCGGGGAAATCCTGGGAGTCGGTCCCGGCGTCACGGATCTGAGCCCGGGAGACCGGGTGATGTTTTCCACGTCCTACGGGGCTTTTGCGGAACAGGTCGTGGCGGAGGCCGTCAACGTCTTCAGGATCGACCCGGGCATGCCGGCCGAGGATGCCGCAGGATTCCTCTTGGCCTACGCCACGGCCTATCACGCCCTGAAACAGCGGGCCGTGCTCCGAGCTGGCGAAACCTTGCTGGTTCTTGGAGCTGGGGGCGGGGTGGGCCTCGCCGCCGTCGAACTGGGGCGCGCCATGGGCGCCAGGGTCGTCGCGGTGGCGTCCAGTGAAGAAAAACTCGCAGCCTGCGCCGCGCGCGGCGCCGAAGCGCTGATCCGGTACGACGACCCGGCCCGTCTGCGCGCCCAAATCCGTGAGGCGACGGGCGGCGCCGGTCCGGACGTCGTCTATGATCCCGTGGGCGGCGCCTTCGCGGAGCCGGCTTTCCGGTCGATCGCCTACAAGGGACGGTATGTGGTGATCGGGTTCGCCGCCGGAGAGATTCCGAGCCTGCCGTTCAACCTGCCTCTTCTCAAGAGCGCCTCGATTGTCGGCGCGATCGCCGGCGTCTTCATGGTGAAGGAGCCCGCCGCGCACAGGGCGAACGTCGCCGATTTGCTGGACTTCTACAGGGAAGGAAAGCTCAAGCCCTCGGTCGGCGGTTCCTATCCGCTCGCCGAAGCCGCTTGCGCGATCCGGGTGCTCGCCGATCGCCGCGCGGTGGGCAAGATACTGCTGATGGCGTGAGCGTGGCTCGCAATGGGCGAATCTGTACCGTTCACAGGGACATAAAAGATGCGCCGGGCTTCCTAGGACATGCGTGGAGGCGAGGGCCTTCACGGAGGATGACATGGCCTATGCAGAGCTTCTGGACGTAGCGACGCAGCACAACGGATCCGGCGCGGCGTTCGGGGCCGGCGCGTCCCGCATGAGCTGGTCCGAAGTTCGCGCCGCAACGGGACGGATCGCCGGCGGGCTCGCGCGTCGCTATGGCCTGAAGCCCGGGGATCGGGCCGCCGTGCTCATGTCCTTGTCCCAGGAACAGGCCCAGCTGACGTTCGCCCTGTCCTGGCTCGGGCTGACCGTCGTCCCCCTCAATGTTCGGCTGGGTCGCGAGGACCTGGGCGCCGTCGTTATCCAGGCCGACGTGCAGGCGCTCTTCTGGGACCAGTCTCTCGCCGATGCCGCTCACGATCTGGCGCGCGACGTCGGCTTGGACCTAAGCGTGCGTGTCGATGCCAGCCTGCTTGACGCCTGCAAGGACGGCGACCCGGCGCCGCGCGCCCCCTGGCAGGACGACGATGTCGCGGCCTTGATCTTCACCGGCGGAACCACCGGCACGCCCAAGGGGGTCATGCTCACCCAGGCGGCCATGCGCTTCCAGGCGAACATCTACGCGAATGAAATGAACTATGACGCCGAGACGGTCTATCTGCACGCGATGCCGATCTTTCATGTCGCCGGACTGGGGCAGTTGCTCGGCCTGACGTTGCGCGGCGGCTGCCATCTGTTTCATCCCGAAGGCGGGCCGGCGGCGACCTACGCCGCTTTGCGAGACGAAGGGCTCAACACCATCTGCGGCGCCCCGACCGCCTTGGCGATGCTGATCGATTCCCCCCTGCGGGACGACGCCCTGCTCGCCCGGATCCAGGCGGTGGGCTACGGCGCGTCGTCCATTTCGGAAACGCTCCTGGAGCGCTTGCTGCGCGCGCTGCCGAACGCGGGGTTCAGGCAGTTCTACGGCCAGACGGAGAGCGCCGGAACCTTTACCACCCTGCGGCCGCCCTACCATGTGATTTCCGGACCGAACGCCGGCCGCCTCACCAGCTGCGGCCAGGCCTGCGAAGGCTTCGCCATCGAGACTCACGATCTGTCGGGCCAGGCGACGCCGATCGGCGTTCCCGGCGAGATCGTGGTCAGGGGCCGGCATCTGCCGCCAGGCTATTGGCGCGATCCCGAGCGCACGGCCGAACTTCATCGCGGCGGCTGGATGCACACCGGCGATGTCGGCGTTCTCGATGGGGACGGGTTTCTGACGATCGTCGACCGGCTGAAGGACATGATCGTCACAGGCGGCGAGAATGTATTCTGTTCCGAGGTCGAGAACGCCATTGCCCGTCATCCCGCCGTGGCCGAGTGCGCCGTCGTCGGCCTGCCACACGACCTCTGGGGCGAGGCGGTCCACGCCGTCGTCGTCCTCAAGCCGGGCGGCCAGGCGAGCGCGGCGGAGTTGATCGCCCACTGCGGCGGCGTCCTCTCGAACTACAAACGTCCCAAGACCATCGAAATCGCCAATGAACCCATGCCTCTCAGCGGTGTCGGGAAGGTGATGAAGAACATCCTGCGCGAGCGCTGCCTGGCCAATCGGCTTCAGGTTGCGGCTCACAGCTGAATCAGAGAGAAATCATGCCTCACGCCGCCATTATCTACGATGCTGTCCGCACCCCCCGGGGCAAGGGAAAGGCCGATGGATCCCTGCATTCCGTCAAGCCGGTTCGCTTGATCGCCGACCTCCTCGGCGAATTGCAGACGCGTCACGATCTGGACACGTCCAGGGTCAGCGACGTGGTTCTCGGGTGCGGCCAGGCTATCGGCGAGCAGGGGGGGGCGATCGGCAAGAGCGCAGCCCTTCTGGCCGGCTGGGACGACAGTGTGGCGGGCTGTCAGGTCGACCGCTTCTGCGGATCCGGGCTGGAGTCGGTCAACATGGCGGCGGCGCGCATCATGAGCGGCATGGATGACCTGATGGTGGCTGGCGGCGTCGAATCGATGTCGCGCATTCCCATGGGCTCCGCCGGCGGCGCCCTCTTCTTCGACAGCGAGTTGATGACCAAGGTCGGCTTTGTCTCGCAAGGCGTGTCGGCGGATCTGATCGCGACCTTGGGAGGCTATAGCCGCGAGGATGTCGATGCCTTCGCGCTCGGCTCGCAGCAGAAGGCCGCCGCCGCGCGGGATGCCGGCTATTTCGCGCGCAGCGTGATCGCCGCGCGCGACGCCGCCGGTCAGGTGGTGCTGGATCATGACGAGTTCATCAAGCCGTCCACCACCCTGGAAGGCCTGGGCGGACTCCGACCTTCCTTCGCGAAGATGGGCGAGATGGGCATGAACGCCGTCTGCCTGGCGAAATATCCGCAGGTCTCTGCAATCAATCACGTGCACACCGCAGGCAATTCCTCCGGCGTGGTCGACGGCGCGAGCGCCGTTCTGATCGGTTCGGAAGCCATCGGCAGGGATCTGGGCCTGACGCCTCGTGGTCGTATCGTCGCCATGGCCACGGTCAGCACGGAGCCGACCATCATGCTGGCCGCGCCGGCGCCTGCCGTGCGCAAGCTCCTGGGCCGCGTGGATCTCACCATCGACGACATCGATCTGTTCGAGGTGAATGAGGCCTTTGCCTCGGTCGTCCTGCGCTTCCGGGACGAGCTCAATGTTCCCGAAGAGAAGATCAATGTGAACGGCGGCGCGATCGCCATGGGCCATCCCATCGGGGCGACCGGCGGCATGCTTGTCGGCACGATCCTGGACGAACTGGAGCGCCGCCGTTTGAAGCGCGGCGTCTGCGTCCTCTGCATCGGCGGCGGCATGGGCGTCGCCACCCTCATCGAACGCGTCTGAGAACCGGAACCCGTCACATGAAGAACGCAACCTACGACATTCGCCCCGGCGGCGCGGCCCTCGTCACGATCAACATGGAGGGGGCGCCGGTCAATGTCATGAACGACGCCTTCACCGCCATGCTGGACGAGATCCTGGCCCGGTTGGAAGCCGACAAGGACGTCATCAGCGGCGTCATCCTGACATCGGGCAAGAGCACATTCGTCGCGGGCGGCGATGTCGCCAAGATCCTCGAACTGCGAGCCCAGGGCGCGGAAGCAGGATATGCCTTCGTTCAGGGCCTGAAGGCGCAGCTGCGCCGTTTCGAAACGCTCGGCCGTCCCGTGGTGGCGGCGCTCAACGGCAGCGCGCTTGGCGGCGGTCTTGAGCTGGCGCTGGCCGCCCACCACCGCATTGCGCTTGATGACGGCAAGAGCCAGTTCGGGTTTCCCGAGGTGGGCCTGGGCATCCTGCCGGCCGGCGGCGGCATCGTCCGCACGGTGCGCCTGTTGGGGCTCATGAAGGCCTTGCCGCTCCTGACGGAGGGACGCCGTCTCAAACCCGCCCAGGCCCTGGCCGAAGGTCTTGTCGATGAACTCGCCGCGACCCCGGACGACCTGATTGCGCGCTCTGAAGCCTGGATCGCGGCGAATGCCTCGCCGATCCAGCCGTGGGACCGCAAGGGCTGGTCGATCCCGGGCGGCGACATGTTCGCGCCCGCCAACGCCGGGGCGATGGCCATGTTCCCGAGCATGATCTTCAAGAAAACCAAGGGGCTTCTGCCCGCGGCCGAACGCATCCTGGGCGTCGCCGCCGAGAGCACCCAGGTCGGCTTCGAAGCCGCCTGCGAGATCGAGAGCCGCGGCTTCTGCGACCTCCTGATGACCCCGGCGGCAGAGAACCTCATCCGCACCATGTTTGTACAGATGAACGAGATCAGCTCGGGCGCCAGCCGTCCCGCCTTCAAGGAAAAGTCCAGGATCGCCGTGGTCGGCATTCTGGGCGCGGGCATGATGGGACGCGGCATCGCGCATTCTTCGGCCGTCGCCGGGATCAAGGTGATCCTCAAGGACCTGACCCTCGAAGCGGCTGAAAAGGGCAAGGCCTATAGCCAGGCCTTGCTAGACAAGGAAATCGCCAAGGGCCGCCGCACGGTCGAGGAACGGGACGCCATCCTGGACCGCATCACGCCGACCGCCGACATGGCCGACCTGGCCGAGTGCAATCTGGTCGTGGAGGCCGTCTTCGAGGACGTGGGGCTCAAGCAGGGCATCGTCCGGGACGTGGAGGCGGTCCTGCCGGAGGGGGCCATCGTCGCGACCAATACCTCGACTCTGCCGATTTCGATGCTGTCGCAAGCCTCGAAGCGGCCGGGCGACTTCATCGGCCTGCACTTCTTCTCGCCGGTCGATCGCATGCACATCGTGGAGATCATCACCGGAGAAGCAACCAGTCCTGAAACGCTCGCCCGGGCCTATGACTTCGTCCAGCAGATCAAGAAGACGCCGATCATCGTCAACGACAGCCGTGGCTTCTTCACGTCTCGCGTCTTCAGCGTCTTCGCCGACGAGGGCGATCGGCTGCTGAAGGATGGCGTGAACCCGACCGTCATCGAGAACTTGGCGAAGCAGATCGGCATGCCGGTCGGCCCCCTGGCCGTTCAGGACGAAGTCATGATGGATATGCTGTTGCGCTCGTTCAAGACCAACCAGGCGCTCGATGCCGAACTCGGCGACGCCTATGCCCGGACCTATGAGGTTTGCGGCGAGCTTTGCGAGCTGATGTCTTCGCGCGGTCGTCCCGGGCGCAGCGCAGGCGCAGGCTTCTATGACTATGCGGCGGACGGCTCCAAGGCGCTGTGGCCGGGCCTCGAGGCGCTCTTCGGCGGTGACGTCGAAATGCCGCTCGACGACATTCGCGACCGGCTCATGTTCCGCATGGTCGTCGAGGCCGCCCGGTGCCTGGACGAAGGTGTGATCAGCAATGTCCGCGACGGCAACATCGGCTCGATCCTGGCCTTCGGTTTCCCTGTTCATACCGGCGGCGTCTACCAGTTCGTGCAGTCGCTCGGCGTGGAGCGGTTCGTCGAACGGGCCGAGGCGCTCGCCTCGACCTATGGCGAACGTTTCGCGGCCCCGGCCGGGTTCGGCGCGACGCTTGAACGGGCGTCGCAGGCCAAGCTCGCCGCCTGATTTCCCATTCTCTCGGAGGCCCTGATGACTGGCTCGATCGACACTTCCCTCAATGAGGGCGTCTTCCGGATCGTTCTGAACGATCCGGCCCGCCTGAACGCCATGACGCCGGCCTTGGCCGACGACCTGCGTTTGCAGTTGATCCGCGCCGGCACCGAGGCGCGGGTCGTGGTTCTGACGGGCTCTGGCAAGGCGTTCTGCGCCGGAGCCAACCTGGCGGACGTGATGAACGACCCGGAGGCCGCCGCCGACGGCGGCGCCATGCTGGAACGTCATTACAATCCGCTTGTCCGCGCCATCCGGGATCTTCAGATTCCGCTGATCACCGCTGTCAGGGGAGCCGCCGTGGGGGTAGGGGCCTCGCTCGCCCTCCTCGGGGACATCATCGTGGCCAGTGAAACGGCCTACTTCCTTCAATCCTTCCGGCGCATCGGCCTCGTGCCGGACGGCGGCTCGGCCTTCATACTGTCGCGGGCGGCGGGGCGTGTCCGGGCCATGGAGCTGATGCTCCTCGCCGAGAAGCTGCCGGCCGCCAAGGCTCTGGAATGGGGTTTGGTGACCCGGGTCGTGGCCGATGATGCGCTGGACGCCGCCGTCGACGCCCTGGCCGCGGAACTGGCGAACGGCGCCACCTTCGCGATCGGGCAAATTCGAAAACTGGCCTGGGCGGCCGTCGAGGCCGGCCTGGACGATACGCTTGATCTTGAAGTGGAGACGCAGCGCGCCGCGGCGGCGACTCATGATTTCGCCGAAGGGGTAAGCGCCTTCGTGGAGAAGCGTGCGCCGGCCTTCACCGGGCGCTGAGAGGCGCGGCCCGTCCGTCCCTTCGCAAGGGACATCTCTCCTCGTCTTCGGGCGCCAGTGTAGCGAGGGGCCGCTAGACGGCCGAAGACCGAGAGGCAGTCCATGGCCGTTCAACCGTCGCAGGCCCGGCCCCGATATTCCAGGGGGCCGATGAATCTGACGCTGGTCCTGTGTTTCGTGGCCGCCGTGATCGAAGGGATAGATATCATTTCCTTCGGCCTGGCGGCCGCGGATCTCCGGTCGGCTCTGGGACTGGACACCCGTGAGATCGCGCTGGCGGCGAGCGCCAGCATGGCCGCCTTCATTCTGGGGGCCCTGGTGGCCGGGAGAACGTCCGACAGGATCGGGCGGAAATGGGTCCTGATCTCCGCCATGGCCCTTATCGGCCTGTTTTCCCTCGCGACCTCCCTGGTCGATTCTTTCGAAGGCCTCCTTGCGGCGCGCGCCCTGACCGGCGTCGGCCTGGGCGCTGCAATGCCGATGTTTATCGCCCTGGCCGCAGAAGCGGGGGCGCCGCAAGGTCGTGTCGCCCGCGTGGGCGTCATGCTCAGCGGTTCGCCGCTCGGCGGCATCCTGGCGAGCCTGTTCGTGGCGTCCGCCTGGGGCGCAGACTGGCGGGCCGTCTTCCTGCTCGGCGGGATCGCTCCGCTGGCCCTGATCCCGTTTCTGGCCCTGCTCATCTCCGAGGCGCGCTTCACGCCGGCGCCGGCCATGGCTCCCGGCCAGGCCTGCGTCTCCCCGCTTCGATCACTATTCGCCAATGACGCCTGGGTCCTCACCCTGCTGCTCTGGGTCGGGCTCCTGTCCAATCAGGTCCTGACCTACATCATGTTCAACTGGCTGCCAGTGCTGTTACGGGACCTCGGTTTCGAACGCTGGGAAGCCTCGATGGCGATGACGACCTTCATGTCGGCCGCCGTGGTCGGCAATATCGCGATCTCCCGCTTCATGACCGGGGCGGGTCGTTGGCTGGTGGTCACGGGTGTATTCGTCGGCGTCGTCACCAGTCTTCTCGCTTTTGGCCTGCCGAACCTCGCCTTCATCGGTATCGCCGTGGTGTCGGGCGCCGCCGGTCTGTTTATTCTCAGCGCGACGGTTTTGCTCTACGGGCTGGCCACGGATATCTATCCTGCGGCGGTTCGAGGCACGGGAGTCGGGGCTGCGACCGCCGTGGGGCGGCTGGGCGCCATCGGCGGCCCCTTGCTCGCCGGCGGATTGCTCCAGCTCGGCGTCGTCACCGGCACGCTTCTTCCGGCCCTGGCGCCCTTTGCGATCCTGGGCGGGGTCGCGGCCGTCTGTCTCGCCAGAAAGGTTCGCTGACCGTGCGCGTCATCGCCTCTCCATCTCGTCTTGTCGATCTCGTCGATCAGGAACTGGGTCCGTCAGGATGGCTGGTCGTGACCCAGGAGATGATCAACCGCTTCGCCGACCTGACAGGCGATCGCCAGTGGATCCATGTCGATCCCGTCCGGGCCGCCGCCGAGGCGCCCGGCGGGGTGACGATCGCCCACGGCTACTTGACCGTGTCCTTGCTGCCGGCGCTTCAGGATCAGCTCTATCGGATTGAAAAGGTCGATCGCATTCTGAACTGCGGCGGGGATCGGTTCCGCTATGTCGCGCCCACGCCGGCAGGCGCGCGCATCAGGCTGCTTCAGAAGGTCGCCCGGATCGACCCGGCGCCCGGCCACGGATACCGGGTTGTCTTCCGCTCGACGATCGAGATCGAGGGGAGCGTTCGGCCGGCGCTGGTCATCGACACCATAGCGCTGATCTTCGAGGCTGTCGGGCCGGCCTGAGTCTCAGTCGCGAAGCTCTCTTCGCAGGATCTTGCCGGAAGGGTTTTTGGGTAGTTCGGGAATGATCACGATCTCGCGCGGCGCCTTATAGGCCGCGAGCCGCTCCCGGCAGAAGGCCGCCAGGGCCTCAATGCTCACGGACGCGCCCGGCTTGAGGCTGACGACGGCCTTGACCGTCTCTCCGCGATAGGCGTCTTTCGTCCCGATCACCGCCGCCTCGCGAATGGCCGGATGGCAGTAGATCACGTCCTCGACTTCTCGCGGCCAGACCTTGTACCCGCCGGCGATGATCACGTCCTTCTTGCGGTCGATCAGGTAGAGCCACCCGTCGGCGTCGAAAAAGCCGATGTCGCCGGTGTAGAATCCTTCAGCGCGCATCGAGGCGTCGGACTCCTCGGGTTTGCGCCAGTAGCCGGGCGAAACACAGGGGCCGGAGATGACCACCTCTCCCGGGCCGCCGACAGGCGCTGGCGCTCCCGTCTCGTCAAGCACGGCGACGGTAAAGGTCGGCAGCGCCTTTCCGACCGAGAGGGAGCCTGTCTCAGGATCCACCCGACGGGGCTCGGCTAAAGGCTCCATGAAGGCCGCGCCCGTCGTCTCGGTCAGGCCGTAGCCTGTCCGGAGCGGGATCCCAAACCTCTGGTGATACTCATCGGCGACCGATGCAGGGACCGGAGCGCCCCCGCTCATGGGCGTCTTCAGTTTGGCGATGACCTCTGGTCGCGCATTGGGTGCGTTCATGATGGCGATGAAGGCGGTGATCGATCCGGCGCTGACGCTCGGCGACAGGCGGTCGATAGCCTCGACGATGATTTCCGGATGGAACCGGTAGCTGAGGATGACGCTCGCAACGGCGTCGATCGCCATGGTGATCGTCATGACGACGCCGGAGATGTGAAACAGCGGCGCCAGGGCGAGAACCGTGCCGTATTCGGGGAGCTCGTGGGAATCGCGCGCGATTTTCCCGCCCAGGGCCAAGCCCTGCTGGGTGTTGATGGCGCCCTTGGGCAGGCCTGTCGTGCCTGAGGTGTAGACGAGGCAGCCGATGTCGTCCGGACGGATGTCCGGGGCGAGGGGCTTGCGCCCGTCGAACCGGGCGATGACGTCGAGAACATCATCAAAAGCGGTTCCTGAAGCCGACGCCGGCCTGGGGGCGATCCGGGCGTCGAGCGCGCCGTAGGCCGCTGCGGAGGCCGAGAGAACGGTCCGGGGCCTATGGCCGCCGTCGATCGCCTCATAGACCTCCGCCAGAAGGTGCGCCTCGGCCATGAAGGCCGTCGGCCTGGCGTCTTCCAGGATCAAATGGAGCTCGCGGGTTCGGTACATGGGGTTGGCCGGGACGAATACGCCGCCCAGCTTCCAGACGGCCATCATCGCGATGACGAATTGAGGAATGCTCTGGGTTTGGGCGCAGAACCGATCGCCATGCCGGAAGCCGTCCGCCTGCAAGGCGGCGGCGAGGGCGTCGCTTTGCCGATCGACTTCGCCGTAGCTCAGCGCCGCGTCGAAATAGTGTAGGAAGGGTCGATCATGGCCGCGCGCTACGGCTGCGGCGAACGCCTCGGCGCTGGTGCTTGCAATAGGCATTCGGCGTTGCTCCGCAAAATCGGCCTGACATGGTCAGGCTTCGACATCGTCCATGTCCAGGGCCGGGCCATGAGGAGAAAGTTCGCCCGCCGCCCCGAGACGGGACGGGACGGCGGGCGGGAGTCGGCCGGGGAGGGCCTCGGATCTGATCAGCCTGGGCGGATCAGAAGTTCTTCGTCAATTCGATACCGTAGGTGCGCGGCATGCCGGTGAATCGACGAACCGTGTCGTTCAGCCGCGCCACATTGGTCGCGTAGTATTCGTTTGTCAGGTTACGGACATAGCCCATGACCTTCCAGTCGCCGCCGGAAGCGCTGACGCCGCCCTGCAGATCGACCAGGGTGTATCCGTCGATGTCCAGGATCGGGATATCGCCAAAGCCGGCCGTGGTGCTGCTGCGGTAGTTCACGTTGCCGCCGACGAAGCCGTCCATGGCCTCGGTCACAGGCCATTCGTATCGCCCCTGGGCCGAGATCTGGTACTTCGGCGTATAGGGGAAGGCCTCGCCCTTGAAGTTCGCGAGCGCGCCCGTGATCGTGTAGCCGTTGAACTCGCTCGTGACCTCGGATTCGATGTAGGTGCCCGCGACCGTGAAGGTCAGACCGGTGATCGGCCGTGCATTGATTTGGATCTCGGCCCCGCGAATGTTGGACTCGGGAACATTGACGAGGGCTTCGAGCGCGCCGAGCACCGCCGGTTCGACCAGGGTGCGGCTCTTCAGCTGCTTGTCCTGATAGTCGTAGTAGAAGACGGCGCCGCTGGCATCGAGATACTGGCCGATGATCGGAGCCCGGAAGCCGATTTCATAGGCTAGCACCGATTCTTGCACGACCGGCGTGAGCTGGTTGGCCGCCAGAGCCGGAACGACCGGGCCGCTGCCAGCTTTGAAGCCTTGGCTGATGTTGGCGTAGATCAAGGTTCTCGGGGCCGGCTTCCAGTCCATGCCGACGCGCCACGAGACGTTGTCCTCGTTGAGTTCACCGGTGACGAGGCCCGGGGTCGTCGTGGCGTCGACGGTCAGGCATTGACCCACGACGAGGGGGGCGATGGGGGGGCGCGGGCCCCGCAGGATGTTGAAGAAGGACGTCAGCGTGGCGGCGGTCGTGGCGTTCCCGACCCGGCTGCATGCGGCGTAGTCCAGGTCGGCCTTGGTGTAGCGTGCGCCGGCTGTCATCGAGAGCGTGTCGGTGAACCTGTAGTCTATGTTGCCGAAGACCGCCTTGGTGTCGAACTTCTGTCCGCTATCGAGGAGGAAGTGGTTAAACAGACCGGTCGGGATGCTGTAGGTGCCGGTCGTATAAGGGATCTGGTAGTTGTCGACCTGGGTGGTGTCGTCTTTGGAATAGCTGGCTCCGATGACCCAGTTCGTTCGGTCGTAGTCGCCCTGGAGCCGGAGTTCCTGGGAGAATGACTCAGCCGACCCCGTGTTCTCGGAGTAGGCGGCGTTGATGCTCGTGGCGTCGAGATCGACGCGTTGGTCGATGTCGATGTTCGCGTAAGACGTCAGCGAGATCAGGCTGAGTTCGTCCGAGATGTTCCAGTTGCCGCGCAGGGCGGCCTGGTAGAACGAGTTGTTCTTGCGAAGCGGGAAGCCCTCGTCGTTCCAGTCCGCGGCCCGGTTGTCTTCCGGCGCCAGGGGGTAGTTTGCGATCAGGGGAATCTTGCTGACGGACACGGGACGCTGCGGCAGGAACTGGATCAGTTGCGCCGCCTGAGTATCCGATTCATCCTTGAACCCGCTCAGGGACAGGGAGAGTTCAAACGCGTCGCTGGGACGCCAGTCCGTGATGAAACGGCCTTGCAGGAAGCGGCGCTCGCCGAGTTCGTCGTTGCGCGTATAGCTCTTTTGCCATGGACCTGTGTTCTCGGCCCTCACGGCGAGTCGTGCGCGAACCGTGTCGCTAAGCGGGCCGCTGATATAGCCCTCCGCTGAAATGGCCTGGAAGCGACCATAGCCGAACTTGGTGCTGGCTTCGAACTCGTCCGTGGGGGCGTTGGCGACATAGTTGATCGCTCCGCCCGTGGAGTTTTGTCCGAACAAAGTGCCTTGCGGTCCCTTCAGAACTTCCACGCGCTGCAGGTCGAAGGAGGCGCCGGAGGTCATGATGGAGAATGGCAGCGGCACCTGGTCGACGTAGACGCTGACCGTAGGGCGGGCGCCGATCGCCGTGTCGAAGAAGCCGACGCCGCGAAGCGAGAAGACCGGGGTGGACGCGCCGCTTTCCACATAGCTCAGGCCCGGTGTCACCTTCACCAGGTCGGCCACGCTCGCCACGCCCATGTCTTGCAACTGCTCGCCGCTGACGGCGGTAATGGACATGGGGACGTCGACAACGCTTTGAGCCCGGCGCTGCGCGGTCACGACGATTTCGTCGAGCTGCGAAACAGGCGCGTCCGGGGTCGTCGCGCCTGGGGCGACCGGGGACACAGGCTCTGTTTGAGCGAAGACGGCAGGGGCGCTGCAAAGCGCCGAACTCGCGCACAGGAGCGCAATAAACGTACTGTGTCTCATAGATCATCCTCCCAGTCTGCCATTCTTGCGGGCAGTGAACATGGGGCTAACCGAGCGCTGGGTATGTGTCTGTCCCTCTTGGGGGGGCGCGGTTTCTGGAGGGGTGGTCCGGAAGGGCGGGGTGATCTGATGTTAGCTGCTGAAACCATGTAATATTTCGAGTGTGTTCTTCGGCAGAGGCGGAAGGGGTGGTTGTTTGGGGCGAGCCCGTCGCGGGCGTGGGGCGCGGACGCCTGGCCAGGTTTGTCCCGCCGATCCGCGGTGAGAATTGATCTCGCAGGCGACCGTCGACGCCAGGCGCGGGGGCGTCAGCTCGTCGGCGACGGCCGGCGGAGCGGTAGGGTTTCGGTCTCACGGGCGCATGACTAGGGGCATGAGGTTGCGGCTCCGTGAGCAAGTTTGGCTGGAATGAAAAGGTAGGGCGGACTGGGGTGCTCCTAAGGGGAGCGCGCAGTCCAGGAGGCTGCCGTGTCTTCCCACTCCGTCTGCGCTTCGGCGGCGGTCACTGACACGGGAGAGGGCGCGATGGTGCTGAGCATCGGCGAACTTGGGCGGCGGACCGACACCAAGGTCGAGACGATCCGCTACTACGAGCGGATCGGCCTGCTGGCCGCGCCCGCTCGCACCGAGGGCAACTACCGCGCCTATGGCGAGGCGGAACTGAACCGCCTGTCCTTCATCCGCCGCGCCCGCGACCTGGGCTTCTCCATCGAACAGGTGCGCGATCTGCTGGACCTGTCGGATCGTCGCGACCAATCCTGCGCCACAGTCGAGGAACTGGCGCGCGCGCACCTGACCGAGGTCGAGCGCAAGATCGCCGACCTGGAAGCCCTGCGCCACGAACTGGACGCCCTGCTGTCCCAGTGCCGTCAGGGCACGATTTCGGACTGCCTGATTATAGAGGCGCTGGGGCCAATGGATCGGCGCTGAACGTTCGCTTCTCTGTCGTCCAGGCGATCTTACAACTGAAGCCCGAAGCGCGGCGCGACCAAAGTCATCGCCACGTAGAGAGCGATCGTCAGGGCGCATCCAGCGGCGAGGGCTATCCAGAACGACACCCCGTGGCGAAGCAGGGCTGGGATCAGCAGGAACATCGGCAACGACGGCAGCACATACCAGAAGGTCGCGCCGGCATGAGCCGCCATGTTCTCGGCATCCGGCTTGTCCCGCCAAAGCCAGATCATGCCTAAAACTGAAACGAGCGGCAGGGAGGCCACCAAGGCGCCGAATCCTGGGTAGCGCTTGGCTAGCGTCGAAACGGCAGCAATCAGCAGGCCCGAGATCGTCGCTTTGAGGACAAAGTACAGCATGACGTGACACTGCGCTCGTGCGGCCAGCATCTGCAATGGGACGAAGCGGACATCGAAGGCCGTCATCGGAGAGCGCCTGCTGGTCGGCAGTGAACCAATAGCTGTTGTTGGCGCTAGGCCGACCTGATCGCAATCGCGGACAGATCGTTTGCCGCATCGATTGGCGTGCCTGACGTTTTCCGTTCCGAATAGCGATCCACGAGCTGACCGGCATGGCTGCGGGTCAGGACAGTGAAGCGCACCAGCTCCTCCATCACATCGACGATGCGGTCGTAGTAGCTCGACGGCTTCATGCGGCCGTCGTCGTCGAACTCCGCATAGGCCTTGGCCACGCTGGACTGGTTGGGGATGGTGATCATCCGCATCCAGCGGCCCAGCAGGCGCAGGCTGTTGACCGCGTTGAAGCTTTGCGAGCCGCCGGAGACCTGCATGACGGCCAGGGTGCGGCCCTGGGTCGGGCGCATCCCGCCCATGTTGAGCGGCAGGTGGTCGATCTGAAGCTTCATGATCCCGGAAATCTGGCCGTGACGCTCCGGGCTGCTCCAGACCATGCCTTCGGACCACAGGGCGTGTTCGCGCAGTTCGTGGACGGCGGGGTGATCGTCGCCTTCGACCTGATCGGTCAGCGGCAGGTCGGACGGATCGAAGATACGCGTCTCGCAGCCCATGAAGCGCAGAAGGCGCGCGGCCTCTTCGACGCACAGGCGGGAAAAGGAACGATCCCGCAGCGAGCCGTAGAGCAGCAGGATGCGGGGCGGATGGTCGTTCGGGCCGAGGCCCAGCGCTGGGCGGCTGGAGAGATAGGCCGGGTCGAGCGCCGGCATGTGGTCGGGATCGGGCAGGACTCGAAGGCGGGTCATCAGCAGACCTCTTTCTTGGGCGCGGTGTCGGGGAAGTAGCGGCAGCCCAGCCGCAGGGCGACCGAGACCAGCAGGATCAGCACGGGCACCTCGACCAACGGGCCGATGACCGCCGCGAATGCGACGGGCGAGGCCAGCCCGAAGGCGGCGATGGCGACGGCGATCGCCAGTTCAAAGTTGTTGGAGGCGGCGGTGAAGGCCAGGGCCGTGGTGCGCGGATAGTCCGCCTCGATCAGCCGTCCCATCAGGAAGCTGACCACGAACATGACGAAGAAGTAGATCGTCAGCGGGATGGCGATGCGCAAGGGCGTCCAGCGGCAGGGCGACCACCTCGCCGCCCTTCAGGCTGAACATGGCGACGATGGTGAACAGCAGGGCGATCAGGGTGATCGGCGCAATGCGCGGCAGAAAGCGGGTCTCGTACCAGTCGTTCCCCTTCCTCGCGACCAGCGTCCGCCGGGTCAGGAAGCCGCTGAGGAAGGGCAGGCCCAGATAGACCAGGACGGCCCCGGCGATGGTCCAGACGCTGACGTCGACCACGCTGCTCTCCAGCCCGAACAAGGGCGGCAGCACGGTGAGGAACAGCCAGGCGTAGAGGCTGAAGAAGGCGATCTGGAAGATCGAATTGAAGGCGACCAGACCCGCCACATACTGGTTGTCGCCGCGGGCCAGCTGGTTCCAGACCAGCACCATGGCGATGCAGCGCGCCAGACCGATCAGGATGACGCCGGTCATGTATTCCGGCTGGTCGCGCAGGAAGATGACCGCCAGGGCGAACATCAGCACCGGCCCCAGCACCCAGTTCTGGAACAGGGACAGGGCAAGCACGCGCTTGTCGGCGAAGACGCGCGGCAGTTCCTCGTACTTCACCCGCGCCAGCGGCGGATACATCATCAGGATCAGGCCGATGGCGATGGGGATGTTGGTCGTCCCGACCGACAGGCCGTTGATCCAGGCGGGAAGCCCCGGCACGACCGTGCCCAGCAGGACGCCCAGCGCCATGGCGGCGAAAATCCACAATGTCAGCCAACGATCGAGGAAGGAGAGGCGGGGCTTTGGCTGATCAGTGATGACGGCGTCTATCATCAGCGGACCCTCCGACCGTCGGCGTCGAGGACGACCTCGCCGTCCTCCTTGGTGAAGGGCTTCAGGCCCTTGGCCGGCAGGAGGTCGAGAACTTCCTCGGACGGCCGGCACAGCTTCACCCCCAGCGGGGAGACGACGATGGGACGGTTCAGCAGGACGGGGTGCGCCTCGATGGCGTCGAGCAACTGGTCATCGGTCAGGCCAGGATCGCCGAGACCCAGTTCAGCGAAGGGCGCGCCCTTCTCACGCAGAAGGCTGCGCAGCGGGACGCCCATGCGCTCGACCAATTCCTTGATCGTCGCGCGGCTCGGCGGCGTCTTCAGATACTCGACGACATGCGGTTCGATCCCGACGTGGCGGATCAGGGCCAGGGTGTTGCGCGACGTCCCGCAGGCGGGGTTGTGATAGATGACGACGTCCATGGGGGCCTCAGGTGCGGCAGGGGTTGAGTTCCGCCAGCAGCGGTTCGCACAGTTCGGCGCGGCCCTGGCAGCAGTCCTTCAGCAGGAACAGGACCAGCGCCTGAAGGCGGTCCAGGTCGGCCCGGTAGATGATCGACCGGCTGCGACGTTCTGAACTGATCAGACCGGCGCGGGACAGGACACCGAGGTGCGCCGACATGGTGTTGGCGGGCACGGCCAGCGCATCTGCGATCTCGCCGGCGGGCAGGCCTTCCGGCTCGTGCCGCACCAGCAGACGGAAGGTCTCAAGACGCGTGGGCTGCGCCAGAGCGGCGAGAGCGAGGATGGCGGATTTTGATTCCATAATTCCAAGATAATGGAATTAATGCATCGTTCAACCCTGGTGGGCTCACATTGTGTCATCGGGGCTGCGGAACCGGCGTCATGGGGGCCTTGCAGACCGAGGCGGGTTCGGCGGAACGTCTACAGACGACGCTGTAATCGTGGACAGAGGGCGGAATCGCGTTGCAGTCTCGCGTCATGACGCAGAGCCAGCCGCAGACCTTCACCCCGCTTGAAAAGCGCGTGACCCTGATCGCTCTGATGATCGTCTTTCTTCTGTCGGCGCTGGATCAGACTATCGTCGCCACGGCCATGCCCCGCATTGTGGGGCAGTTGTCGGGCCTGGATCTCTATCCCTGGGTGACCACGGCCTATCTGCTGGCCTCCACCGTCATGGTGCCGATCTACGGCAAGCTGTCGGACATCTACGGCTGCAAGCCGATCCTGGTGATCGGCATCCTCATCTTCATCGTCGGATCGGCCCTGTGCGGCCTGTCGGGAGAGTTCGGCGACCTGCCGCTGCTGGGCGGCGGCATGATCCAGTTGATCGTCTTTCGCGCCATCCAGGGCCTGGGCGGCGCGGCCCTGATCACCTCCGCCTTCGCCGTCATCGCCGATCTCTATCCGCCGCGCGAGCGGGCCAAGCTGGGCGGGCTGTTCGGCTCGACCTTCGGTCTGGCGAGCGTCGTCGGTCCGCTGGTTGGCGGCTTCCTGACCGATCTGCCGACTGTCCATCTACTGGGCTATGAGATCGCTGGCTGGCGCTGGGTCTTCTACATCAACCTGCCGCTCGCAGGTTTGGCGCTGTTCATGATCCTGGTGAAGACGCCGCGCCTGACCCATCGCACGGGTGGGCGGATCGATTTTGTGGGCGCGGCGCTGTTGCTGACCTGTTTCGTGCCGCTGCTTCTGGCGTTGAGCCTGGGCGGAACGGCCGGCTGGGGGGCGCCGCACGTCCTGGGTCTGTTCGCTCTGGCGGCGCTTTCACTGGCGGCCTTCCTCGTCGTCGAGGCCAGGGTCGAGAACCCGATCATCTCCCTGTCGCTGTTCAAGAACCGAACCTTCGCCACCGCCAACCTCTCGGCCTTCCTGATGTTCATGGCCTTCATGGGGATGGTGTCCTATCTGCCGCTCTATATGCAGATGGGGCTGGGCCTTCCCGCCACGACAAGCGGCCTGGCGATGACGCCGCTGACGATCGGCCTGATCGTGGCGGCGACCGCGAGCGGGTTTCTGGTCAATCGCATCGGTCGCTACAAGGTCGTGATGGTGGCTGGCGCGGCCCTTACGGCCCTGGCCGCCTTCCTTCTGTCGCAGACGCCCCCTGACGCCGAACTGCCGGACCTGATGTGGCGGGTCACGCTTCTGGGGCTGGGTCTCGGCCCGGCGCAGAGCGTGTTCAACCTGGCGTCCCAGAACGCCGTGCCGCGGGACCAGTTGGGCGTGGCCACCAGCGCGGGTCAGTTCTTCCGCCAGGTCGGATCGACCGTCGGCGTCGCGGTGTTCGGGGCGGTTCTGACCCACAATCTGGCCGCGCCGATGAAGAGCGCCCCTTCCGCCGAGCCGTCGGCTCAAGTCCGCAGTTTGTCCCTGGCGGAGATCGAGAAGATGGCGATGGGCGCGCACCAAGGCGCGGCGGGAGAGGGCGCGGTCGCCGTCGTCCAGCCGGAGGTTCGCGCGGCGGTGACCTCCGCCATTCTCGGCGTGGTGTTCACCGGCTTTCTCGTCTGCCTCCTGGGATTGGCGTCGACGCTGCTGGTTCCCGATCTGCCGCTCCAGGCCAGCCGAAAGCCCGAACCGCTGGATGTCCGCGTGCTGGGCGAAGCGCCCGGCGAACCGCCCGAGCCGGACCGCGGGGGCGGCTGATGTTGCTGCGTCAGCGGCGACAAAGGGGATGCTGGCGATTGAAGCTTTCCCAGATCAGGGTCGTGCCGCTGCGCACCATGGCGCAGTTGACCTCCTCGTCCGTCGGGGTCCAGCAGACCGCCGTCACGCGGTTGTAGCTGCGCCCGGTCTGCTCGCAGCGAAGGGTCTTGCCGGCGGCGAGGCGGTTCAGGACCGCAGTGGCGGAGGCGCCGCTCGCCGAAGGGCAGGGATGACCCGGGGCGCAGGTCTCGTCGGCCTCTCGCGCGGCCACCGCGTGGAGCCTGACCCGTGTCCCGTCCTTGCAACGCAGGGTGTCGCCATCGTTCACATGGGCCACATCGCACAGGAAGCCGGTCTCGGCCGGGGCGGTGAGAGGGGCGACGTCGGCTTCTGCGATGGGGGAAGATGCGAGCCGAACGGGGTCGGCCGGGGGCCAGTTGAGAACGGCCAGGGCGGCGAGGACGCCCAGGATCAAGGCCGGGGCGAGGAAGCGGGGGCCACGCCGACGACGGCCGGCGGAGCGGTAGGGTTTCGGTCTCATGGGCGCATGACTAGGGGCATGAGGTTGAGGCTCCGTGAGCAAGCTTGGCCGGAAGGAAAAGGAAGGGCGGACTGGGGTGCTCCGATCGGGAGCGCGCAGCCCAGGAGCCCGCCGTGTCGTCTCACTCCGTATCCGTTCTCTGTCCGTCAGACCTGTCGCCGAACCCGGCGAACGCCGCCGATGTCGACGTGCTGGCCGCCCTGCTGGGGCGGACCCATTCCTCATCCGCCGGCCGGGTTGCAGCCGCGAGCCTGATCGACGCCTTCGGCGGCCTGGCCGGGGTCGCCGCCGCCGATGAGGCGGCCCTGCGCCGACAGGGTCTTTCGAAAGCCGCAGTCGTTGCCCTGGGAAGCGTCCGGGCTTTGGCGATCGCCATGGCGCGCGCGGAAGCCTGCCGGCGACCTGTCCTGTCGTCATGGACGGCGCTAACCGCCTATCTTCGGGCGGAATTGGCGCATGCGCCGAGGGAGCAGTTTCGTGTCATCTTCCTCGACCGCCGCAACATCCTGATGAAGGACGAATGGCGCGCCGACGGGACCATCTCTCATGCCCCTGTCTATCCCAGAGAAGTGGTTCGCCGGGCGCTGGAGCTTTCTGCTTCGGCTCTGATCCTGGTGCACAACCATCCTTCGGGGGACCCAGGTCCGTCGCGTTCGGACATCGAGATGACGCGTCGGGTCGTGGAGGCCGCGCGGGTCTTCGACATCCAGGTCCATGATCATGTGATCGTCGGCCGAGAGGGCACGGCGAGCTTCAAATCCCTGGGCCTGATGTGAGACGGCCATGGCCCGCACCGTGAGCCTTCGCGAAATCGTCGCCGCCCTGGGCGGCGACCTGCATCATGACGGTCGGAGCGCCAATGTCCCGGCGCCGGGCCACAGTCCTGCGGACCGGTCCGTCTCCCTGTTGCTCGACGGTGGCCGGCTGGTGATCTACGGCTTCGGATCGTCGGATTGGCGCGACGTCCGCGCCCATCTTCACAATCTGGGCCTGATCGACGCCAGCGGCCGTCTCGCCGGCGTGACAGCGGCGACCTCCGGACCTGCGCTCGCCGCGCCGCCGCGACCGCCGCCTCGAATTCGGATCGCCGCCGCCCAGTCGCTCTGGGCCGAGGCCCTGCCGCTGGCGGACGGCGACCTCTGCTTCCGCTACTTCCGACATCGCGGCGTCCGCCTGGGATCGACGCCTGAAGACCTGCGCCGCCATCCCGCCGCGCCGGTGTCGGTGTTTCGCCAGACAGGCCCGACCTGTCCGGCCCTTCTTGCGGCGATCCGCACGCCCGACGGCGCGATCAGCGCCGTGGAGATCGCCTATCTCGATCCAGACGGGCGGGCGGCGCGTCGCCTTAGGCTGCCGCGCAAGACGGTGGGGTCGGCGCCGGCGGGCGTGGCCGTGCGGCTTTCACGGCCGGGAGCCGAGATGGTGGTGGGCGAGGGGGTGGCGACGACCTTGTCGGCCATGGCCGGCTTCGACCTTCCCGGCTGGGCCCTGCTGTCAGCCGGCAACCTGGCGCGCTGGTCGCCGCCTGCGGGCGTTGGCCGCGTCGTCATCGCAGGGGATCGCGGCCCGGCTGGGGAAGCGGCGGCCGCAGAACTGTGCGCGCGCCTCCGGGCCGAGGGGACGGCTGCCGACATCCGTTTGCCGCCGGCGCCGTTTGGCGACTGGAACGAGGTCGCGGCGGCCGACCGGGAGGAGAAGGAAGGGCGGGGGCGGGCGCCGGCAGGGCGGGGATAGGCCCCGCCTCCGGCGGGAGAAGACCCATGACCCGTTCCGCATCAAAGGCTGTCGTTGCAATCGCCCTCTCGTCAGCGCCGTCCGCGCCGACGCGCAGCCAGGCCGTCGTTCGTCTCGGCGACCTCGACATCGCCCCCGAGAACCTTCGCTTCGGCGAGCAGCCGGACGACGATGTACCCCTTCTGGCGGACACCATCGCCGCCGCCGGCCTCCTGCAGTTTCCGACCGTCCGACCAGGCCGTCGCGACGAGGCCGCCTACATGGTCCTGGACGGTCGCCGGCGCCTGCTGGCCCTGCGGCTCCTGCGCGACGGCGGCTTCATCGACGACGACCATCCGGTGGAGGTCTTCGTCGAAACCGACCGGGCGCGTCAGGCCGCCGCCGTCGTCCTGACCAACACCGCCGTGCCCGTCCATGTCGCCGACGTCATCGCCGCCATCGGCCGCATGCTCAAAGAGCGTCTCGGGGCGAAGGTCATCGCCCGGGCGCTCGGCCATGGCGAGATCGAGATCCGACGCCTGGCGGCCTTGTCGAAGTTGCCCGACGTGGCGCTTGAGGCGCTCAAGACCGGTCGGATCACCCTGCGCCAGGCCAGGCTTCTGGCCCGACTGAAGGACAAGGCCCAGCAGGCTGAACTGGCCCAGGCCGCCCTGGACGGGCACGGCCTGCAGGAATGGCGGATCCAGGAACAACTGGGTGAAGGCCGCATCACCAACCGCGATCCCCGATGCGGCCTGGTGACGCCGGATCTCTATGCAGAGGCGGGCGGCCGCACGGCGGCTGACCTTTTCGGCGAGCTGCCGCCGGTGCTCCTGGATCCTGAAGCCCTGACGCGGGCCTGGCTCAAGCGGGCGGAGGCGGTCGCGGCGCCGCTGGAAGCTGCGGGCCTGACCGTGCATCTCAGCCCCGGCGACTCCGATCCGGGGGGCCATGGGCTGGACCTGCCCGAGGACCTGGAGCAGCTCTACTACGCCTATGGCGGGCTGTCTGATGAGGCGACCATAGCCTACCGCGAGGCGCGCGACCGGGCCCAGGCGGCGGCCCAGGCCGTGGAGGCGGTCGACCCCGAGACGCCTGGCGCCGACAGGGCGGATTGCCTTGAGGCCTTTGTGCAGGCGCGCCTCGCCCAGGACCAGGCGGGCGCCGGTCAGAGGCTGGCCACGGTCCTGGTGCTGCGGCCGTCGCTGCGGACCGGGGTGGAGGTCGAATGCTATGGACCGGCGGCGGTGCCGGCCGAACCGGCAGGGTCGGCGGACGACGAGGCCGACGAGGCCGAGGCCGCAACCGACGGCCAGGCACGGCCTGCCGCCTGCGTCGCCCATGCGCCGCCTCGGGCCGAGGCCCCGGCGGCCGAGGTCGAGGGGGTCAGTCATGTCCTGCATGCGACCCGCACGGATACGGCGACCCGGGGTCTGATCCGCGCCCTGGCCGAGGCGCCCGAGGTCGCGCTCACAGCCCTGGTCGCGCGCCTGTTCGGGGCCATGGCGGTCTGGCCCCCGGTCGGGCGTTCAGAGGCGGCCCTGGCGATCAGCGCCTCCGCCTTCAACCCGTCGGGCGGGCGCATCATCGAGGCCCTCGACGGCTTGGTGCGCGAGCGGCTGGATGAGCGCAGACGGGCCTGGGAGGCGTCGGGGCAGACGATGATCGCCTGGGTCCATGCTCTGGAACCGGTCGAGCGCATGGCCCTCCTGGCGCAGCTGACCGCCCTCAGCCTCGACCTGCGCGAGGATCGGACCAGCCTGGTGCGCAGGGCGGCGAGGAGCGAAGCCGCCGAGATCGCCGACCTCTGCGACGCCGATATAGCGCGCTGGTGGACGCCGGACGAGGCTTATCTGCGCCCCCATTCCCGAGAGCAGATGCTGACCATGCTCGAGGCCATGGGGGCGGAGACCGAGGCGCCGGCCCGCATGAAGAAGGGCGACCTTGTCGCCTGGACGGAAGATCAGGCGAGGACGCGCCAATGGGCTCCGGCCTGCCTGTCGTGGAGCCGGGGTCCCTCCGACGACGCCGACGCTGATGACGTCCCCGGCGCCGACGCCGGCGAAGCGCCTGACGAGGGCGGCGCCGAGGCCTTCGACCAGACGGCCGGAAGCGAGGCGGCCGACGACGAGGTCGTCCCGGGCGACGGCGTCTTCGTGGTGACGCCGGCCGGGGAGGCGGCCCTGGTCGGCGCGGCGCCGGTCGATGCGCTAGCGGGAGACGCCGCCGCCTGACCGGAAAGCCGGTTTCGTCGGGATGCGCCCGGCGGAACCGGTCCGGAGCGGGAGGAAGGGTTCGGGGAGGCGAGGCGAAACGGGGAGAGGGTCTTCCCGGCCTCAGGAGCAAGGAGACTGACATGCAGACCATGGTGTTCACCGGCCGGCTCGCGGCCGACCCCCAGATCAGCCCGGGCTTCGCCAAGGCGGTGTTCCGGCTGCTCGAGAAGCGCGGCGTGGACGCGGGCGGCAAGGACCGCATCGTCGGCGTCAACTGCGTCAGCTGGACCAAGGGCCTCAACGAAAAGGTCATCGCCCGCGCCCTGGCCAAGGGCTGCGAGGCCCTGGTCGTCGGCGCCTTCGTCGACACCGCCTACACGGCGCGCGACGGGACCGAGCGCGCCGCCAAGGAGCTGGTGGTGAACCGGTTGACCGTTCTCGACTGGGCCGAGGACCGGGCCGCCGAGCCGGTCGCGGAGGGGGCGCCGGACACGTCTTCTGAAACCGATGAGCCGGTGCGCCCTCGCAGGGCCCGTCGCGCGGCCGCCTGAACCCTCAACCCTCATTTCAAGGAGACTGACCATGCAGACCCTCGTCATCGAAGGCTATCTGGCCGCCGATCCCTCCATCCTCTCGGCCCAGGGCTCGGGCCGCAAGCGCGCGAGCTTTCGCGTCCTCGAAACCACCCGCTATCGGCGCGCCGACGGCGAACAGGGTGAGCGGACGACCGGCTTCAACTGCGTCTGCTTCAGCGAGGCGACAGCGGAGAACTACGTCGCTCCCTATGCCCGCAAGGGCAGCCGGGTCGTCATCCAGGGCCATGTCGAGAACGACAGTTGGACCGGCAAGGACGGCGTCGAACACTATGACCTGAGGGTGGTGGTGGATGACATGCGGCTGAAGAACCGGCGCGCGCCCGCCTCACCTGAGGCGGATGCGGGCGACGCCTATGTTTCGGAGGCGGGAACGTCGGCCCTGGACGACGACATCCCCTTCTGAGGATCGACGACAGGCATTGATGGAGGGCCCGGCGCGCCAGCGCCGGGCCTTCTTCGTGGTGAGGGGGAGGAGGAAGGGCGGGCGGGGGCGAGCCGATTGGGCTTGTCGACCGAGAGCGCCGTCATGACCTCCGCCATCTGGACCCCCGAGAGGACCGAACGCCTGACCGCCCTCTGGAAGGAAGGCCGGACGGCGGCCTGGATCGCCCGGGCGCTGGGACCCGGCGTCTCCCGCTGCGCCGTCCTCGGCAAGGTCTATCGCCTCGGCTTGGTGCGGGGGCCTGAGGCGCGCCGCGCCCGCGTCGCGAAGCCGCCCCGGGTGAAGCAGCCTCGGAAGGACGCCTCGGTTGAACGACTGGCCGCTCGCCGATCCGGGCAGCCGACAATCAGGGCGGAAGGCGCGCCTTCGGCGGCGTTGGTCGCGACGCCAGCCAGCCCGACGGCGACCATCCTGTCGGTCGGCTTCGGCCAGTGCCGTTGGCCCTACGGCAGTCCCGGCGAGGCGGGCTTCGGCCTGTGCGGGCGTGCCGCCTCGCGCGGCGCCTTCTGTGCGGCCCATGCCGCCGTCGGCTACCAGAAGCGGCCCTGTTCGGCCGAGAGCCTTTTGAGAATTGTCGGCGTCGACTGAGACCTGGCGGGGCGTGAAGGACGATGGCTGTCGAGGGGAAGGCGACGCCGGCGCGGCCGTCGTCGCGGCCCAGGGCGGCGGCACGTCTTGCGTGGCTATCGGCGCGACGGCGCCGAAAGGCGTCCTCGTCCGAAGCGGGACGAGGACATGCCCCCACACAACGCCCTCCGATCCTGTCACGTCACCCCGGCCGTCAACGGCTTCGCCGTTTCCCTCCACGGCCCGCGAGAGGCGGTCCGCTCCGGTGACCGCCGGGGGCCCCG
>Ga0265296_1000358_pt1 | contig 76006 bp, 70 predicted proteins | sample MunlanPumphouse1_FD_189073 | JGI IMG/M metagenome (GOLD analysis project Ga0265296, IMG submission 189073) | Groundwater microbial communities from a municipal landfill in Southern Ontario, Canada - Pumphouse #1 | ecosystem: Environmental > Aquatic > Deep subsurface > Groundwater | place...
TCCAGACGGCACTACTACTGTAACAGTAGTCGCGCCGATTACTACCGAGGTAGCTGCTGAATCAGCGAGAATTGTATAGTCAGCTGAATCTACTGTTACCGTAGTATCGGCTGAATAAGTGACATCAGCGGCCAGGGCCGTACTAAATGCTATCAAGCTTATGCCCAATCCCAAGATCAGTGCTGTAAGCAACTTTGCCTTAAACATATTTTTCATAGGCATAATAATTAATTATTAAGGATTGGTTAAGCTTAGTCAGTCGCGAAAGTTACGCAAGTAGCTGTCGCAGTAGTAGTAATCCGACAATCAATATAATCACCAACATCATCTCCTGCTGCGGTAGCGGCTATATTCAGAATAGTAACAACAGTCATACCAGCGCCAGCTGTAACAGTGAACGCATTGGCAGTAGCTGTTGTAACCGCGAAAGTCAAGTGTCGTCCAATATCTACAGCATCCATTGCGGGAATATCAATATCAAGCACGCCCGCAGGCATAGTAACTGGCCAGAAGCTCGCAGCTTGAAGAGTAGCTTTGGTTGGGGCGTTAGAAGCTGTGAAAGCAGCGCCGTTGGTCACATTATAGGCGTCAGCTGTCACAAAGGTAGTAGCCGTAAGACTTGTCCCAGTCGCCGCGCCAATTTCAGGCGTAGTCAAAGTCGGCGTGGTGCCAAAGACTAAGACTCCTGTTCCTGTTTCGTTAGTTACAGACGACAATAATTGAGCAGATGTTATACTGTCTGCCAATGTACTATAAAGCGTGTTTGTTCCAGCTGGCAAGGTAGCGTTAGTTGTCGCTGTCGATGTCAGCGTGGTGGCGAATGCACCGGCAGTGATCAAGGAACCACCTTCAACAATCGTAAGCGTAGCAGCCGTCGCTGGGGCTGTTATTGTTACCTTGTTTATCGTAGTTGCAGTAGCAACACCCAAGACTGGAGTGGTCAAAGTCGGCGTGGTGCCAAAGACTAAGACTCCTGTTCCGGTTTCATTAGTTACAGATGATAACAATTGAGCAGATGTTATGCTGTCTGCCGCTGTACCATAAAGTGTGGATGTGACACCCGGCAGAGTAATAGTAGCATCCGCACCATCAGTAATAGCGAGCGTCGTTTCAAACGCATCAGCGGTTGTGCCTTCAAACACGAGTGGGGTTGCGCCTTGAATGGTGCCGCCAAGGGTGATTAACGAAGCCGCACCGCCGATGGTGATACCATTGGCTCCTGTGCCATCACCGATGTTAATGGCGGTTTTAACACCATTACCTCCTCCTATGGATATCTCGGTGACAATGGAAGAAGCAGTATCACCAAGAGTGATGGCCGCGGTTTGAGCAGAGTTACCAATTGTAATTGCGCTGGCGGCCGCGCCATTAAGAGTCAGAGTGGTGCTGCCTACAACACTAGTAGCATCCAAGGTAAGGGCTGCTTGAGCCGCATACGCTAAACCACCCATACCTGCTATTAAAACCAAAATAATAACTATTTTGGAAAAACGATCTAGGTTTTTTTTGTTGTGATTTAATAAATTTATCATATGATATTCGTTAATGTTTAATAATTTTTTATAATTTTATTTATATACTTAATCCAATAGATTTTAAGAGAAACAGGCTAGCACATACAAACAATCGACCTAGTTGTTTGGATCGCTAAGCTTTTAAAGCTCCTCTAGATTATGGGCCAAGAATAGCTATTGATTTTTTGTGTTTACGTGACATTTATAGCTTGCTAATTATAATGTTGCTGTAGTTTATTATACACTAAATATAAGGTTTTATTAATGTCACTAGTTCAATTTACTAGATAAGTATAACACGTTTTAGGGTACTTGGCAATCCAATTGTGGATAACTATCCCCACCACTCCTATTACGTCACTGCGAACTCCGATAACCATCGGGGTGAAGCAGTCTAGAGATTGCTTCGTCGCTGAAGCTCCTCGCAATGACGGTGTGGGTTGTGCTCGCAATGACAAGTGGGTCACTGCGAAGGAGCGAAGCGACTGAAGCAGTCTCTGTGGTCATATAGATTGCTTCGTCGCTGAAGCTCCTCGCAATGACAATGGGGAAATAGGGCTCGCGATGACTACTAAAACAAAACCCCCCGTCGGATTGGCGGGGGGTTTTGGCTTTTGTTTCCAGTATTTACCGTGGCGAATTCTTTAAGATTGTTTCAAGATTGCTTTGAGATTGTCACCCTACGGGTGATCTCCCGAAGGGATGACTTCGTCCCTCGACAAGCTCGGGACTCGCAATGACAGTGATACTGTCGTTCGCAATGACTATAAGAAATTAAACCAGATAAATATTAAAACGTAAAGCTAACACTATACCTTAGTACTTGAGTGTGTTCCCGTACACTGGGTACGAGTTAGACAAAGTAGAAGGTGAAGCGTTGGTTGGCTCGGTGCCAGGAGAAGGAGCGGTAGCAGTGTAGTACCAGCTTACGCCGCCAAACAAACCAGCAAGGCTTGAAGAGTTATTAATGTACACCTGGAAGGTGTCATTAGCTTGGGCGGAAGCGGTATTAACTGTAACAGCTATCTTGGCAATAGTGCCGGCAGTAATAGTGAATGGCGTATCCAAAGTCGTTGTTGCTGTTGAACCAGCAGCTGTACCTGTCCAATCGCCACTAGTTCCTAATAAGGAACCAAGGCTGCCAGAAGTGTAATCATAAATCTTGGCTTGGTCAGTAACAGCAACTCGGGTAACAATGTTACCACCGCGAGTCAAGATGATGCTCTTTAATGTCAAAGCAACATCGCCTGCGGCTTGTACATCGTACACAGCTACAATAGCGTTAGAAGAGCCAGACGCTGTACCGGATGGTGAAGCGGCATTCACGGAAATAACCGGTATAACATCATGCACAGTATTGGGCTTACCGTTAGCAGTAGAAGAAGCGAGCCTGGTTACAAAAGCGCCAGCTGAAGCGGTAAAGCCAGTCTCACCAATCACTGTAACAGTGGTGGTAGAAACTGCGCTGACCATATATAGGTCGCCGCCAGCTGTGGCATCATCCTGCACATACACAATATCACCAACTGCAAAACCAGAAACACTGGTTACGGTTAAGGCAGACGCGGTATCAGCTGTAATAACTGAAGCAGTGCTTATAGTAGTTGTTCTAGTGGAAGCGAGCTCGGTAACCCAGCTATCAGCTGGAATATTAGTCTGAGCGCCCTTACCAATAAGACTTATTGTGTCAGCATCTGTAACCGCATCCACTACATAGAGCTGTCTAGTAGCAGCAGCGGAAACAGTGCTGTTTAAGACCACAATATCACCAATCGCAAAGCCAATAGTTGAATCAACATCAATCAACGAAGTAGTGTTCGCGACAATGTCATCTGTCGCGGTTCTGGTCTGCGTTGAGGTGGTGGTAGCCATTCTGGTTACGCGGTCAGTTGCAGTCGTACCAAAAGTCGGACTGGCTGTAACTTCACCAACGCCGATAACAGTCATGGTATTGCCATCAGTTACAACGGTAACTGTGTAGAAACCACCGTCATCAACGGCGCCAGAGATACCCTCTATGCGAACCACATCGCCGACTGCCATGCCGCGAGTTGAAGTGACGTCAATCGCAGTTGCAGTGGCATCAGTAATAGTAACCGCTGTGGTACTGGAGGTAATAGCCTCACGGGTAGCCCACTTGGTTACATAACAAGTAGCAGTAGCACAGTCAGCCAAGTTGTTTGGACCAAGAACTGTCAAAGATGTCGCGCTGCCCACCGCGGTTACCACACCGCTGAAGGAGCTAACGCCCTGCGCTGTGTGGACTTGTACCACATCACCCACAGCAAAGTTGGTAGTATCACCCACAGTTAATGCTGTGGCAGTATCAGCCGCAATATCGCCAACAGTAGCAGTAGTAGTGACACCCAACTCATACACGGAAGTTCCCGAAGATACGCCGTTAGCTTCTAATGAATCAAGACCAAAGCGTACTTCTTCAGTAGACATAAGCGTGCCAGAAGAAGTAAAGCTGCCTTGTAGTTTAACTACCAAGGAGCTATCTTTCGGCACATTCAAAGTAAGGCCAGTAAAGGTAGCAACGCCATTAATAGGTATGGCAGTAGCTACAACAGTATTGCCAGAAACCAACGAAGTAGTGCTCATGTTGGAATCAGCGCGACGGCTGCCAAAGATTAACTTGGTAATCTTAATTGCCTCGTACTGTGAAGTAAACTTCACTTGAGCAAGTGTACGATCAGTGTCGCCAGCCTTAACTACAGCTTCTACTAAGGAACCGTCGTTTTCAACCAATAAGGTACCGGCAGTTCGCAAAGTAATTGTTTGACCAGTTACTGCGGCAGTTGGCACATTACCACTCAAAGTAGTGCCGCTGGATAAACCGGAAGCGGTTACATCGGCAGCATCAATATCAGTGTATACAGTGACAGCGGTTGAGGCCATATCAACATAAACATTGACAATAACCGTGCTATTAGCAGCAACATTCAAGGTGCCGCCAACCGAGAAGCTGTTAGCATCATCGGTAGTGGTAGGTGTGGTGACAGTGGAACCAACTTGTGTCTCACTGCCATCAGAGTTAACTTTCTTCAACCTCATATTGGTCATACCAGTAACAGCCGACATATCAACATTAACAGCTGACACATTAACGCCTTCAGATGAACTGGCTTGGAAAGCATAGGAACCAATCTTGGTGCTGGCACCGCCGCCTACCACATTCTGGTTACCAAAGGCAGTATTCTTAACCACGGTTAAAGAAGCAACTTGAATAGTCAAGGTATTGGCTGAAATCAAAACGTTATCAGAAGCTGAAGTGTAGTTATTAGTAGCTAAACGCTTGTAATAAATATCACCCAATGCGCCAATAAATGTTTCAGCCGAGGTTGCGTTACTGGCTACATTTATAACCATTTTCACTATAACGCTTGTACCGCCTTTAATAGTGTAGTAGTTGCTCAAAGTCTTTTGGTCAGTACCGTCAACTGTACCATCAAACAGGGTAGTCAAGCTGGAAGTACTGTAAATGGTAGTATCGCCAATCATTAAGCTTACAGAACCACTAACATCAGCAGAACTTGTGGTACCGCCGACTTCCATATCAGCTTTTTGAATTTCAATATCTTCACCAGTAGCTTCTAACTTCCACGCGCCAATCGCTACGCTGTTTTGCCCTTGACTTAAATTACCACTGGGTGAGGTAGTGTCTTTGTTAATAGTCAAACTACCTGAGGCAACAGTAATAGTGTTGTAAGCAGATGCTTCGCCAATTGGGAAGCCAGCTGTGGCATCGCCTGAAATATTAGTAGCGTGAGTAGCCAGCAAGCCGCCGCCAGTAGATACGCCAGTAGCGCTTACATCATAATCGTTCTGGATTATAAACTGGGCAGTGCGAGAAGAACCGTTCACCACATCAGCAGAAACTACTACAGTCTTATTTTGACCCTTAAGTACTGTTAAAGGAGTGGTGAAATTGAAAGTGACATATTTGTCAGTAGTGGAAGCAGCTGTACCCAAGACATCACCAGTAGCATCATTCTTTAACTTCAAATTGGTTAAATCAGCATCGGTAGTATTGCCGTTGTTGTAAAACCTAACTGAAGTAATCTTGATATCTTCTTTGGAAGCAGTCTCATAGAACTTGAATTTACCAATCTGGTAATCCAAGGAACCAAGATCAACGCTTCTAGACGCCGCAGAAATTGTGACAGCGTCAATATCAAGCGCGCCAAGAGTATTAGCGCCATTGATAACGCTGAAAGTATTACCAGTTACTGGGAATGAACCAGAAACTGTAGCGGAGCTGGAAGTAAAGACATCAGCCGCCGAAGCTATACCAAAGTTAAAAGTACCATTGGTAGTTTGAGCAGCGTCAATGTTCACTTCAGCCCAGATCGGCACAGTTTGTCCGGCTGGGACTATGATGGGATCAGCTGTAAACATAATCAAAGCCTTGTCTTCACTTAAAGTGACGACATTGCCATGGCGTTTGCCAGCTGAATCAAAAATCATTACTCCAGTGAAATCAGCGTTTAAGCTGAAGCCACCGCGAGTAACGCGGAAACCAGTAACATTAATGGCTCCGTCGGTGCCGGCTGATAGATTCAACTTGGTAATTTTGTTGTAAGCAGAACCGTCGGGTAAGGTGGATGCGGCGGTAGTATCGGAAGCGAGTGCTACTGATAAAGCCGAACCGCCAATTACTACTGGACCAGCGGCAGCGCCTGCTACGTTGACTAAGCTAGATTCCTTACCAGTAACGGACGAACCGTCGGTATAAGAAATCGTTGTTGTGCGCACGAATTCATTACGGAACATATTAGAAGCCAAGGCCGCCTCGGATGAGATCGGGCGCTTGACATTGTTGGTGTCCACATAATAAACCGTGCTGCTGCTAGCATATTTAACTAGCGAACCAACTGGGTGCACATCAGATGAAATTGCTGTACCAGAAGTATAGTTCACAAAGAACGGATCTGGCACGTCCTTAATTATTGTATTCCAGTTTGATCCATACAAAGCCAAAGCCCTGGCTTCACTGTTAATCCAGCGGAGAACTCCGCCTGGTTCCACAGCATAAGTCTTAGGATCAGTGGTAATTTTTACGAGCCAAGTACCCGCCCTCATAGTGACGTTGCCGCCAATGGGGTAGGACTGCAGCTCGGTAGAAGAGACTGTTACTACTCCCGCAAAATCAGAATACCACGATTTATAGGTAGTCTCATTAGGGAAGACATATCTCTTGGTTCCGTCAAAGTAATATACGGCAGGATTGCCGGACATTTTTATCAAATCACCAGCTGAAGCGGCATTTACTGGAGTAGCAAATACTCCGCCCACAGACCAGATCACGACAAAAATAGATACCGAGACGAACACGAACTTTTTGAAATTAGACATTTATTTTTATTCCTTTTTGAAAGTGAGATTTGTTAAGTGATATTTCACACGAATAAATCTTACTTTCTAATAGTAAACAGGAACTTGTTCCCGCTCGGATCCGCCTTTGTTAAACAAAAACGGTACGAGTCGACCTTTAAAAAAGAACTATCCTGGCTTATGTTATTTAATAAAGTGTAACCTTAGTACCGATCTCGCCGAAGCGGAACTGGTACTGGGGTAAAGTAATGCTACAAGCTAAACTGCTCTTAAATGGGAAGTATGGGAAAGTTATGCCCAATAATCCTTCATCAAGCCGCCCATGGGAGGACGCTATCATTTTATTGATGACGAGCGAACCTGCGCCGCACTTAAAGCCATAAGTGGCCAAAGCGGACAATCGGGTTAAACCCAGCCAGACAAAGAATTTAGAAGCTTAACAGTTTCCAAACCTCCTCATCGGGCGTTTAGAGCTTGAACCATTAACTATTACTTTGTTAAAACAACATAAGGCGGGTCGTAACGACCCAGTGATGATGGTTGAATATTTTTGCGCACTATAGTTGTCGCCTCCTTATTCCACCACCGTCATTGAGTAATCTTGTGTTGTTCGAATTTTGAATAATGAATTATGAATTAAGAATTTTTAATTTTTGGAATTTAAAATTTGTTTACTTTTGTTATGGCGACGACTTTATCACTGTCATTGCGAAGAGTGAAACGACGAAGTCATCCCTTCGGGAGATCCCGCATAGCGGGACAATCTCGCAGATCGCCACGCCCCGCCTTTGGCGGGACTCGCGATGACAAAGTGATTTTACTGTTCGCTCGCGGTGACATTATAAAATTCATGATTTATAATTCAGACTTTAAACCTTATTCCTTAACTTCAACTTTAATATCCCCTGAATCGACCGGCAGCGTGAAATCAACAGTATCATCATTAGTAACAGGCTCAGCAACCGTCGGCTCATCAATTATTTGCGTCTCTCCCCTAACTTCACCTTCAACTGAATCTGGTTGACCTACATCTTCTTCACTAATAGCTTCCTCAGTTTTCAATGTAATAACTTCACCTTCTTTAACTTTTGCCAAAGCCAAAGAAAATTCTTTTTGCTCTAATAATATTTTGGCTTCTGCTAAATTTTTGGAAGCTTCTTCCCCCGCTTCTGTTGCCGGTACCACCGCGCGCCTGGATTCAATAACCACTTTAGAAGTATTGCGCTTGGGCGCTGATAACTCTCCCAACTTGGTTTGCACAGTTGCTAATTTTTGTTCCACCTTATCAATTTCCTCTTGCAAGCGCTCTTGCACAACTTGCTGATTGCTGGTTTGGCCTTGCTGATGCAAAACAATTAACGTAGCCAAAGAATCGCTACTGATTTTATCAGTTAATTCACGGGCCACTTGATAAACTTGTTTACTACCATTAGTAACAATTATCTGGTTTAAATTCTCACCTAACTTTTTAGCTACCTGATCGTATACTTTTGCCAATTCATTATTATTCGCCACGGCACGATAATTTGCTTCGGCAAAAGATAAATTAATATTATAATCTCTAAGCAAAGCTACCTGATCTTCACTACCAATAGGTATAGCTTTTAATTCAGATAACCGGCGGTCAGCTAATTTCAAATAATAAATACCCTGACTAGCTGAATTCTGCCTTAATGATAATTGAATTTTTTCCTCAAGTCGCTTTAACGGATAAGCAAAATCACCTGGCACGCTTGAAGCAAAGCCGGGGGTTAAAGGTAAAGTGATAAACGCCATCACTAATAACATAGTTACAACCGCCACTGCTGGTACTGGAGCAAACTTTAAGCGAAAATCAAACCAGCCAACTAATACTCGATCACTAACTCCCCAGCCGATCATTGGTTTTTGTTCTGCTAACGACAAAATTGTGTTTCTGGTTTTATCACGCCAAACGCTAGCGGGTTTTTTAATTTCCCGCAGTGATTGCAGTTCTTTAATTAATATTTTGTCTTTCATGTGATTATTGTAATAATTGTTTTAACTCCTTAAGCGCTCGGTGTAAATCTACTCTAGTGGCACCATGTGATTTGCCAATGATGACGGAAATCTCTTTTAGACTGAAACCCTCGATATGCGCCAGAATAATAATTTCTTGCTGATATGGTTTTAATTTTTTTAAAGCAGTTTCTATTTCTGCCAAAGTTAATTTATTTGCTACAGTGGAATCTTCAACTTGTTCCAAACTATCTGCCTCGGCCTCGGTGAACAGGGCTGGTTGATCCTGACGATAATGATCAGTTATTAAATTCCTGGCAACTTGGTAAAAATAAGCTCGTAAGTTTCGCACTTTAATTTTTTCACCAGAGCTTAATCTTTCCCAAACTTTTAAAAAAACATCAGCGGTTAAATCTTGGGCAATGTCTTGATTCGGCACGCGAAAACTTATAAACCGGAAAATGGCATCAACATAAGCATCATAAACTTGCGCATAAGCACCAGCATCGCCATGACGTATTTTTAATAGCAGAATCTGCTCTTTCAAGTGTTTTGTTGCTTGCATATAATAAGACGAAAAATAACCTACTTTGTTACAGTAGACGCGATTGATTTTAATCATTTTTCATACATTTTGCAAGTGGTATTAATACTAATCCATAATAAAAACATTTAATAATTATTAAATAAATAAAGGTTTTATTGACTATTCTATTAATAAGGTATAGAATAGTGTAGAAGTTATATGAATACTAATAATTTAATTAGATTATCAATTAGCCAAGCTGCTTCATTATTTGGTGTTTCTACTAAAACAATTAGGCAAGCTATTAAAAATAGTGAAATTACCTATATTATTGCTAGGGGCAGATATAAGCTTAATTTTGAAAGCTTGCTTAATTGGTCGCAAAAATCCACTCGCCGCCGCAATCAATTAACTAATCAAGGCATGGGGCAATATGTGGATAAGTGGAAAATCACTAATCGCAAGTACTCCCCTCGCCCGCCCGACTAAGTCTTTTATAATGAGTGATACTTAGTAAATATTTTAGCAATTACTCATACATCGTCGTAATCATTCAAAACTACACTGACAGGTAAGACAACCAGAGGAATAGTAAAATTAGCAACCCTGCAGCAAAGGACGCGAGGAAATAATTTGTTATTGCTTGCCTACCGTAGGCAGGCGATCCCGATATCAATTGGGAGAAGTCATCCCTTCGGGAGATCCCGCGCCATTCGGCCTCGAGCTCATGGCCGAGAGGTAGCGGGACAATCTCTTAGATCACCGCGTACCACTTTTGTTGATATTCGTGATGACAACAAGCACTTTACTCTTAATTATTATATTTAGGACTTTCGCGTTTGTCCACTCTTGCTGTCATTGCGAGGAATCCCGATTTCAATCGGGATGACGAAGCAATCTCGACCAATATTAGCTTTAGATTGCCGCGTCGCTTCACTAACGTTTCGCTCCTCGCAATGACAAACGCGAAAGTCCTAATATTATTAATAAAAAAACCGCCCAGTATTTTACCGAGCGGTTAAACTTATTGTTTCTTTAACTTACTATATAAAATAGTAAGTTATTGAAATTACAATTTTTCTTGGTGCCGGCTCGTGCATTAATGCACTTACGGTTTTTGAAAACCAGTAATGTGCATTAATGGTTATTCGATCTTTTGGCAGCCAATGTGGTTGCCAAAGATCATATCCTACACCAACAGTTGGTCCATTAAACCAACTTACTGCGCCCCGCGAGTGGGCTGACAGGTATTGGGCTGAATGACGCCAACCTAATGTAAGGTAGGTATCAAATTCCTTATTCAAGGCAATCATTAAATCGCCTGATAAGGAATAGTTGGCAAACTGCACCAACTTCCCTATCTCCACTCCGGGGGATAGTATTATTCCCAGGCCGGCATTCTTGCTCAGCCCGATGACACGCAAGGACATTCCATAGGCATCTGGATTTTCATAATAAAACCCGTAGCCCATGTGAACCACATCATCATTTTGGAAATTACTCTTTTTCCTGTTTCTTCCAGCTTCAGAAATGCTGAAGCATAATGTTAGCAGCAATAATATTACAATCGACTTTTTCATGATATGCTCCATTATTTATTTTTCAAAAATACTATTTTCCTATTTTATTTAAATCATATTAGCATACACCCAAATTATGATCTTGTCAAGAGGTATAAAAAACCCACCCAATTAAAAAACAACCATTTTCTAATAAGGGAAAAAGTCCCGATCGGGACTTTTTCCCTGAGATTAAAATGATGAAGCTCCGCGCAGTAGAACTGCGCAGTATCAAGCGGAATTCTTCCGTAGCCGAATACCCTCCTTCGCTCGCTTTCGGCGATCTTCGGAAGGGTTATTCTCCTCGTCTTCATAACCGCGGCAAACCACGTGGTGTTCGGCGAAGGAGAATAAAAAATACCCCGTTAGCGCGGGGTGACTTAAAACCAATTAATCAAAATTACCCCAGTACCAGAAAGCCCCCGACTTCAGTCGAGGGATGAATGGTAGTATTGGGCTTTCGGTACAGGGTTTTGCCCCGGAAACTCAGAAGAAGCCACGGGCTTTAGCCCGTGGAGGCTCACTTTTTAACTTCTACCACTACCTGCGCTTTATTTACAATTTCTCCTAACTTAACCTCTACTTCGCTTTCTTTACCATTACGCCATACTTTTAATGTTAGTTTTGTACCAGGGCGGTATTGTTGTAATAAATCTGATAAACTTCGCTGTCCGTTAATTCTTTCCCCTGCTATATAAGTAATTACATCACCTGATTTTAAACCACCAAGTGCTGCTGGACTCTTGGCTTCTACTGCGGGTAAATTGCCATTTGCCACCAATAACGCACCATCTTTAGGTAAACCTAAATCAGCTGGTGAATAGGCCGTCACCATTCCTAAAGTAACATAATTTACTCCCAAAACTGGACGCTTTATTTCTTGAGTGGAAAATAACCCATCAACCACAATATCTATAGTTTCCAAAGGATAAATATATCTCAGATCTGTTCCTTGACTAGCAACCAAACCAATCACTTTACCATTTAGGAGTGCAATAGGCGCCCCAACAAAATCCTTCGGCAGTGGATTAGTTAAATCGTAAAAACCAGTAACTGTATCGGAGTGCTTAATTAATGAAGTAGTATTTTTGATTACGCCAACGTTATCATGCGAGGTAATTTTATTTTCTAAAACTGTCCGCCGGGTGCTTTGGGTAGTGGCTGCTAAAACTACAGCTGTATCGCCAATATTTACTTCTGAAAATCTGGCAAATGCCGCTGACGTTAAATTGCTGGCTGATATTTTTAAATAAACAAAAGCAGTTGATGGATCTTTAATTAACGCTTCTACCTCGTACATTGCTCCATCGGATACTGCCACTAGATATTTTTTCGTTAAGTCATTAACAACTTCAGTGGTACTCACTAACCAGCCGTCGCTAGATAATACTACACCATGCCCCAAAGCTTTGGTTATTAAATAACTCTGCTGCCAAGTTGGGCTTTTTACCGTAGGGCTCTGTTTGGCAAATATTACCACCGATGTTGGCGATAATTTTTCAACCACCCCTGCTAATGAATTCTCTGGCATAACTAATACTGGACGCACCTTGCTTATTGGCGTACTAGAAATTAATGGGCTAAACCAGCTAATCACAATTAGTGTTGTGGAAATACTAGCAGCTATCGACACTATCATACATAGTATATAACTAAGCAAGAAACCATAATTATGGTTTTTCTTTTTTGGAATAAGCATCTTGGCATTCCTTTCCTGATAAATTTCCCTTATTTCGTGATCAAAACTTATATTTTTTTTATTATTATCTGACATATTAAAACCACCTGCTAGTAGCGATTAGTATTATTGATAATGTACCGATCCATAATAAATAATGGGTTAAACTGCGTTTGGTTAAAACCACGCCCGTGTCGTATCTGGTAAATAAAAAAATGACCAGAAAAATTGTGGCTTGCAACCAGCCAAGTAAATAAAAACTGGTTGGCCACCAACTAAAAACCACATAGGACTGAATAATCATTACCCATGCCACTGCGTAATACGCCCAGTGATGTAATAGTGTCCAGCCCGCTAACCAACCCACCGACAGTAAAACCAGGGTGGTAATAATGACATATAGAAAAAATAATAACCACCAACCAAAGCCTAAAAAAACCAACCAGCTTACATTATTAACTGTACTAAGGAAAAAAATTATCCAAGCCAGGCCAAGAGATAAAGGTAAGCTAGGGCCACGGTTTATTTCTACTGTTTGCCAACTATACACATACCACCAACTGACTACTGCTATTATTATAATGAACATCAAGCGAAAATAATTCTGCTCTAAAAATAGGAAAAAAAACAATGAACTCAACCAAAAAATTACCAGCAACATCCATGGCCACAGTGCCCGCCCCAATCTTCTGGGCTCCCACATAAACCACAAAAAAGCTGCGGCTAACAATAATAAATAAACCCCAGCGTACATGATAACCGCCGGCCAACGCCAAACTATAATTACAGGCAAAGCCGACGCAATACCAATTAAATATGGCGCTAACAAAGTCAACATAAATTAATTATACTTGCTTACACCAACTGCAGGTAATTTTGCTTGCTCTTGTAATTTTGTAAATTCTTCAACCAGTGCTGTTAAGTCTTTTTGCAACGATGCCACCGAAGTATCAGCCACAAGGTTTTTACTATTTAATAAATCTTCCAGCTGCGATAATTTGATTACTAATGACAAATGAAAATCCTGATACCCTACAGGCACTCGTAATTTCAACAACTGATCTTTAATTTTTACTAATTCAGCAGTGTCGGCAATTGTTAATTTTTTATCTAGATATGGTTTTAATATTTCCAATTCATTGCCAGCGCCCTGAAAATAGTTACTCAATTGCTGTTCATGATTATCAATCAAGGAGCTAATAGTAATAGCTTGATAGGTCGAGGAATTACTAATAATAATTAAAAATGCAGACAAACCAGCAATGACTAATAAGATAACAACAATCCAAATTTTCTTAATAAATGTCATATCAATCATTTGGGTTAATTATTTTTATCACACCATGGCCAGTGCCAACTACTAGTCCGCTTTTTTGATACTAACGACACTCCAAGCGCTATAATAAGTAATGGCCAAATAATTCCCCAAGCATCGCCAGATATAAATCCCAAATTTTTAAACAAAAACACTAAACCCAAAATAATCAACAAAAAAGCACCAAACATAAAATATAATTAATAATAAACTTATTTAGTTAAATTATACCACAAAAGAGCAAAAAAATTAATCACTAAATGCGCTAGCTTTAACCTCTTGCCAATCCCCTTCCACCTCGTTCCAGTTATAAGCATGGAAGGTCAAGGTTTGTTCTTTATCATCATAAACATACTCTACCGCGGTAGATGAACCAATGCGTTTGGAATAAAAAGTTTTTTTATCTAACACTACCGGACGCTTTATTAATTCTAATTTCATTCTACCCTGTGGGCCTTGAAATTCCACAAACTCTCGCTCCCCTGGCCTCTCGGGCAATGGCTCTCGCCCTTCAGCTAAAACCGTAAACTGGCTTTTTACTTTATTCACAATGTCTTGCCAGCGTTCATGCGTCATATATTAATATTGTACCACGCCCACTAATCTATTGACAGAACGCGCATTTAGAGCAATAATATGCTAAACTCAAATTATAATCATTAAAATTTTATTTATGGCAGAACATTTTAATCAACCAACTGAATTTGAACCAGGTTCACCAGAAGATATTGCTGATAAACTAGTTACTAAATGGGAAGCCAGCGCAGTTTTTGATGATCAGACTGATAATGAAATGAAAGGCATAGAAAATGATAACAAATCATTAGGACGATCTATTTTAGATTGTCTAGAGCAAGAGCGTCCTCGACGCAATGAAAAAGAAATGTTGGAATTAATAAGGGCAATGACAGACGGTTTAAATAAAATAATAATCAGAGGCGATAAAGTGCGGGCAGAAGTTGATGAAGCGCTTAAAAGATTAAACGAACAATTTGATCAATATAAATCTATTGAACAGATATAACCTGAGGACTAAAGGAATAATAGCAAGCCTCAACTTATAATTAACTTATGAATCATATGCATCCAGAATCTATGGAAATGGAGCAGATAGCTCGTCAGGAAGAAGAAAAAATGCTTGAGACACGTTTACAACAGCTTCCGTTTTTTAATGAAAAAATACCAGGCGCTAATCTAGAAAAATTTAGAATCTCACCTCTGGACTGGCGACGTACTATCACTTCCCCTGATTCAGAAAGTGCCTTGACTAAAGCGATACAAAACACTTTAGAACACATGCAACACCGAAATGAAGACCCGGCGGATGAAAAAATTCGCGAGCGTGACCTACGAAGTACATTGGAAACTTTAATGGTTACCGATAATCCCTCAGACAAAGCGGAACCACATCTGTCTAGTAATTTTGTACAAAGGGCAGAATCATTAAACGGCCTAAAACAAGAAGCTTTTATACGCGGTTATGCCGATTTTCGTTATGGTAGGAGTGGCGCTTCACAGAATTTACTAACGGATATACGCGACGGCAGCATTGATGCCAAAAATCTACCTGAGGCTTGGGTAGAAATGGCTGAAGGCGATTTAATAAGAACCTTAGAAGATGCTTCCGTTTGGGGTAGAACAGCGGAATTAACAGTCAAATTAATTAAAGATGTGGAACAGAAAACTGGTGTTGATATTATCAGCCGTTGTCGAGATAGTATAGAACGTTATTTACAGAATGACGAGAATTATAAAAAAGAGCATGGTGAATATATTAAACCACAACCTAGCTGGGATTTAGAACGTGAACTAAAACAGGGGTTAGATAAGCAATAGCTGCTAACAAAAACTTTCTAATTAAGTACCAAAACGACACCGGCGCAGAGAGAGTAATATCCACATACAAACAAATGGATGGCGGTTTTTAAAAATGGCTGTAGTAGGCTATTCCTTAATTTTTAGATTGCTTTATGTTTGTATCAATGTGTTAACACATTGATACAAGGAAAGATTAGGTGCCAAAGCGACGCTCACGAGAGGAAAACCAATTAAGCGCCTCATCTAAATCAGCTTTAGAAAAATCGGGAAACAGTAGGTGAGTAAAATACAATTCAGCATAAGCAATTTCCCAAAGTAAAAAATTTGAGATTCTTTGTTCGCCCGAAGTTCTAATCATCAAATCAACTGGCGGCAAACCGCCTGTAGACAGTGATAATTTTAATTGCTCCAATGTTAGTTTGGTTAAATCTGAACCCTCCCTAGCCAACTTTTGCACACCTTCTACAATTTCCTGCTGTCCGCCATAATTAATACAAGCCACCATTGTACCTTTGGTACCGCTGGCGGTTTTTTCTTCTGCCTCAGCCATTAAATCCCTAGTGCTTTGACGCAGTTCTTGGCGACTGCCGGCAAATTGCATTTTAATACCATCTCGAACAAAATCCTCAACATCTTTTTTTAACCCTTGATCTAACAAATCAAATAAATAAGCCACTTCCTCTTTTGATCTAGACCAGTTCTCGCGGGAAAATAAATAAAAACTAGCCCAAGGAATACCCCTGGCAAAAATCCAGCGCGCTAATTCTTTAACACGTTTATAACCGGCCTTATGACCATCTAAAGAAGGTAAATTATGCTCCTTAGCCCACCTCCGGTTACCATCAACTATTATTGCTATGTGTTTAATATCTGACATATATTAATACTTGAATCATTCGGGCTGCTGGGAATTGAACCCAGTCTTCGCGCACCCGAAGCGCGCGTACTACCGGTATACTACAGCCCGTAATAAATTACTTTATCAAAAAAAATTATAATTGTCTATATATCATTTTCAATTAATCATTAATTAAATTTAAATTTATCAATAACTCCTTTATTTCATCTGAATACTTTCCATTATTTAAATTTAGATATTTTGTAAATTTATCTTTGGCTCCTGGCAGGTCGCCTATACTGTACATCACTTTACCCCATGCTAAATAAAATTCTGGTTTATTAGCTAACGACCTCTCCCCTTTGGCAAATAAATTTAGCAAAACTGGTAGTTGGGCATTATCAACACTAGACCAAATACTAAGCAAAGTTATCATTTCCTGATAATAAACAGGGTCAGCTAATCCTTGAGTACGACTTTTGTTATACCATTGAGCACTAGCCCATAATCCATTAACATCCTGCGTGCTCATGGCCTTTATTAGTTTAGTTTTCCCAACAGCCGCTGAATAGTTGGGTTCATTACCATTTAAATTTGTTACTTTTATAAAATAACTTTCAGCTTGATCAATTTTATTTGATAATAAACTAACTTCTCCTTTTTTTTCAGAAATATCTGCACGCCAAATATTAATATTATGAATCACTGGCCATAAAAAAATTATTAATATAATAATCATAGCCCATATTTTTTTTAAATAATTATATGAATAATTATTATTAGTATCAATTTCAAATCTAAAAAATATGGCGATTAATAAGAATAAAAATACTAAACTAACTATATTATCAAAATTAAAAAACCCCATTAATAAATAACTAATCAGACTGGCAATTATACTCAAATAAAAAAAGAATTGATTGCCTGTTGAAGTTTTTAATTTTTGATATAATTGCTTAATAAATAAAATAATAATTAGTAAAAAGCCTAGTAGCAATAAACTGCCGCCAGTGACCATAAAATCAAGATAAATGTTGTGGGATCGGTCAAAAAGATTGGGTTCAATTACAAAAGGCGAAGGGTGATTTTGCGATAAAATATAAAATGTTTCCGGACCAAACCCCAACACTGGCCTTTGCTGCCAGGCATCAATAGCTATTTGCCACACCCACAATCTTACCCCCAAGCTATTGTTTTGTAAGTCTAGAGAATTATTTAAACGACTGCTAACCCCTACCCAGTTCACGCTAAAAAATATCATGATTACCAACAATAATATTAGTAATAATTTTTTTATTGACAATTTATTAAATATAAATTTGTAACCATGCTTTATTGCTATTACCACTACTGTAAATACCACGACCGCTATTAGTGCTAACCACGCACTACGCGCTAAAGTAAAAACAATTGCTATAACTGAAACCATACTACCAACTACCACCAACGATTTACTCCACAGGGATTTATAATTAGTAAAAGAATAAACAATCAATGGCAATACCATGACTAAATACATTCCTAAAAAATTAGGATGGCCTAAAGTTGAAAACGACCGAATGGAGAAATCGCTAGTGGCTACCCGATAACCACGCTCAAAACCAGGCAAATCAACGCCCCAATGCTGTAACATAGCATAACCGGCAACTATGGTTGTAACTATGGTTAAACCTAATAATAATTTACGAATTATGTTTCTATCAAATAAAATAAAACATAAATAATAAAAAATATAAATATGCAGCCAAGTAAATAAGCCCTGCCATCTTTCATATAATCCCCAAATACTAACCGGCCTAAAAATTGAAAAATAAGTAGCTAATATTTGAACAACCATCATAAAAGTAACAGCTAAATTTATCGGCTGTTTAAAAAAAGCTGTTAAATCTCGCTGACATAATTTTATGGTATTGTTTTGAAATAGCTTATACAGTAAATATAAAATTAATGCCAGTTCCACACCCAAATTAAGGCAAGACACTTTAACAACTTCAAAAACATTATAAGTCCTAATATCAAATATTAACGGCAACAATAAAACAGTTGCCAATAAGCACCAAATTGACAATTTCTCAAAATTCAATCTGATTTTTTTAAAATAATTTACCATTCAAATCATTGTCAAAAACATAGGCTTCTATGCCTATGTTTTTGTTTTAACTATTGAGTTCTAGGAAGATCTTTAGGCGGCGGAGGTGGTGGAGTACTGGTACCCCATTTTCTTTCTACGGTATTTAATTCGGTATTCCCTTTGTCATCAGACACCCTAACAATATAATACATTCCAGCAGTAGCCGGTCGTGATATTAAATACTTCATAACTTTTGTCGCCCAAATAGCACCCGGAACATCCCAGCTTATCCAAATCGGATTATTAAAGTTATAACTATAAGAGTGACTAGAATCTGACATGGGATACACCGATTCAAATAACATGTACTTAACCGGGGTATTGTAGGAAATTTGCCCAGAGCCAATTAAATCAACTGCCGAGGAGAATTCAAAATTAGCATACCGAATATTAGGATTTGCTGGTTGTGGATACCAGGTTCCGCTGGCACTGCTAATTTTTGAATCAAAGGCGTTAATTTGGGATCCGGTTCCATACTGAATTGTTGTTTCCACAGCAAAATTTGTTTGAAGATGATTTGCTATCAATGCACTGGCAGACACTAAATGTTTCAAGCCGTCAGTGCCAATATAATAATAACTGGTTTGTCCTGAATATTTGATTAAAGTACCGGCTGGATATTTATTAGTAGTTATGGTAGAACCGATTTTATAATTTACAAAAAAAGGCGCTGGAATGTCAACTACTCTATTCTGCCAGTTATTACCATATAAAGTGGAGATTCTAATTTCACTATCCAACGCTCGCAAAGCACCACCAGGTTCAGTAGCATATACAGTTGGATTATTAGTTGCTTTAACCAACCAAGTGCCTGGCCTAATAGTGATATTACCACCAATCGGATACTTATAAAGCTCGCTAGGAATGACCATTTCTACTTTTGAGAAATCAGCATACCATGACTTATAAGTAATCTCGTTAGGAAAGACATATCTACTAACTCCATCAAAATAATACACAGCAGAGTTACCTGCTATCTTCGACAATCTGCCATTTGTTACTGGATTAGCGGCTGGTACCACTTTGGATAAACCAGCAAACCGCGGGGGCGTACCATCGCCTAGCACCTTTCTAAACACATCGCTATCCTGTAGTTTTGAAACTGGTGCGATAATAGCCGCTATTGCCCCGCCTAAAAATAAGGTAGCAACTATAAGATACATCGCTGTAGCACTGACAGTTTTGGTAAGAGTAGCTGTAGCCAGTGGGTATTTCACCGGTTCATCGGAAAGATTATTCGTAACCATATAGTTGATTGATTAATAATTAATTATTTAAGTTTAATTAAATTTTAATATGAGTCCACTCACTAATAATTTTCTTTACATCATCTACATCCACCACAGTCATACCCAAGCCTTCTAGTTCCTGCTCATATTTTTCACGCTCAGCTATTAGCTTCGGCCGCGCTGCAATTTCTGTTTGTAAAATATTTTTGTCTATTTGCTGTATTTTAGTCCATAGTTCTGCTAAAGCTTTATTTTTGTCACGCGCCGCACCATGCAAAGCCCCCACCACCACTTGATTAATATGCGATACTTTTACCATTGCTGCTGCCTCATCTATAACATCAATGGCTTTATCGGGCATATGCCTATTTTTTATATATTTGTCAGCCAACTGCGCTGCTGCCACAATCGCGCCATCGGTAAATTCTACTTTGTGATAAGATTTATATTTATCTTTAACGCCTTGTAAAATTTTTATAGTATCATCTACTGACGGTTCTAATATCTCAACCATTTGAAAACGGCGCTCTAAACTTTCGTCTGGTTTAATATACTGTTCATATTCATTAGTAGTGGTAGCGCCAATCAGCTGCAAATCACCGTGCGCTAGGGCTGGTTTTAAAATATCAGAAAAATTTACCGCGCCCTCGGTTCCTCTAGACTGCATCACCGTATGTATTTCATCAATAAATAAAATTATCTGCCTGGCAGTAGATGAAATTTCTTGTACCAATCTTTTAGCTCGCTCTTCAAATTCACCTCGGTATTTTGTTCCAGCCAAAAGTGACGCAACTTGCAGGGATAATACCCGCTTGTGCTGTAAAACTTCTGGTACGCTATTTTGAGTTATGCGCTGGGCTAAGCCCTCTACAATAGCAGTTTTGCCCACTCCAGGAGCGCCCACCAATAACACGTTATTTTTGGTACGCCGCGATAATACTTGGGCCAAGCGTAATACCTCCTCTTCTCTGCCAATTACTGGATCGATCTTCCCATCACGGGCTAATTTCGTGAAATCAACAGAATATAAATCCAATACTGGCGTTCCGGTTTTTGATGTCCAAGACATATTACTACCATTCTTCTGTTTCTGCCAATAATAATAAATTGCCCCTAAAATTATAAATATCAACACAATCGCCAGGGTGGATAAACTCATATATTAATTATATAACACAATAAATTATTATTATATAAGCTGCTAAAATCGGTTGATGATAATGCTAATTTTGCATTTATCATCACAGGAAGGCCAATTAATTAATCCACCATGGGTAATTTAGGCGGCGGTTCAGCTTTATTATGCACCACTACCCCTCCAGCAATATAAGTATGATAGGAGTTAACCTCTAGGTTATAAACCTGAACTACTTTTTTAACTATTTCTATAGAAGTAATCTTTTCCGGTTTACCTTGGAAATTAAGTAGTTTGTCTCCCATCTTTAACTGGCCTATCTCTACCCATTGGCCATCTGAATAAACAAGGTGATTGGCAGTTACCTCTAACTGACCATTGATAATTAAGTATTGATCGGTAGTATGTTTAAAAACCTTTCCTACCTTATCTGGTTTCAACTCTTTGGTGATTTCACTAAAGGCTAGTATAGTATCGCCTACCTGTACTTGTTCAATTGGTTTAGTGGTGCCATCAACCATTAAAATAGGGGTACTAGAAAGGAAACAGGTATATCCTTTAGCTACAGAAATGGTTATAGTTTGAGAGCTTGCGCTACCTGCATTATCCGTGGCATTAAAAATAACAGAATATTTTCCAGCAGTAGTTGGCGTCCAAGTAAAGGTACGGACAATAGAATCAGTTCCACTAATAGGCTCAGATAAAGTAGCACCAGGAGGAAGTTGGGAAGTGGTAATTTGTATAAGTTTACCTGGAAACTCTGCCCTTACATCAAAATTCAGACCTTCCCGTTCGGTTGTTGACTTATTACCAATAGGGTAAAAGTATAGCTGATTAAGGACATTAATAGTAACATTTTGACTAGTATGATTTCCATAACTATCCGTTACTGAGAAAATTAGGTCATGCAGTCCAATGTCAGTACTAGTGGGACGCCAACTAAATATATGAGTAGCGGAGTTAAAACTTGCTCCCGGGGGTAATAAATCTACTGAATAGGTTAAAGCATCACCTTCTGGGTCGCTGGCATTTACAGTTATGGATAAGGTATCACCAAAATTAATGGATTTGTCACTTATTAGTGTGATGTAAGGCGATTGATTCCCTGGAAGCTCACTGAAATAAATATCCCAGTTGCCATTACGATTATCCTGCCAGACAATACCATAAGGAGAAATAGCCGGGTACGTTTCAGCATTCCAAGGGGGACCAAAAGTAACTTGTTGTTCTTGACCAGTGGCTAAATCATAAACATAAATATCCCAGCTGCCATTACGATTATCCTGCCAGACAATCCTGTTTCCTAAAATTACAGGATCGGTTTGGGCTTTGGTATTAATAGTAATCTGCTGTTCAGTATCAGTTGCAATATCATACATATAAATATCTGCGTTACAGTCTGTGTCGCTCCATGGTGGCGAATAACACTCTCCATTGCTATCATTACGAAGATCGCCCCAAACAACTCGTTGCTCAGAAGTAGAAACACCTTTACCACGGCCACTTTTATAAGGCTTAGCTCCTGATGCAATTTGTCGTTCCATATTGTTAGTAAGATTATAAATACCAAGTCGAGATTCGCTTAATGCATCAATATATTCTCTAAAAACAATAAATTTCTCCGAAACATCAGCATGGAATATTGATCCGGGAACAGATTTGATTAGCCGTGACTTATCGTTGAGGTGATCGTAAAGATACAGATCCCTCTGTGCTGATATGCCACCATTATAAGTTAAATTATCACCTAAAACAGCTACAGAAGGATAACCCGGGTTAAATACATGTTCGACAAGTTGAGTAGCGAGATTATAAATCTTAATGGTATTATTTTCATACCATGCAGCAATCTTATCCGAAATAGCGGGTGGATAGAGAGAAGTAGAGTCTGAAATAGTTTGTATTTTTTTCGAAAGAAGATCGTATAAATAAAAATAACCTACAGAGTTGGTTGTAAACTCCGCAAAGACAATTTTCCCTAGAGAGGAAATTTTAGGAAATTGTTGATGTCTTGTGTTGGAGGTTATCCGGATACTATCATCAAAGTAAAGAGTTTTGATGTCCTGAAACTGGTAACCGTCCTGTGTAGTAACCACTAATTTTATGACGTACTCTCCGGGAAGCAAGGCCTCTATATTCCAGTTGTTTACCAATATACCATTATTTACCGGAGTAAATATCGGATCATTAATGGGTAACCAATCTACCGGTGCCTTGCCTGCACCCCAAAAAAGTTGGTAATTTAAAAAGGTACTGCCAAAGGCATTTCCGCGAATTGGTAAAGAGGTTACATCGCTTTTCATCAGGATGGATTCAGAGATAGGGCTGGAGATACTGGCATAAGATACTTGATTTAGGCCTAGTGCCCTTGATAGATTAATTAATCCCCCGCCGGTATATACGTCAAAGCCAGGAGTAGCTAAATCATCAGCTGAGCCACGCAACACCTGCCGAATATCCTCATTGGTAAAAGAGGATTTCTGGACTAAAATTAAAGCCGCTGCTCCTGCCACATGAGGAGCGGCCATACTAGTACCACTGGACCGGTAGTATTGAGCATTGACATCAAACGCCGGTACGAAATTTGCTCCATTTGTATAACCACGAGCTCCTTTATACATATCGGTGCCAGCTGCTCTTAAAGAGAGAATTTGCACTCCGGGTGCCGCCACATCAATTTTATCTCCCCAATTTGAAAAATAGGCGCGGGCATTTTCGTTGTCTGTTGCAGCTACAGTTATCACTTGTGGCAGCTTTGCCGGAAAGAAATAATTAACATCCAAATTACTGTTTCCAGCCGCCGCAACTAAAATTACGCCTTGTGAGTAAGCATACTCAACTGCCGCAGCAATCAACTGGGAATTACCTTGCCCGCCCCAGCTCATATTGATAACATCTGCCCCGTTATCAGCCGCATAAGTAATTGTCTCGGCAAGGGCATTATCATATCCACTACCACTACCATCTAATCCCTTTACCGGCATTATCTTGCAGCCAGGACATACACCCGCAACGCCTAGGTTATTATCGGTTTTTGCAGCAATAGTTCCAGCTACGTGAGTACCATGGCCATTATCATCCATTGGATTGTTACTGTTGTTAACAAAATTATAACCGCTAATATCATCAACATAGCCATTACCATCATCATCAATATTATTATCAGGGACTTCCCCAAGATTATTCCAAATATTATCCTGTATATCCGGATGATTATAATCAACACCTGTATCAGAGACGGCTACGATAATATTAGAACCGCCACTAGTGACAGCCCAGGCTTCTTCCATTTTAATCTTCTCTAATCCCCAAAGATTAGAATAAGATTGCCCCCAAGCACCGGCTAACCAAGTTCCTTTTTGATTTGGGTCTACATAGGTATCATTAGGCAACGTAAATACAGTAGCTATATAATTAGGTTCACAATACTCTACATTAGGATCTTTTTTATATTCCTCACAGATAGCCTGTATATCGGCACTCTTGTCTTCTAATTCCAACTTATAAATATTTGTCAAATTGGGAACCTTGGCATTTTTAGGAGCACGCTTAGCTCTTTGAGAAAAATTAGCTTTGGTTTCAGTAAAAAGCTGTTTATAAGACTTATTAGTTTGCAGCTGTTTGTCTTTCAGTTCTTTAAATACTGGGGCTATATCTTTAACCTTATATTTAACATTGAGGGTATTAACAGATGACAAGCCAGTGCGACTGGGGCTTAGTTTCATAGTTTGAGAATTTAGATTACGATCAATTGAAGCAGCATTCTTCTCTTTAAATTTAATAATGATTTCTCCTGGAACATTAGTAGCTTTATCCTGCGAGGTGTAAGTGCTATCCACAAACGGTCCGGCATATACTAAAGAGTTAACTGGGATTCCGGCACGGGGAAGAATATTACTTAATTTTGTTACTACTAAAGTAGCAGCCAAAGCAGTGCTAACCAAAAAAACCATGACTGCTACGGCCACTACGGTATGGGTATCAATTTTTGTAGCAACTTTTTGAGGAGTTATGGTTATCATACATTTAATTAATAGTAATTAAACAGATTATATTAAATTTTAACTAATATGATATTAATAATAACATAAAATTACACTTTTTGCAAGTTTACGGTTTATTTGTAAAAAAATAATAATTTTATCAAACTAAAAAACCCACGAATGAAACCATTCACTTGCTCTAAAGGCCATCACTACCCCCACCACACTACTGTATTATTTAACCTTTTAATACCTACAACTATACCTATTAATATAGCTATGCCAATTAATAAAGCCAGGCTGTAGCTAATAAGCGGAGCAAAAAAATTAAGCGCGCCAGCCAGCCAATTGGTTATTATTCCACCCAGTGATTGCCCAACCAATTCTGCACCAAAAACAATTAATATCACCAGCAAACTCATAGCAGTTAACCCGGCTGCAGTGTGACCTAAATCATGATTAGACGGCGCCAAATGAGCGCCAATGGCTATGGCTAAATATAAAAACAGCCAAGTCTGCCAAGCGGTAAATGCTAAAGCTTGCCAAAATAAAACTACAAAACTCCACCAAGCAGTAAAATAATTAAGGCTGATCGTTAAAAAATTAACGTCTGGTGCAATTAATACCGACGGAGCCTCAAGAGGAATTGCCGGGACCAACAATATTGCCAATACCCATAAAATAAACGATCCGCCTAAAAAAGGAAAAATTGAAATTAATACCAGCGTTGCAGGATTGCCAGTTGCTTTATGAATTACCGAACCCAAAACACTTCCACCACTGGCAGTTTTAGGCAACAAACTAAAACCAGTAACTTTGGTAAAAGTTAGTAGCGCACCTAATAAATGTGATAATTCATGAATCACAACTCCTGGCCACAGCAATATTTGATACCAGCGTTGAGAAAGAATAAAAGACAACCAATAATTAACCAAGCGGGATAATAATAAAACGCCTAATAACATTATTAAAAACGAGAGCAACAAAATCATAAAAAATTTTATTGGTTAAAAATTAACTTGGCCTCATTCCATAAACTATCATCACCCAGTACTTTGGCCTGATACCACCACTCTACTCCCCACAAGTAAGCCTCGCGTAATCCGGTGCCGCGAAAAAATTCAATATTATCACGAAAACGTTTAAGATCAAAAGATTGTTGTGCTACCTCAAGCGACATTTTATCTAAACCAACTGGTCCCCAAGGCTCCATTTGTAATTCTGAAATAATTGTATAATCTACAAACGGCGAAATTAAGGCTGATTTAAAACGATAAATCCAGCGCGGTATTGGATAATACCAATAACCATAACCATCATTCCATGTAACTTGATACAAAGTTACTCCTTGAATATCTGCCAATCCCGCAGTTTCCCACCAAGAAGACAATTCGCCCGAATCAGTAATTAATACTGGACGGGAATCAAGCGACTTAAGCATAGCCAATTCTTTTTGTAAAAAATGCAAATTGAGTTTGGTACAATCACCAAAAGCAAACAGCGGTTCGTTTTCCAACTGCCAGCGCTTAATAGTAGAATTTTCTTTAAAATTCAAGATCGTCGCCTGCAACATATCGAGCACCCGGTCTTCAATTTCCCAAACGGGTAAACTTGCCGCCCAATTTGGAATATGACATTCTGGCCAACGCGGTAATTTTTTTCCTATTGCCAAAGTTACTGTTACGTCGCGCTTATCTGCCTCGGCAATTTGCCAGTCGATATCAGTAAAATTATATACTCCTGATTGTGGTTCAATTTCATTCCAATTAGCCTGTAACCTTAAATTTTTAACTTGCAAATCGTCCAAGATCGCCAAATAAACTTCTTGCCAATTTAAATTTAAAGATTCTGCCTGACTCTTGGTAAAACTTACCCCCAAGTTTGGTTCGCTAACAAACGGTACTCTAGGTAACAGCAACCATCCGGCAATAGCTACAATCACCCAAAATGATATAAAAATATATAACCACTTCATATTATTAAACAAAAGCTAAAATACTTAAACCACCGCCAATAAATATAATGGCTGTTAGCTTGCGCGCCAACACTGATCCGGAAAATTCTTCTGATAACAATTTAGGCCACTTCCAGGAAAACATCATTACTAAAAATAATAAAAATACATACTGCAAACCCTGCAAGGCGTTGACTAAACTAACGCTACCCAAAGAAATGGCATAATTTACTACTAAGGCAGATAAAGCAGCAGATATCTGACCACAGACAAAGGCAAATTTCGCTGCTGGCTTAGTAGAAAAACTTTGTTTAATTGCCGGAATGGTAGAGGGAATAAATAATAAAGGAAGAGCAAAAGCAAAAGCTGCTATTCTAATCCAAATTAGTCCATTGATAAATTCGGTAACGGCAAAAACTTGCTTGCTTAATGTATAAAACAAGGCAAAACTCAAAGCCGACGCCAAGGCGGTGTACTTGGCGTGATTGGATAAGCCACCACGGCCGCTAACAATTAAAAAACCGCCCAAAACCAAAAAAGCAAAAGCCATGATTTCATAACGACTTAAAGACTCATTAATTAAAAAATAAGACGCGATTAATACAAAAATTGGACTCCAGGCGCCAATAAATGAAGTAACGCGCGAAGCCTCGCCTTTTTGTAAAGAAATAAATAACAACCACAAAGCAATGGTAAAGCATAATCCTGCGGCTAGACTTAAAAACCATGGCCATACTCCTGGAAAATAAAATCCCCAAGGTGCTAGAATAAAAACCAACAAACCCAAGGTGCAAATAGTAATAACATAAGCCGCTGGTTTAGTTACGGTTTTGGTATAAAACAAAGACTTATCAATTAATACCGCTATGGCATTAAAAAAATAAGCAATTACTGTCCAAATAAGCCACATAAATTAATAAAAAATTTGTAAGCTAACAAATATCAAATAAATAATTAACAAAATAATTCCTTCTTTAACTGATAAAACCGCTTTAGTTCTAATAAAAATATTAAATAACAATATTAAGGTAAATAAAAAAACTGCTGCTAATAAAACTACTCCACGATCAGTTAACCAATAATTACTACCAATACCTACTACACCAAGAATAAAAGTGTTGGCGGCGGCGCTACCTAGTAAATCGCCCAGAACCAACTTTTGCGCTCCGGTTTTTCTAGCTTTAATTACCAAGCTTATTTCGGGCAAGTTTGTACCAATACCTAAAACCAAAACGCCCAAAATTATGGGTGTGACGCCTAATTGTTGAGCAATATCAACACTTACTTTTACAATATAGTGAGACGCTGCCAACAAACCAATTAATCCCAATCCGCCACCAAGTATCAAATGTTTTAAAGTCCAGCGCTTTTCGTCTAACGTTCTCAACACCACTTCTACGCGATAACGATACAAATACAACAAATATGATAAATATAAAATTACCAATAGCCAGCCTTCTAACTTTGAAAAATGACCATCAAGCAACAAAAAAACCGGCGCTGCTATCAACACGCTGCCGATTATTAAATCACGTGATCTTAATGAGTGGCTTAAAAAAATTCCCCGCTGCACTACCGCTGCCAAACCAACAATCAATGATAATAATACTAAACTAGCGCCTAGTAAATTACCGATAGACAATCCCGGCGTCTGATTGATAAGTGAATTAATAGCTACTGAAAGTTCAGGTAAAGAAGTGGCGAAACCAATAATTACAAAACCTAAAACAAATTCAGAAATATTAAATCTCCGTCCCAACTCCACAAAAGAGCGTATCACCCACTCGGCGGCGTAACTTAAAACAAATAACAGTAATAACAATAATACAATCTGGTCCCACATAATTACTTTGCTTTAGAAAAAATTAATGAATTTAATAATTGTTCAAATTGTTCAGTTGGCAATTCAGGATTTTGTTCAAAAATATAATACTGGTTGGCCTGCTCCTTATTTTTAATAACTGTGATTCGATGTTCTAAATTACACCAATTAGGTCGCATAGGTAATGCATCAACCTCACGTATTTTAACCTGATAATTAACACTCTCTTGCCCAGCATAATTAGCCTCGTTTTGTTCTAATACTTCAAACCTGCTAGGCACTTGAAAATTATCTGCTACTAACAGATAAATTAATATTTGTGACCGCTCTAACCCTGAACCATTACCTTGTAAGGAAAACAAATTTAGTAATTTTTCTTGTGGCAAATATTCCGCCTGCCAAAAAGCCGGATATTTAAATGACAATTTAAAATCAACCTCCTGCTCGAGTGGTGTAAGTGTTAATTCCCCCAACGCTGATGTTGGAAAATTGTATTTTTGAAAAAAATCAGTAGGATTCAACCAATTAACTAACTGCTCTGGTTTTGATACTTCCACACTCAAATTTATATCACTGCCTTGATATATACCAAAATGCAAATGACGATGCTGATTATCAGTATCATAAGAATAATCAGCCCCCAACATACCAATAATTTCTCCTTTGGCTATGGTATCGCCAGTATTTTTAGCAATCGACGCTAGACGCAAATGGCCATAAATAGTTTTTAGCTCGCTTTGATCAATGAAATGTTTAATAACCACCAAACCACCATAATTAGTAGTCCACTTTTTATAAATTATTTCACCATCAGCCACAGCCATTACTGAAATATCTCCTTTTTGCGATGCGTCTACTTCAATGTCATCACTAGTATTATAACCCAGTTCTGGCTCGGTAACATATTGACCAAACACCTGCTTAGTTCGATTAGTAGCATAATTAGCTATCGGCAAAACCACTTCCGTTACCGGTAATTCGCTGACCAGGACTGACTCCTGATTAGTGCCGTCATTATTATTGGTAGCAGCTATTTTTACTAATTGTGATTTATTAATCCAAGCAACAACCAGCAGTAAAGGAATAATTATGATGACTAATAAATTGGAAAGTTTAAACCATTTTTTTGTGTTGAATAGCATAACTTATCAACTAAAAAATCTCCTCTTTTTTTTCCCGCAAAAAGGCAAACCACTTGTCTAAAAATTTAAGAATGACTTTAAATGGTAATTCAATAAAAAAATCTAATAAGACTACGAAAATATTAATCTTATCAAAAGTAGTAGACAGCCAACGCCCAAACCAAACCATAGGTAAACTAATAACATCTAAAATAAAGGTAAAAATATTAGTTTTGCCAGGCACCACTTTTAAAGTATTTACCTGCTGTCTTAAACTAACTCCAAAAAAACTAACTAAACTTACAAAGAAGACAAATAATGCTCCGCTTAAAATATTAAAATCCAACTTATGCAAAACAAAAACAATTAAACCAAATGAAGCAATAAAAGTGACCACTGAAAGTATGCCAAATCCGATCTTTGCCAACATTACAGAGGCATGTTTACGGGGAAACGGAATTTTTAAAAATATCTGCTCTTCGGACCCATATAAAATCTCTTTCATCCCTTTTACTAATTTTTCAATACTTTGCCTTCCTGGTGAAGTAATAAATATAGTTATTAGCAACATTAATAAAGGTGGCACTAGTAAATTAATAATCAATGCCACTTTATTAATTGAGCCCAAAACATATTTTTCATAAGGTAATTCAACAACAATAGCTAACACCATTTTGGTAAGAAAAATGTAAGCCATAGCGTGCAAACCTTTGCGCCTTATTTTCATTCTTAATTTAGTATAATAATCACTATAAGACTCCTGAGTTTGTCTGCTAATTCTCTCCGGATTAGTTAACAACTCTCCTAAATCCTGATAACCATGACTTCTGATTACATTTCTTAAAACAATAAATGGTACAAGTGCTTTTCTGGCAATAGATTGCAGACGGGAAGCTAATGGGTAGGATAATTGTTTTTGAATATCCTGATAACACTGCAACCACTGATTTGTTGATAATTTAATATCAACCGGGCCTCTAAACCAATCTGAAAACAAGTGTTTAACTAAATGATAAGATAAAATATCAGCATCAGCTTTTTCTAAAATCCGCTGAATAGCTATTACTAATTGACGCCGATACACCTGATCATTAGGTTCACGGCTAACTTGCTTAAAAACCGGCTGCAACAATTTATAAGCGTAAGCAGTTAAAGGATGTCTAATATGATCATCTACTAAGGAGTGTTCAATCTCCACTGCCTCAATGCCCAAAATCCATTTACGCATATCCGAGGTAAAACTGGCCTGACTTTTTAACTCTTGTATCAACTCACGATATTTACGAATCACTTTAGCAATCTCATCTGCTTTGGTTGTTGGCACTGTATTATTCGACAAATAACGCGATAACACTAATTCACGCAATAAATCCTGGGCATTGGTTTCGTCCTTAACTACCCCACTCAACATGGCCCACTGTCTTAACAAGCGCTTAATAGCATTCTTTCTTAATAACACATCATCTTTATAATCAACAAGATTACGTAATTTCTCATACGCAAAAGCAGCAAATCCTACAAATTCATTTACCTGCAATTTATGTTTTGGTTCTTCTTGTTGTTGTTCTTTTTGCCAGGACAATTCCAAGCTACCTAAAAAATCCATTGCCTCCTCGCGTAAAATCGCTTTGGACATATATCAAATTTATAAATAAAGAAAGTATTATAAAAGGCCTATTAATAATTCAGTAAAGAGTAATTAGGCCACAAACTAATTCTAGCAGAAAATGACTAAAAAATAAAGCCTTTAGGATTATCATTATTTGGTAAATATTAACCACTACAACAGGATAAATTACTTGTCCTATCGTATATATCATCGGCGAAATCCCTGCCTACGGCAAGCAAGCGCTGAAGTCCCAACTTGTCGGGACGAAGGAGAATAAAACTCCATCTTACTGCTTAATGAACGAGCTTTGATAGCTGATGGTTGATAATTATCTGATAATCACTTAATTCTGATTCCCCTGCCATAAATTATCCCTTGAGCTATTTTTTGATAAGCTGACGATAAAATTCTTTGAAAAGTACTTTGGGAAGTTTTCATTTTATAAGCTGCTTGTGTTTGCTCCAATCCCAAAATATTTTTTAAACGAATTGCCTCTGCTTCTTCTCGCGTTATTTCCACCATATTAAAAAAACCTACACGTTTACCGTATGGCGCAAACACTGTAACTCGTGGCGAAAAAAGTATGCGTCGCCATTTTTTTGGCCTAGCCATATTTTGATTTTAGATTTTTATCTTGGTGTATTAAGTCAGCAAGCTTCTAATGTGCGATTTTGAGACTATAATTCTTCTTACCTTTAGGGTTGCGCCAAAAAACCGAACAATCTATTGGTTGAATAGTTGGTTGAACTATAGTTGTTTCATTATTATTACGACCGCTGACAAAATTTCGTTTAAAGTTACTATTGCTGCTATAGAAGGAAAAACTACGAAACTTAATATTATTAATATATGACATATACTTCCCTGTGGATAAAGTTAAATACCTATTATGAATATATACCCATAACTAAATTCTGTCAAATATCAACAAAAACCATAATGAAACTCCACGCCCTTACGGACGTGGTTTCTTTATATTTCAAGCTTCGCTTGTCCAATAGTTTTAACTATTGAAGGTGCCACTTTATCCACGCCTTAACAGGCGTGGTTTTAGTTAAGGTATTGAAGGCATATAAAAAATCACCCCGATCCGCCATTGGCGGATATCGGGGTGATTAAGTCTAAATATTCTAAAATTTAGAGAATTGCGTCTTTGGCTTGTTTAGACATTCTGAACTTAACTACTGTTTTTGCTGGAATCTGAATAGTGGCTCCAGTTGCTGGATTGCGACCTTGTCTGGCAGCGCGATTCTTTTTAACTAGCTTACCCAAACCTGGGAGGGTAAATTCACCCGACTTTTTAGTCTCGCTATATGCGAGCGTTACTATAGCATCAATCATATCTGATGCCTCTTTACGAGTCTTGCCCATTTTTTCAGCAAGAGCTTGTAAAACTTGTGATTTTGTCATGCCTTTGGCCATATTTTTTTCTCCTGTTTAATGATTAATTATTAAGATTATCAAGGATTTTTGTTATCCCCATTACATCAATATAGCACAAAACCCTTATTTATGTGTAGAAAATTAACACCAATATGTACTGGGGATATGTAAATATGGATAATTTTAGCTAAAATTAGCAAAATTTATTATTAAGTACTCTTTTATTTAAATCCCAAATATTTCTTTATAAACCCCCATAACCGCAGACGATAATCTTTGTCTTTTACTACATGAATAAAGGTCGGTAATAAAGAAGTCAGAATAATTAGAATAATAATGGGCCATAAATACCGATCAATGCCAGGAACAATACTGCCTAAAAAATAACCAACCAACGTTACTCCAATGGCCCACAAAATCCCGCCAATTATATTGTACGACAAAAAATAACTATACTTCATTTTACCCACCCCAGCTAAAATAGGAGCAAAAGTACGAATAATAGGAATAAAACGGGCAATAATGATCGTTTTACCTCCATGCTCATCAAAAAAATGTTTGGCGCGTTCCAATTGCTCAGGATGAAATAAAAATGATTTCGGCCGATTGAAAATTCTTGGTCCAATCCGATAACCAAAGGCATAACCCACGCTATCCCCCACTACTGCGGCAATAAATGTACCAGTAATCAACAACCAAATATTTAACCAACCTTGCGATGCTAATAATCCGGCAGTAAATAATAAACTATCTCCTGGCAGGAAAAAACCAAAAAACAATCCTGATTCAGCAAAAATAATACCAAATAATCCAGCGTAACCAACGGTTTTTATAATCATTACTAAATCAAACATAATTAAATATATGGTAACACTTACTAGGTAAAAAAGGTAATCTGAAAAATACTAGACACAAAAATTAATCATCACTTGTCATTGCGAGCCTGCCTGCCGGTAGGCAGGGATTCCCGTCTAACAGGTCGACGAAGCAATCCCGAAGGTTGCAAGCTTAAGCGAAGCAATCTCCAGAGATTGCCACGCTTCACTTCGTTTCGCTCGCAATGACACGATCAACTAGCCAATGCACTCTTTCTAGTGGTATATTTTAACTATCTAACAAATTAACAAAATTATCTATGGCCTGTTTTTTAGCGCCCACTACAGCGGCAATCATTGTTACTATATTTAAGAAAAAAATTGCTGCCAAATTTAACATTAAGTGGCTACAGATTATGCTTTGGGGAGGAGTAGCTTGGTTAATACCAGAACATATTTATCATGGTGAAATTATTTTTTACCCTCCTTTTTTTACTGCTGGTTTCACTGAAATAATATCTGAAGTTATCAGGGTAGGAATACCTATGGTAATGGCCACGGTCACAGTTTGGGTGATTATGACTATGTTTTCTGTTTTGTTTCAAAAAAACAAGCTTCGAGCAAATTCATTTTATCTTTTTATCTCCGGCGCTGTGATTATGGTTTTGATTGATAGAATATTGTGAAGATAAACATTTAGGCAAAGTTTTTAAAAATCATAATACTATAGCTAAAAATTTTATCCACTAAACGATAAAATTATTATAACTTATATAGTTTATAAATTATTTAGCGCGGTATATACGTAAGCTATTTGATACAACAGATACGCTAGAAGCAGCCATAGCAGCAGCTGCTACCATAGGATTAAGAAAACCAAAGGCCGCTAATGGTATGGCTGCCACATTATAAGCAAAAGCCCAAAATAAATTCTGTTGAATGGTTCGAAATGTTCGACGAGATAATTGAATTGCCTCAGCCGCTTTTATGGGATTTGATTGCATCAGTACAATACTACCCGCCTCCATGGCTACATCCGTACCATTTCCCATTGCGATCCCTAAGTCAGCCTGAGCTAGGGCGGGTGCGTCATTTATACCATCACCAACAAAAGCAACTTTACTACCTTGAGCTTGCAACTCTTTAACTTTAATTGCCTTATCCTGTGGTAATACTTCAGCCACTACCTGTTTAATTCCAAGTTCGTGAGCAACCGCTTCAGCGGTTCGTGTATTATCACCTGACAACATCACGGTTCTAATACCAAGTCTGGTAAGCTCAATAATTGCTTGCCTGGCTTCTGGTTTTACAGCATCTGCTACTGAAATCACACCAGCTGGTTTATCGTTAATGCTTATACCAAATGCTGTTTCTCCCTTTTTTTGTCTTTCCTCAACCTCTGTTGTTAGTGGATCAATTTTAACACCTAGTTGTTTTAAAAATGACAGTGTGCCAATTGCTACAACCTGCTTATTAACAACCCCTTTCACACCACCACCAGGTATAGCAGCAAAACCACTAACCGGCATAAACTTGAGCTTATGTTCGTTTGCCACATAACGTGCTACGGCTTGAGCTAAGGGATGCTCTGAAGCGTGCTCAACACTACCTGCTAAGGTTAATAAGTAATTTTCACTAATATCAGATGTGGACCAGACATAACGAACTGCCGGTCGCCCTTGAGTCAGGGTTCCGGTTTTATCAAATACTACTACATCAATTTTTTTGGCCCGCTCAAATGCTTCACCATTCTTAACCAAAATACCCCGTTTAGCTCCTAAACCTGTACCAACCATAATTGCTGTCGGAGTTGCCAGTCCCAAAGCACAAGGACAGGCAATTACTAGTACTGCCACTGCTGGTATAATAGCCTGTGTTATATCACCAGTTGTTAAATACCAACAGACTACTGTTATTACAGCAATAGCTAATACTATAGGCACAAAAATACCTGCTACACGATCGGCTAATTTTTGTATTGGCGCCTTCTTGGTTTGGGCATCAGCTACTAGTTTAACAATCTGTGCTAAGATTGTTCCTTCGCCCACACGCTCAATACGTACTTTAATAAAACCATTAATATTAAGTGTCGCGCCATATACCCGATCACCCGATTGCTTATCAACTGGAATAGATTCTCCAGTCAACATAGATTCGTCCATAGCTGCCACTCCTTCAATAATTACTCCATCGCTAGGAACTTTTTCACCAGGTCGCACCATTACCACATCTCCAAGTTTAAGCTCCTCAATTGTCACCTCTACTTCTGAACCATTTTTATACAACCGCGCTTTTTTAGCTCCTAATTCCATAAGTTTCATTATAGCTGCGCTGGCCTGCCCAGTACTTCTGACTTCGAAGTATTTACCTAATAAAATTAAGGCAGTAATAATAGCACCAGTCTCAAAGTACACATGTTGCTCACCCGCAAAAATACTCCAAATACTAAACACTAAGGCGGCTAATGTACCTAAAGAAACCAGACTATCCATACCAGGACGTAAACGTTTAAGTTCTTTTATCAACCCAACATGAAACTTCCATCCAAACACCATAATAACGAAGGTACTTGTAGCGGCAACCAACCACATAGATAACAGCACGCCACCTATCGCTGGTCCAAATGAAAAACCAGACATACTAAATGCCGCCACTGGTAAAGCAAATACTAATGCCCAGACAGCACGACGGCTAATTGATTTGAGCCCGACACTAAGGTGGGTTGTATGATCAGATCCATCATGTTCTGAATTAGGTTTAGAGACATCATAACCAGCTCGACGCACTGCTTGATGTAAACTATATTCAGTAGCGTTCTTTTCATCAAACGTTACAGTGGCCTGTTTCAACACAAAATTAACTGAAGCATCAACCACTCCTGGAACCTCTTTGAGTGAATCCTCATTCAACACTACACAACTAGCGCAATGCATACCGGATATTGGAAATGTTATAGTTTTCATATAAAATTAAATGCAACTTGCTTTAGTAGGATCACAATCGCTGACGGTATTATCCGGTAATGGAACTCCCGCTGGAATCGGACGCTTAGCAGCCGGGAGTATTGTAAAACTACCAGTATACATTCCCATAGGACAACGAAAAATGTATTGCCCAGTTCCACGAGGTGTAAATTCAACAACATTGAGTCCTTGTTTAACAGATTGAATAATATTAAAATCTGGTAACTCAATAATGCTCTGACAACCGTAAGTATTAACTCCGGTAATTTCCCAACGTACCGGCAGACCGGCGTGTATAGTAAAATGATTCGGCGAGTACCCGCGTGCCACTACATTCATTTTTACCACCTGCACACCATCTACTACAGTTACGTTTGGATCCTGTACTTCAACGACTTGCCGACTAGCAACATTCATTACATTCTCACGTGCTTGTATCAACTCAGTACTCAACCCCGTAAGATTGGCTCCATAATTAATATTAATTAATCCCAGCGCAACCACCGCAGCGCCAGCCACAGTTGCCACTACTTTTTGCCATCTACCTTTTATAAAACTTGTAATTGCTCCTAAACTCATTAAAGCTGGCAATGTACCCAGGCTAAATACAAACATGGTGACTGCGCCTATACTTGCATCACCCCGAGTTAATACATAAAGTTGTAATGCTTGCGTAAATCCACATGGCAAGAAAAACGTACCCGCACCCATGAGAAACGGCGCCCAAGCACGGGTATTACCTGCTGAATCATGTAAACGGTGAGCAATAAACTTAGGCGGCTGAATAGTAAATCGTGAAAACCAAGGAAAAATGTTAAGGAGCCTAAGACCTAATAATATCATAGTTAAACTAGCGGCTAGCGTAACAATACCACTTCCCATTGATGAAAGCGCCAAGACAGAACCCAAGGCACCTACGGCTGCACCCAATAAAGTGTACGAAACAATACGACCAAGATTAAAAAAAATATGAGGACGAAATTTTTGTCGACTTGTGGCTTCCGGGTGAGCCTGAGTATATGCCGTAGACACCGCCACAAGTAAACCACCAGTCACTGCTATACAACTAGATATTGCTGCCACTAACCCCATTACAAACACTACACTAAGAGATAATTCCTCGCCGTTGACTAAATTAGGCGCTAGATTAAACCTACGGAACAACACGTAAACCGCTGCTATCATGAGAATCACACCACCAATCCGCTTAAAACTAACTTTATCAGTTCTTGTTCCAGAAAGTATGCGATAGCCATGGATACCAATATGCCCATTCACAACCGTTAAATTGGGCTCATTATCACTCCAAATTTTAACCCATCCAGCTTGATTTGCTTTAACATTAGAAACGCCGGGCAATTTACGAACAGCACGTTCAATTATCACCTCGCACGAAGCGCAATGCATTCCTTCTACATTATATTTGCGTTGTTGAGCCATAATTATGTCTTATGAAATAAATTCCGGCACCCGCTCCCACAAAAAAAATAGTTTTTTCCATCGCGCACTAAACTAGTTGCAGCTGAAGCCGGAGTCAATCTCATTCTACACACTGGATCAACGACTACCGTTAATTGTTCTGCTGCACGAGTAATTTTTTTTCCTAATCTTTCAAATAATACCTCGCGTACCAGATCTGCTGCTTTGGTAAAATTTTTATGCTTTATATGATAATATATTTCTTTACCCCGCCTTTTCGTCTCTACTACTTTAAATTGTCGTAATACCATAAGGTGCTGTGACAGATTAGCCTGGGGCAAACCAAGCATTTTGACCATTTCACTAACACTTAAACTTTGACCGCGTAACAGCTGCATTATCTCCAATCTTTTAGAGTTAGATAGGGCTTTTAGAAGCTTGGCATGTTGCTGAAAAATCTTTTGATACATATTCAATTATTAGAATATATCATGGCATAAAATATGTCAAGCAGCCCTTTCTAAAACCAAAAACCACCCGATGAGGGTGGTTAAAGAGTACTGGTAGGGGCTGTGGAACGATGTTCGAACAATCTTAACTGACCAATTGGTTTGCATCTTGAGGGGCAGAATCTAATGGACTATGACCTGCTTCAGATAAATTTGAAGCTGTCTTGGAATAGTTTACATTTTTACCGACAAAAATAAAGTTAATTCCAAACTCCATACAGGCTATTTCAATCATAATGTCACCCGTACAAATTAATACATTTTTAGCAAATCTTTCTTTAAGCACTAAAGCGAGTGATACTAAACTCTTGTCAGCGCCACTATTACTTAACCAAAATAATCGTTTATCGTGAATTCTCTTCATATTTTCCGGAAAGAAATAAAGGATATCTCCGTTATCTAAATCAAACCCCTCAGAGAGTTTTTTCTCTTTATACCGTTGCATAAAACTAGTGGAAAAAATATCTGCGTTATCTTTGGTTGGACTAGTCACGGCTTTGGTATGTTTAACTGTATCTATTTCTAATAAAACATCGGGAATAAAAACAAACAGTTTTTTAATATTTGTATCACCACCCGGCCCAAATGCAGAATAATATTCTCGCCACTCTGGCTCATATAAAATAGCTGAAGTATCAATGATACATATTAAATCAACCAAGAACCGGTTAATGTTCTCAAAATTCATGGATGCACAATTAATAACTAAATTTTTATTCCCTTACTTTTTGCAAAATCAATAATATCTTTTATAGGAACCCATATTGAAATTGCTACCCTAAATATATCTCCCTTATTAGGCTCTGATTGATTTAGAGTTTGTTCAACAACACGCCTTTGAACAATTGAGGCGTTGTGCATTCCAAACACCTTACCATTTCTAAGAAATCCCGGACTACCACTGGCTCCTGGATACATTAGAGCATCTGTCTCATAAGAATAAAAATTCTGATCGACAAGTATAGTATTTTGGTAGCCAGATATACTTGCTCCTTGAAATCTTTCAAATAGATTAAATACGCCTGTATTTGGATGGATAGATGACAAAGGAAAACCCAACGATCCACAAGTGGTTCCAATGGGAATTTTATTCAGATAAAAGCTAACTACCTTCTTTGATCTAGGTTTTTCTATACGAATTAAAGCAATATCTCTTACAAGATCTTCGCCGATATAAGTACACGACTCCATTTTTTTTCCAACATCACTCGCTAGAATTGCTTGAAAGTTAGTATACCTAGATTTTGTTCTATCACCTTGGATATGCACTACGTGTGCGGGAGTCACTAAGACACCTGGTGCAATCATAAAACCCGTTCCGGTGGTGGCAGTATATCCTTGGTTCAGTTGTGAAAATGCCTTGATCCCATACAAGGACCTTCGTATTCTTGAACATGCCCATGGAAAAGTGTAAAACATAGTATTTATTAATAAGGTTTATATAAACCAAGTATAACCATCTTAGGATTTTCGTCAAACCATATGAATAACAAACACTTCAATTTACATTCGTAGTATACTTACATTTCGGATAATTAGTGCATCCGTAAAACGAGCCAAATTTACCTTTTTTTTCCATTAAAGTACCGCCACAAGTAGGGCACACGCGAGGAGTAATGGGTGTGTTTATTTGAGAAATATCTTTTTCGGTCATCCGTATGTACTTGATTAATTGAAAACCATCAACGAGCTCAATTGGTTTGTCTTCAACAAACCTTTGGGCTTCTAATGTAAACTTATTTGTAGTAATGAAATAACCCTTACCATTAGCAAGATTATTAGCCAGAGCACCATAAAAATCTCGCATGGCACCGAGTGTAACCTCTCTGGTAATAAACTTTTTACACTGAATATAACTCGTTACCCCATCTTTTTGGATTACAACATCAATTCCGCCATCGTGCGATTTTCCAACGGCCTGTGTTTTATATCCGAGTTTAGAAAAAAGGTGAGCGATATAATTTTCAAACTCCGACGGTTTCATATTTTGCAACCATTGTAAAAGTTGCTGGTCAGAACGCCACTTAGCCCCTTCGGCAAAACGATTATCAGTTCGCCAACGATTAAATAAAATTGGTCCAAACTCGGAAAGTATCCATAAAACGAGAAGCCCTAACCAAAGTGGCCACCATGATAAAAAAATTCTTAGGAGACCTTAGTAAAGGCTTTGATTAAAGTCAATCATAGAATTTGTGTGTTTTAAAGATAAACACAAAGCCCTTGTCCAGCCAGGCCTTGCGACCCCATACCCCTTTCGAGATATGACCAACGGATGATGACTGTAGTTCAAACAACCATACCATTTGATGTATTCAACTCCTAAAACTGGCAGTTTTGCCGTTTGGCAGGGTATCGTAGAGGATGTTAGAACCGCAATCCAGCAACAACAAGGGCATATTTACATACCTGATTTAAGACTAGAAACAATAAAGGTATAATCTACCCCACCCTGCTACTCACTATTGTTTTAGATGGGATTGAGCTTGACTTTTTGAGCTATTCAAGTAAAATTTAACTAATTAAATTGAACCTTGAAAACTGAATATTAGAAAGGGTAAAAAAGTGAACATCAAACTAACAGGACTTCGTGTGCTGAAGTTAATTATGTATACCATTATTTGGGTGATAGGTTTGATAGTATTGTTACTTTTCATCGGCTTTCTGAACTATAATCTACATTTTGGTAAAACCACTAACCTATACGTTGGAATCATTGCGGTCGGTGGGTATATCACGCTAACCGTATACAGCTTGAGCAAGATAGGCAAAATAGGAGTAATGATTTACTACGTATTGTGGGTTATCGCCTTACCCATCATTCTCCAAAATGTTCATACCTACTGCATCGAACACAATATACGATATGGTAAGAATGATTTAATAATCGTTATTACGTTCCTAGTGTACATTGCCACTACAACAATACTGCCACTAATCTTGTGGCCGGGAAGGAAGTATGACATGTACACAACTGAAGCTATAGCTAAAATAGCAGCCGGTGGGATATTTAGTCTCCCATACTACGCTTTTGTGGGTATCGGCCAAGGTATTCTTATGTTATTAAGGTTTTTAGGCCTTATCATTGCTGGTGTATTTGAATTAGCGATAATAATATTAAGTATAATAGGTAGTATTATTGGTTGGAGTATAGCCATAATGTTCATTATTATCGTAATAGGCATAATATGTCACTAATATAATCTAATCCCAGCTTAAAAATAAGTTGGGATTTTTTATTCACCAAAAACCACCCTCATCCCTCATCGGGTGGTTGAAAGTTGCCTTCAGGGCATCGTAGAGCCTGCCTGCCGGTAGGCAGGGATGTTAGAACTAGGATTAGAGAAGCGGGAGTGGTATATATACCTGACTTAAGGACTTAAAACTTACCCCACCCTGCTACTCACTATTGTTTTGTTATGGCAACACTGAAGAAGTGATAAAATCATATTAATTGTTCTTAATATTAATTATTCGGAATTAGTACGTTTTCGTAAGCGATAAACTTCGGTTTTATATCTTCTTCATAATTCCAAGTATCAGATTGCACATCAACATTTCTATCTGAAACTATTATAGGATAGCCACTTTGTGTTTTCGTTTTGTCATATATCCCAATTATAATCTGATTACCATTTACTTTTATATTATACTCAGCATTTTGTCCCATTCCGAATGTTATATTGGAAATCAACCATTGGTTTTCCTTAACCACAAAAAGATTATTTTTAGAATCAGTTTCTAAATTAATAATATATACACCATTCATATCCCATTTAATTAATCTTTTACCATCCGCAAGAATCTTGTAGCTATCACTAGCCCAACCACGATATAAATCATACGTTGCAATAAAATTACTCACAGCTAGCTCTTTTATTGTTAAATTAGATAAATCTAGACTATAAATTGCATTAATTCCCGAATATGGCACGTCGCTTTCCAAGTGATAAGCAGTTTTGAAATATAAATATTTTCCATCAGATGGAGCAGAAAACAGTTCTATATACATTGCACAACTGGGTTTCTCTTTTTCACCAGAGGAAATTAATTGTAATAAACTAGGAATTAAAATTTCAGTTTTATTTTTTACCAGTTTCGTGTCCTCAGCGTCACTCCAATAATCTTCATAACAAGATTTATCTAGTTGATTATAGATCGGGGATTGTTTCAATGGATAATTGATTAAGGAATAATCTTTTAGATTAATATCACTTACATTATTACATTTTTCCTCCCAAACCCTTAAACACTTCTGTTTTTGTTCACACCAAGAATAACCAGCTGAGCCAATACAGCCATGTTCATCCTCATTATTACCAACTAATGGTTGATTTGTATTGGAGCTAACATTAACTGAAGTATTATTATCATTTTGTTTAACTGGCTTTTGTTGAGTTGGTGTTTTAGAGCAACTAGCCCCAAGCAACATAACACCGAGTAGTAATATACTGAAGGTTACTATTGATTTTTTCATAACAAATATAGAATTATTATTTAATACTTTAATTATACCCCTTACTATAACTAAAAACCACCCCCATCGGATGGTTTAAAAGGTGCCTTCAGGGGCTAGTGGAGGACGTTAGAACCAGGATTGTGGCCAAAGAGATAGCCTTAGCTTAGTTACCCCACCCCTCGAACCACTATTGTTTTAGGAATAAAAAAGAGAACACTATCAATTAGTGACAATGCCCTCTGAATTGTTTGTTAAAGAATAATTGTTACAAAACCGCTCGTTCTATTTAAGAAAACGAGGTACTGCTATTGGTTCATCTTCTGAACTTCTGGCCACAAGGAATATAAGTGAGGCGTTAGCGGCACCAAGGTTGGGAAGAAGTATTAGTTCGTTTCTTTCACCAAGTCCACTTCCACCAAGTAGTAGGTACGCATGACATGTACTATTGAAGGATTTATCCATGCCTATCCTCAAGGCTTGATAACCAGCAATAAAGACAACTGGAACATGGCTGTCATGCATCCGTTGCTGCCACTTAGGAAAGTATGATGCTGCCCAAAGTACTGCCGAGCTTGGAACTATAGAGGGATCCATTGCTTCCAAGGGATCTACGCCCCAATTGTCTAGTCGGGTGTTATTTGCGGGATCATAGAACGAAGCCATCGCGTTTATTATTTTACTCAGCTTTTCAGGTTCTTCAGATACACTGACATCACCTTGATTCCACATGTGTGCGAGATCAATAATCCGCCAGCTCAACCCACGGCGGTGGGTAAGCCCAGGCCGTAAGCGCAGGTGAGACTTGTCGAATGACAACTCGGGCTGGCGGTAATACTTCGGCTGTACCGCCGCGGCAAAAAGGCTTGCCTCCTCAACCGTCTCCCGCACATTGTCCAACATCACATCAAGCACTACCGCAGCCAGCATACCAGGTACGTGTGGCCATGGTGGTGGCGCCCCCAGTGCTTTGAAATCTGCCTCAGTGAAACCCCAACCACGTTCACGGTTTCGTTCTCGCACGATATACAGCTGTACCTCTTGTGGGGTTATATTCGGAAAGTTGTCAGTTGGTACCAACAGCGCCTGCCGCTCCTCATTTATGTTGTGTTCATACTTTTTCATGATTTTACCTCTTTATTTTTTGTTACATTATGATATAAGCCAACAAAAACAAGCAAATAGTCTGCTTGTGACTGTTTGTAAAAGAGCTACTTCCTTTGTATTACAGTTTACACTATCTTACCACCGAATGGCGGTTTGTCAATGTCTTGAAACCACATACAAATAAAATGATTCGTAAACCAAAAATCACTCAAACGAACGGTTAAAAGATAATGGCTCCGCATCGTGCCTGCCCGCCTTGGGTGGGGACGACGTTAGAACCAAGATTATGGAAGCTGGGGAGGTTTATATGCCTGATTTAAGGACATACTTCCAGTTTGTAGTCTACCCCACCCCATGAACCACTATTGTTTTAGGAATAAAAAAGAGGACACTATCAATTGGTGACAATGTCCTCCGAATTGTTTGTTGTTTATTTACTATCAATTGGCAAGCTTAACGGCAACGAAAAGAGTATTACGATACCACCGACTCTTATCATTAATCTTTTCCAAACCAATATAACGCCTTGTAGTAGTTGCCCACAAAAAGCAGACGCGTTTCGAACCATCTTGCTGCCGCGACATTGTGCCAAGCCCGGCTACGGAGTATCCCCTTTGAATATCGGGAAATCTTGCTCCAAAGGCCAGAAGTTCCGGCAGTTCTGCAGGACGAAGATTACGTTTTACCAGCTCAGCAATAACATCTTTAATGGTTGGAAATAACGACGGGTCATTAAAAAGAACGGGAATAATATACACCTCGGCCTTACCTTGACGTGTGGCAGGGAAATTTTCATCTGTGATAGTAGGGTCTACGCCGTCATATTTTCCCGCCAAGACTGCCTCTGCTGTAGATAGATCGTAGTTTACTGATACGGTTACTCCTGTTTCGGCTATCTGTTTTGCTTTTCGTAATCCTTCCTCCTGAAGCGCCCGCCCCTGATCTATACCCTCTTGGATTTTTCGCGTTTTACCCGCATCGTCAACCATTTTTGATATTGCCATTACCAACAATAGGATTACGAATAGCCCCCTTCCCCAATCCGTACTGAGTATGGCGATAATTATCATAAGTGCCATGTATCCAAAAAATGCTATCAGCAAAGCTATGACTATAATCTCCATGACGCTACTCCTTTCTATTAAGGTACTGTTATTTTATATTGGTATTTACCTAATTTATATTTAGGTTGATTTTAATTCTGCTTTATCATTAGCATAATATCCATAATTTGTCCATAGCATCATATACCAAAAACCACCTTCATCAGGTGGTTTAAAAGTGCCTTCAGGGCATCGTGGAGGATGTTAGAACTGTAATTCGGGGACAAAAGAGGTGTATTTATGTCCCTGATTTGAGACTGGATCGGAATATACAAACTTGGAATTTAGATTAAGGGGGGTGGCTTATTCTTGACAGAACAGTTATGAAGTATTAAGGTTATCACAAACAAACTAAAGTTATTTTAATGAACCCGTCCACGAGGATTCGTGGTAAAAAAGATTTTTGAAAGGAAGTAATATGGCAAAAAGTCAAGATGCTACTGAGCGTGAAGATAGGTTTATGAAGTTATTTGAAATGGTTCAGCCGGCTTTAATTCCGCCACAAAATATGCAGACTAAGCAACTTATTGAAAAGACCTATGATATTATACAGAAGCTCCAACGCAGACTTCAATGTGTCTTTAACATTTCACAAGAAAAAAATGAACAAATTTTTCTTGCTTGGTATATCGGAGAACTACAACGGCTTAATTTGGAGATGAAGAAGAACAAATATGCGATATACAAAGCTTTTCCTTTCTGCGCCGCCTTGAGCCAAGCAATTAAGATTTACGAAGACGCATTCAAAGTTGATGAATATACTGAAGAGCCCACCTAATGGCGCAAATAATTTCCTTTTTGTTCCCAAATAAAGCTCATTAACAACAATAAGTTAATGAGCTTTTCTTTATCCAAAAACCGCCCTCATCGGATGGTTTAAAAGGTGCCTTCAGGGGCGGTAGGAATCCTTTTCCCCCAAAATTTAGCAACGCTTTGGCGTAAGCTAAATTTTTCCTCCAAAGCCCGGGTGTTCAAAAACGTAAAGCAGTTTACATTTTTGAACTACCCTTCGATTCCTACCTCCGCCACAAACAAGAAAAGAGCATTCCCGAAAAATCGGAACTGCTCTTTTCTGGCAGGGGCGGTAGGAATCGAACCCACGCTAGAGGTTTTGGAGACCCCTGTACTACCATTATACGACGCCCCCACAATCCGCCCGGGGCGGATTTAAGCTACTTGGTTTCTTTGTGCGGTGTATGTTTTTTACACCACTTGCAGTGTTTCTTGGTTTCTAATCTAGTCTTTACTTTCTTCTTGTTCCGATAAGTATGATGCGTAATTTGATGACATTCACTGCACTCAAGTTTGATTAAGTTATCTTGTGACATATATTTAGAGTCTAGAATTAAGAATAATGAATTATGAATTTTTTGCTGGCCGGTCACGTAGCGTGGCGATAGCAAATTTTATGTGGAGCCACCTCTCGGATTTGAACCGAGGACCTACAGTTTACAAAACTGTTGCTCTACCACTGAGCTAAGGTGGCGCTGATAATTAAAGAGGGTGGCATACCAAAACTGTAGAGAAGCATCTAGTTTATGGTGGGTGGAGTAGGATTCGAACCTACGAAGGCCGGAGCCAGCAGATTTACAGTCTGCCCCGTTTGACCGCTTCGGTATCCACCCATATTTTATAAAAACTATATTAATTTTTTAAATGCCTCGCCTCCTTTATATGATTTGATCTGCAACTCTCTTTTATAGGCTTCTGATTTTGAATTAAATTTTTCAATGTATATTACTCGCCACGGAATTCCACTTTTAGTCGATCTAACTAATCCTTTATTATGTCTAGACAATCTTTGCTCTAAATTTTCTGTATGACCAATATAGTACTTTTGGTTAGTTTGACTCTGCAATATGTAAGTAATATACATAATCCAACTACGGAGATTTATGCCGCCTCTGGCGGGGTGGCAGTCTGCCCCAGCTTGTCCCGCCACCGGCGGGATTTGACCGCTTCGGTATCCACCCGTGAACTAATCACTCGCTTCGCTCGTTCTAATTCACGGCACGCCTAAACTGCAAGTGAGGCTGCGCCATGTACCCGAACGAAGTGAGTGGTACGTGGAGCTGTTACACGCCTGTCCGCCTTTAGCGGAGATTTGAACCCTGAACCAGACGTCGCTACACTCCATCGGTACAGGGCGGACCGCGGACCCTTTGCCCAGTACTGTGCTTTGCTCTAGTACTGGGTACTCCTTACCCCAGAAGCAGTCCGCCTTAGGCGGACGCTACTGGGCAAACATGGAGTTCATCTGCCCGGAGCCGTTGCGCGGATTTGAACCGCGGACCTACTCCTTACCATGGAGTTGCTCTACCAACTGAGCTACAACGGCTCTAGGCAGACGTATCATCCGAATGCTGGAGTTGCTCCCTGCCCCGTATGTAAATGAGCAAAGCGAATTCTACTGCGGGGTACCAACTGAGCCCTGCCTACCGGCAGGCAGGTACAACGGCCCAACTACGCTTGGATTTATTCCCAAGCTACGATGGGCGAGTGTACTTTTATACTATTTTTCTCGCCCTCCATAGCTTGAGTGTAACGAAAGTGGCAGAAGGAGCTACATCTACCATGGACAGACGTATCATCCGTATACCAGAGTTGCTTCTTTTAAATTAATTATTTGGTAACGGTTCTTTTTTTCTTTACTATCCGAGCTATTGGCTGTCCCATAATTTGCTTTAACGAAGAACTAATATGGCGTCTGGGTCGTAACTTTTCTACCAATTCTCTAATATTTTTATCAAATTGTGATATCTTATTATTTTGCGGATTTACTTCCCTTAAGACATCCAGAGCGCTTTGGGCGTCTGTTGGACGCTCATTTACTATACTGATTTCAATAAAAAAGTCAAGCATACGAGGATTGGTTGGCTCCAGTACCCGCGCTCGATTAACCGCTTCCCAAGCTTCATTAATTTGCCCCAAGTCTTTATATAATTGTGCTAAATCAAAATAAACTTGACTAGTCCCAGTAGGCTCTTTTTCCAAATAATTCAAATATTCTATCTTGGCTGCTTCCAATTGCCCCTGCCCTAATAAAGCCTGAGCCAAACCAATGTGATATAGTGGTTTAGTTTGGTAATGGCTAACCAAGTATGTATAAAGCTCTTGCGCTGATTCGTAATCATTATTAGCTAAATAAAGTTTACCCAGCCCTTCGTAGGCTTTGGTTTCTTTGGGCGACTGTCGAATAATCTCCAAATATAATCTTTCCGCATCATCAAAATTTTCTTTAGTAAGCGCCTCACTGGCTTGCTGATATAAATCGTCCAGTGGTTTTGAACCTTCAGTTTTGGAAATTATTTTCTGTTTTACCTCATCTTCTAATTCTTTTACCTTTTGCCCTAGCTGGTGGCTATATTTTTTAAATATTTCCTTCAACGGACTAATCGCCGTTTGTAAAATAACCTTGAATCCAGAAAACTTACGAATCAACCGCGCTTCAGTTAAATCGGTCTTGACTTGTTGTTGTTTAATATTTACCAAACGCTCGGTATCTATCATTTTTAAAACCGGAAATTTTTTAACAAACATCCAAATAATACCTACCAACGAGATTACAGCAATGATTCCTAATATAACATCAATGATCATAGACGGTAATAATGTTAATCAGCTAATTTTTTTATAATAGAAACAAACCGGCGAGCATCTAAAGACGCGCTACCCACCAATACCCCAGAAACTATTTTACTTGGTAAAAAATCAGTAATATTACTGGCGTCCACACTACCGCCGTAAATTATTCTTACTTGATTACTGACCACTGACGGAGACCACATATCATATAAAGCCTGAAGAATTACTTGTGCCGTATGCTCGGCCTCTTGCCCAGTAACTGCCTGGCCCGAACCAATCACCCAAACCGGCTCGTAGGCAATAACTAATTTGGCTGCTACTTCCAATTGAACACCAGACAAACCATGTTTAACCTGCTGACTAATTATTAAATCTTTATTTCCTTGCTGACGCTCGCTAAAAGTCTCCCCCACGCACAAAATCGGGGTAAGGCCAGCTGATAAGGCCGACATTACTTTATAATTAATCATTTGATTGGTCTCTTTTAAATAATTGCGCCGTTCGCTGTGCCCAACAATCACATACTTCACGCCCAATTCTTGCAGCATCACTGCAGATACTTCACCAGTATAAGGACCAGTTGATTTCCAAAATACATCTTGCGCGCCCAGAGCAATTCCCTGCCCCTTAATTAAATCTCTGGTATTTTTTAAAGCCACAAATGAGGGACAAATCGCAATCTCAAAATCCTTAAGGTAACTACTGGTTCCTTTGATTAACTCTTTAACTAATTTATCATTTTCAGCCAAAGATAAATTCATTTTCCAATTAGCTAAAATTATTGGCTGCTTATTAAATTTTGGCATAAGTTTATTAATTAATGTATTAAGTATTTTGTTCACCAGTCGTTGCTTCACCGGTTGGCATTCTTTGTTCTAATAATTGTTCCAGACTCTCGGGTGTATGCAAACGATCATAATCTGGTAATTTTTTAATATCAGTCAAACCCAGGAAACGCAAAAAATCTACAGTTACTTGGTAAATCGGCACTACCCCGTTTTCTAACTGTTCCACTAAACCGCGAATCTGCAGGTTACGTAATATTAAGCTGCAGTTTACTCCCCTAATCTGCTCTAATTCTGATTTAGCAATCGGCCCGCGATAAGCAATAACTGATAACGCCTCTAACTGCGGCCGGGTTAACTCACTTAATTCTTCTTTTTTTAAAAAATCGCGAATTAATTTAGTGTGTTCCGGACTAGTTACCAGCTCCACTTCTTGACCCTGCTGTACTATTTTTAATCCACTCCCCTCACCAAAACGCTGTATTAACTCATCTAAAGCTTGCTTCACCTGTTCTACCTCGCAGGTTATAATTTCTGCCAACTTTTTAATTGACAAGGGTTTGGCAGCAGCAAATAAAATACTTTCTAATTGTCCGGTGATGTTAGTTTTCATGGTGTAACGAAGTTATGCTTATATCTTGAAATAATTCAGCTTGTTTAACAATTATTTCCCGCTGTTTAACCAATTCCAATAAAGCAAGAAATGACACTATTAATTCTGTTTTATCTTTGGCTTCAGCCACAAAAGTATACCAATTTAAATGCGCTTTAGCTAGTATTTTCCTTTTTAAATCCTGAATTTTTTCATTAATTGAAATGGCCTTGGTCAAGGTAATTTGAGGCAATTTAATAATCGGCTCTAATTTCTTTAATACCACTTCCCAAACCTGCTTAAGCGTAGCACTGGTTAAACCGTGGGGCGGAGTAAATTTCGGCTCGTCTTTTAAAATTAATGGTTTGTCGCGGCCATACATCACCTGCTGGCGATTCCACATACGATTTACAACCTTAGATGCTTCTAAAAATTCTTTGTATATCTTTAACTGCCGCTCCAGTTCTTGCTCTTCCTCTTCACCGCCCAAATGCAGCATTGGCAGCAGCACGCGCGATTTGATTAATAATAATTTTGATGCCACTACTAAAAAATCCGCCACTTCATCAGGATTTAAATCAGTAGCTTGCTGAAAATACTTAATGTATTGTTCCGTTACCTGCGCCAAACTCACTTCGGTAATATCAAGCTTTTCCTGCTCAATTAATTGCAGCAGAACGTCAAGAGGCCCTTGAAATTTTTCTATATTAATTTCGTGCACAATAAAAATTTAAAATTAAAAAACTTATTACCTTTCATACCGCTATCGCGGAATAATATTAAAAATACAAAAAAGCGTAGCAGGAGTGGGGTTGTTAGGGGTAGGGGACGGCCTTCGCAATTCTAAGTCCTCTACCCCTAACAAAAAAGAAAATTATTTCTTCTTCGCAAAATTAACCAACTTCCCTCCCACTGCTTTAACCAAATCTTTGGCTTTTAAATGCAGTGACTCTTCAAAACTGCCAGCTTGTGCTACCACTTTTTGCGTTTTTAAAACTGCCTTATCTACATAAACTGGAATTTTGTGCAATGGCCCGTGCATGGCAGAAATCGCACCCGGTTTAACTTTAAATAACTTGGTCATTATATTTTCCTTATCAATCTCAACCTTCTTGGCGCCAGTTTCCTTTTTCAAAGCTTTAAAATCAACTTGGTGCGACGCTGGCAATAAAACAATTGCATGTTCTTTATCGGTCTTAACCACCAATGCTTTTACCACTTCATTTAATTTCTTTTTTAAAGTCTGCGCTAAATCATAAGCTGTATAAACGGTTTTGTGTTTAACTACGTCGTATTTAATTTTATTTTTGTTTAGGAAATTTTTGACTTTAGCTGGAATCATATGATTTTGAATTAAGAATTAATACATTAAAATTTATTTTGGATTTTGATTTAAATTTTGCATTATTATCGCTTCTTTCCCCTCCTTATTTATAGCTTCATTAATAAAAATACGGTTCATAAATTATTTATCAAAAAATTTAATATCTCTTGCTATCTCATCGACTATTGCTTCATATTCTTTACTACCAAACCACGAAACTCCATAGACATAACTATCTTGGAAAATATAAATTATGCCTCTGGTATAATCATAAAAATTATCCCAAGTAATCCTATATGCCTCGTGATTATCAATAGGGCTTAGGCTCACTCTTTCCTTGACGGTTGGCATCGGCGGAACACTATCCTTTTCCTCAGCAGAAATATCTCCCTCTATTTCTTTCATTATAAAATTATCAACCGACAAACCAATTCTATCAATTACTCCGAAATTCAAAGATGGCTGCCACAATTCGTTATCTACAAATTCTTGTTCACAAACTCTAACTGACATTAAAGCACTACCCCAACCTCCGGGACCACAATCTAAAAACTTTGTTGGGTATTTTAATTCAAACCCATATTCCTCATTCCGATAAGTTTTCCAGGTGGGGATATCGATTATTGATGTCAAACTCGGCTCAATGAATTTGAAGGTGGAGAGGATTTGATTAAAAATGTCATCATACTTTCTATCAAGTCTGAAACCAAAATATAAAGTTGCTTTATAGTCACCTTGCACGATGTAGGCTAAATACTGCTCAGAACCGGGCGCACGCGTCTGCACCACCACCTCACCATTTTTTGTACTAACCGTTCGAAGAGTTTCGTAAGTAAACCAAACAGGAAGAGACGACGCCGACTCCTTTTGATTCTTATAATTAATGACAAAAATAGTAATGCCGCCTTCTATGGGTATTTGTAATTCTGGTTGGAGAGAAGGAGCTAAATAAACTCCGTTATTTATTAATTTCAGATACCACAGCGAGGGATACTCAAACTCAAACCCATATTGCTCATTACGGTAGGTTTGCCAAGTGGCGGTATCAAGGGTATTATCGGTTATAATCGGCTGTTCAATAATTTGATTCTGCTTTTCCAAAAGCACACTACAGCCCGCAGTTATAAACAAAACAAACAATATAGCAATAATTGTAATGATTGATGAATTGAGATAATGATTTTTCATATTCATAGTTTTCTATTTAGGCAAGTAAGAAAGTAGTTAACGAATGCAAGCGCTCGAACCACTTAATTTTTCATTTTAGATTTTGAATTTATTTTAAACGGTAATGCTTGCTGCTCACCTAACAATTTGCGCGCAACGCGCCGGCCTTTGGCTGTTAATTTTACTTCTTTAATATACCATTTATGCGTTGTCCTTTCACCAAAACCAACCATCAACTCTTTATCAATTAAACTTTCTAAACTTTTAGTTATAATACTTACAATATCATCTTTTTTAGGTCTTTTCTTTTGAACATCATAAAATCGCGTGAAACCTTTACGGCTAACCTTAGGTTGTCGGGAGTAACATGTACGCAGGATGTATTTTTGTAATGGAGAAAGTCTCATAGTTAGTTCCTAGTTCCTCGTTCCTGGCCATTAGCCAAACTTTGGCCTAGTTTATTTAACATTCTCATATTTAAAATATAAAGTATTCAGACTTGCCGCTATTACGAAGGGTTAGTGCGGCATATCCACCCACCGGCTCGCCTCGCTGCGAAGCAGGTAGGCAGATTAAATTTTGCATTATTACGGCTTCTTTAATATAAACACGTTTCATATTTTTTTATTCGCGCGAATTAGAAATGGTCGGAAGTAGTAATTTAACTACTAATGGGAGAGAATCGGAAAGGTGATAGTACACAGTCAAGCTTTCTTGGCGCCGATCAATGATATCAAGGTTATGTAAAAGACTAAGGTGTTTGGAGGTAGAGGTAAACGACAGACGAATGTGGTCAGCGATACTGGCAACTGGCAACTCCTTGTGGCGAGTAAGTAGCTTAATAATCGCCAGCCTCCGACGATTTGCTAACCCTTTTAATATTCTTTCTAATTGTTTCATAAATACTGCTAATATTATATCATACTTTCTAATTCGCGCGAATTAGAAAGTATACTTGTATAATAATAATTCTGTCACACATACACCCAACCTTTGAGCAAAATTTCTTTGCTCTTTTTATTTATAGCTTCGTTAATAAAAATACGGTTCATAATGAATGTTAATTATTTTGACAATCTTCAGGACAATTAAGAGGGCCGCAGTCGGTAGTGGCTATACCGCCACCAACATTCGAGGGAACGCATCTTTCGTAATCTTCACAAACGTCATCACCGCAAACCGCGCATTGTTCTGTTATAACACCATTGCGCTCATAGTTGCCACAACGACTATCTGAGCTATTACTCGGCTCAATGAATTTGAAGGTGGAGAGAAAAATTTTAAATTCATCTTCAATGCCCGTATCATAACCACTAGCAAAAATAAAATATTGGTTAGTACCTTGATTTACTTGCGCTTCCAAATAAATTCGCCCCCGATTATACTCTTCTGTACTCTTTGCAGAGGTTAAGACCACCTTAATACCACCAACTTCAATCTGTTCAGGCAACTTATATTGAACTGACTCTTCTTGGGGCCCGTTAACCATAATGGGATTAATATTAATACCGAAGAAGGTGTCGGTATTAGAAAGACCAATGGGGTGCCAAAAAATACTATCATTCTCATCAAAATCCTTTACAAAACTATTCGGATACTTCACCTTAAATCCATACTGCTCATTACGGTAAGTTTTCCAATCCGTTGTATCAGTTGAACTAATTGGATTGAGTTGATTCCGTTGATTTAAATCTACTTGCTTTTGCAAAATCACCGCACAACCAGCAGCTATGAGCAAAACAAAGACTATGGTTATGGTGGCAATAAAGGATGAAGTAAAGAGATATTTTCTTAGATTCATATAATTAGCGCTCTTTCTGGTTGTCATTCCGGATTTAGTCCGGAATCTAGAAATTTTTTCTAGATCTTGAAACCAGTTCAGGATGACAATCCAATTATAAATTTAAATGTAAAAATCAAAATTAAAAATTAATTTTTCATTTTGTTTTTTGATTTTTTAATTCTAGCCCCAATTCATCTAATTGCCCCTGAGTTACTTCTGACGGTGCACCCATTAAAGGGTCACGGACATCGCCAGTTAAGGGAAAGGCAATTACTTCGCGAATATTTTTCTCCCCTACTAAAACCGCTATCAGGCGATCCAAACCTGGAGCAACCCCCCCATGTGGCGGCACGCCGTATCGGAACGCTTCAATTAAATGGCTGAATTGCTGTTTTTGCTCAACTGTAAAACCAATTAAATCCCAAATTTTTTCCTGAACCAGAGAATCGTGAATTCTAATACTACCGCCACCCACCTCATAACCATTAAGCACTAAATCATGCTGATACGAATGTGCTTTTCCCGGATCAGAATCCAACAGCGGCAAATCCTCTTCTTTGGGCGCAGTAAACATATGATGCGACGGCGCCCACTGACTTTTTCCAGAACCATGAAAAAAATCTTCCTGAGTTTGTTTAGTAAACAATGGAAAATCAACTACCCAGGTAAAAGCCAACTCGCTAGGATCGTTTTTATCTTTTCTTAAATCCGGCTTATCTGTGTCATACTTAGTCATTACTTCATCCCATTTTAACCGCGGCCACGGTGTAAAAGTAATTTTTTTATCTGGCAATAATTTTTTAACTAACGAAGTAAACATTTCTTCTGTCAGCTGTAAAATTTCCTCTTGGGTAACAAACGACATTTCCATATCAATTTGATAAAATTCGCCTGGGGATCGGTCCGCTCGCGCATCTTCGTCTCTAAAGCACGGCGCAATTTGAAAATATCTTTCTATACCCGCCACCATTAATAATTGTTTGTATTGTTGGGGGCTTTGAGGTAAGGCAAAAAACTTTCCCTGATGCACTCGTGATGGTACTAAATAATCGCGCGCACCCTCGGGTGTAGATTTAGATAACATCGGGGTTTGGATATATGTAAAACCGCGGTCGGTTAAATAATCAATTACATATTTAATTACATTGGAACGTAATTTTATATTGCATGCCATGCGCTGGTGGCGCAAATCAAGATAACGATATTTAAGCCGCAGTTCTTCTGAAGCTTGCCTTTCTTCATTATCAATTTCAAATGGTGGGGTTTCAGATTCGCTGATAATTTCAACAGATGAAGCCAATACTTCTACTTTACCACTTGGTAAATTAGGATTTTCATTGCCCTTTTTCCTAACTTGTACTTTTCCTTTTATCGCCAAAACAAACTCGGGGCGAATTTTGGGCATAGCTTCACGACCCACATCATCCAATTCTGCTGGAGCTAACACCACTTGCATCAAGCCCGTCATATCGCGCAAATCAATAAAGGCAATTTTACCCATATTCCGTCGAGCGTTCACCCAGCCTTTAAGTAAAATCTCTTTACCCTCCTTATTTATAGCGTCGTTAATAAAAATTCGGTTCATAAATATTATTTAGTTATGGAACTACTTATTCTTCTTCGTTTCCCATACCAACCTATAACAGCAGTACCTGCAAGTACACCCACGCCAACTAGACTATAAAGTATTGTATTAGACCTTGTACTTTGGGTAGGGCCATTTCCCGACGGACAATATTGTGGCCTTCCTTCACGGGGTTTACACGTGTAGTTCAAAGTAACCTCTTTATAACCCGAAGGACACTTTTGGCTATCAGTAGATTTCCACGTCCATGGTTTATCGCACTGAGTACATTCATCTCCTTCAGAAAACCAGGCACACTCTTTTGTTAAATTATTAACAATATACTGAATTTGTGCAGTAGTACCATATGTTATCCGCGGAATAATTAACAATGACGAAACCAGAACGGCAAAAGAAATGAATTTACATATGCGCGACTGACCCTTATTTATAGCTTCGGTAATAAAAATACGATTCATAAATAGTTTAATAAAGTTTAATCCAATACTTGACAACCCTATACACTATGCTACTATATTAGTATCACTATGAAAAAGACCCTGATAAGGTTAGTCCTTATTGGGGGCTTTTTCTATTACTTTCCGAATTTCTAGTTTAGCACGCTGGGTGGCAAGATATACTATCGGGATATTAAGTTTACGCAGCAAAAAAGAGCATTTCATATTAGGCGATACCAAACAACGAAATGTACCGCGCTCTTTAAGAAACTTTACCAACCCAGCATAATCCCCATCGCTTGATACTAATACTGCTTGCTCAAATCGTTTCTCATAAAAATCCGTCGTAACTTTAAGCACCAACTCAGCATCACAATTGCCTTTTACTCTGCCAGCACCATCATAAGTTACCTCTTTATACACCAAAGTATAGCCAGCTTCTTGTAAACTAGTGTACAAATCTTTATTCTGTGAAATTAATCCAATAAACAAATAAACCGTGTCTACGCCGTATTTATCATTGAGCCAGACTCTAAAACGCGCATAATCCAAACCCCAACCAAGGTCATGAACACCTTTGTGCAAATTAGCAGCGTCTATGTAAGCGTTTACTTTCATAATTAATTAACTTGCATTCACCCAGCCCTTGAGTAAAGCCTCTTTCCCTTCCTTATTTATAGCTTCGTTAATAAAAATGCGTTTCATAAATAATGTTAGTTAGCTGGTGACCGGACTGGCTTAAATATTGGCTCTACTAATTTTACTAGTGGCGCGTTTTGCAGTTTACAAATCCATCCTAACTCTTGTCCTTGAGGTGTACTCACAACGACACCATAAGCTGGACCTCCTGGCATATAAATGGACGAATACGATAACCCCAGCGAGTCTAGCCATACCCGAGCAGAAGCTTCAGTAGTTCCGTCTTTAAATGAAACCTGTAGCTTACCTGGCTCGTATACTTTCGTAAAGCCATCAGGTGTTGTAACGTCAAAATTGACATACCGTTTTTTCCATTCATTTATACAGGCCGATATATCTGGAGTAGAAGAGTTAGAGCTCGTTTCATCAATAAATTGGACAATTTTACAAGCACCTACAGCACATTTAGTGGGAAAGTACTGAATACAGCTCTCCGCAGTCGGGGGCGGTAACTCCGGACATGCGACTCCTGGGGTTAGCTGTTTTTTGAGTTGCACCTGCTTGGCGCGCTCTTGATTATAAGCTGGCAGGTAACTTCGATTAATTGCATTAGTTGGACAATTATTTTGGCACACATCGTTGAGTGCGTAAACCGCCGTGCAGTCACTGTCCTGTGTACACTGATACCAGCCTGCATTGCTGGCACTTGTAAGTGGCTCAATAAATTTGAAGGTGGAGAGGATTTGGTTATAAATTTTTTGATATTTCTCAAGTTCATTTCCTGAGGGACCACTTCCATATGTGCTAGAAAGTTTCCCATCAATATAATTTCTTGTACCTCCGTCGAAAATGATCGAATATTGTTTCCCATTTTTTACAAAGCTGGTTTGAGTGCATTCTTCTGACCAACAACCAATACTCAAGTCTCCCTTAAGTTTATATTGGGACGCTTGTTCTCCTGCCACTGAAAGTATTTTTTCAGCACTAGCTAGCGTTCCGTATTGCCATCCAGGATTATCTATTACAACAGATACGTTATAAAAATATTTGTTCGTAACTTTAGAGTTGGGAATGGCCACCCCAGCTGTTTCCGCGCTCTCAAACTCGGCATATATATCTCCAGAATCAGAATTGATAATTTTCCATTCAGATGGATACTTCACCTCAAACCCATACTGCTCATTGCGGTAGGTTTGCCAGATGGAAGTATCAACATCGGCATTTTCTTCCATTGGCTGCCATCCACTCCTAAAACCCCTACCACACACCTCTTCAAAAGTTTTACCCTCTGGAATAACATCACACATAGCAATACCACATGACTTACCGGTTGCCTGCTCACACTCTTCCTGAGATAAATATGTTTGCGGTGCTATACGCACGGCGTCGGGTGACTCTTTATTTTGATACTGCTTTTCCAAAAGCACGCTACAGCCAGCGGCTATGAATAAAATAAACAACACAGCAATAACTGTGATGACTGATGAATTGAGATAATGGTTTTTCATATTGATAGTTTCCTATTTAGGCAAGTAAGAAAGTATTTTATTACTATTTGTTAAGAGTTGTCTTTTTGGTGTCATTCCGAATTTATTTCGGAATCTTGAAAAAATTATCTGGTTTGTTTCTAGATCCTGAAACAAGTTCAGGATGACAGTGAAACGAGATTGCTTCGTCTCCGCCGGTTGGCGGATCCTCGCAATGACAATTTAATAATTATGGTCTTAATCTATTTAATAATCTTGGGAAAGGGATGGTTTCACGAACATGAGCTAGTCCGCAGATCCATGCTACCACACGTTCCAAGCCAACACCAAAACCCGAATGCGGCACGCTGCCATATTTTCTTAAATCCAAATACCACTGAAATGGCTCTATGGGTAATTTGTGTTCTTTCATGCGTTTTAGCAACTCATCATAATCATCTTCACGCTGGCTACCACCAATAATTTCGCCATAACCTTCGGGCGCTAATAAATCAGCGTTTAAAACGCGCGTAGGATCTTTAGGATCGCGCTTCATATAAAAAGCTTTAACTTCGCTTGGATATTTTTCCACAAAAATTGGTTTGTCGTACATTTTAGTTAAAATAGTTTCATCATCTGCGCCTAAATCATCATTATCTTTAATATCACTCCCCTGCTCGCGTAATTTCTTAATAGCTTCAGTATGAGTAATTCTATAAAACGGCGGTTTGATATTTTGCAAAGGTTTAAGATCACGCTCTAAAATTTCCAGCTCTTTTTTATTATCAGTCAAAACTTTGTTAACTATAAAACTGATTAAATTTTCCTGAATAATTAAATTTTCTTCGTGCTCCACAAAAGCCGCTTCGGCATCCATCATCCAAAATTCCGTTAAATGCCTGCGAGTCTTGGATTTTTCTGCACGAAAAGTAGGACCAAAATCAAACACCCGTCCAAATGAAGCAATAGCTGCTTCTAAATAAAGCTGGCCTGATTGGGTAAGGTAAGCTGGTTCGTCAAAATAATCAATCTTGAAAAGTGTGGTAGTGCCTTCGCAAGAAGTGGGTGTTAAAATCGGCGAATCAATTTTAATAAAACCTTCACTATTTAAATGTTCATAAATTGCATTGATAATAGTATTGCGGACGCGTTGAATTGCCCATTGTTTAGGCGACCTAAGCCACAAATGGCGATGATCCAACAAAAAATCAGGCCCGTGCTCTTTTTTACCAATAGGATATTCCCCGGCTTTTTGTACTAAAGTCAGACTTTTGGCTTGCAATTCGTATTCATCTTTTTTAGGATGTTTAGAAATTACTCCGGAAACTATGATAGATGATTCTAAAGTTATACTTTGGGCTATTTGCCAGGATTTTTTATCTACTTCTTGCTCACTGACCACCACCTGCACCCAACCTTGGCCGTCACGCAACTCAATAAAGTAAATTTTACCAGAGGAGCGGACATTGCTAGCCCAACCGCGTAAAGCCACTTCCTGCCCTGTAAAATCCTTTAAATTATCAGTAAAAATATATTTCATGGTGAATATAATTTACCATTTTTTAACTGTTTTGGCAAAATAAAAAAACCTTCCACTAATCAGTTAATTATAAAACTATTAGTACTAAAGTGCTAACGGTCAAACGATAAAAGTAATAGCTATTTTACCTCCTGCCATGACAACAGTTCATATTGGTCGCTGGTTAAAGGAAAGCTGGGCGGCGGTCCATACAACAAGTTGGTGTCATAATTAATGTTACGTGTCTGATAACCAGTGCCGTCAGTATAAGCAAAACCATAACGCTGGTTGGTGGCAATCATCCCGTTCAAAGTAATGACTTGCCTGACATAATAAGACCCGCAATTTGATGCGTAGTAGTAACGGCCCACCCGGCCGTTCTTAGCCACTAAAGCACCATCAATCTGTAAATTATCTTCGCTACGCAAACCCACATTAATATTCTTTTGAGCTAACAACGCTAGGGTTTCTTGGCCATCATAAGTAGTATAAAGTATGTCGTCATTAACTGTAATACTGGTATTGGTAGTGGGGTTTTCCGGAAAACGAGCAGAAGTAATGGTTAATCTAGCAGTCTGCAAATTGCCAGACACCCAGACATTATCTTCCACGAAAATTAAACCATTGGCTGGCAAAGGGTTGTTGCTTTGCCAAGTCTCACTTCTAATACTCCAAGTACCCCAGCCGTCTTGGCTGGATGAACAGCCGCCAGCGGGACTGTATAATTGGGTAACAAGATATAAATCAAAAGTATCGCTAGTTTGTAGAACAATATGGTAACCTAAACTGCCTGAGTTGGTAAGATAAATACCACTACTTTGGGCGTCAGTTTTAATCTGAGCTAAATCAGCTGATAGTCCAGGAAAATCTACTGCTGGCATGGGAAATTGACGGCCAGCCGCAAACACATCAGGGCGACTGGGTACAGCCGCTGGCGGCAAAGGGTCAACCAGGGAAACGTGCGTATGCACACCAAATTCGTTAGCGCCCGTATGGTCAGGGTCATTATAATTTTCTTTAGCGCTGGTAATTAAATTATGGATTAAACCGTCAAAACGAATGCCACCATTAGAATGTACTGGCCCAAAGACTTCCGTACCCGAACCAAAACGCATATCAGCATTAGCGACCACCGCATATTTAGCCAATGAGGGAACTGCCATCTTTACCCTAATAACTCGTTTATGTTCTAAATAGGCAATAGTGGAGCCGGTGGAGGTAATGGTTACTAAAGTGGTGCCAACTGGCGGCGGAACGATCTCCAAACTGAATTGCCCAATCACATTGCCGTCTTTATCATAAAATGGATGCGCATAAGGACCTGGCTGGCCAGTACCGTCCTGATAATCTTGGGGGCTATGCGCTAAATGCCAACGATAATAATTAACTCCAGCTTCCGCAATTTGAAAAGCCAGCTCGCTGGCATGTTTATAACGCACCAATTTTAGATTAGCAATTGACCAATTAGCCAAACCGCTAATTAACAAAGCGCCAATGGCACCAAAAACCAAAGTTAGTATTAAAATTGCTCCTTGAGGACGATAGTTAATAGCGTTCCGCTTCATAAATTATCTTTTAAATTTCGCAAATTAGCCTTAGTTGTTAAAATGAAGGCCGCTGGAGGTAAATTAAGATAACGATCCACTTCTAACTTAATTTGCACCAATCTGACGGCACTTATGTTCACGGGAAAAGTTAAAGGGTTACCGGTGCCTTGGTAGTTCTGATCAAAATAACTAAAAATGTCAGCGTTACGAACATAAGCCACAGCATCGCTGATCTGCTCATTAACCGGATTATAAGTTAAAGGATTGCCGCTGGGTTTAAGCACTGCCCGCTTTAAAGTGGTACCAGCTAAAAAATACCTTAAACGTTCTACTAAGCTATCACTGTCAATATTACTATAAAAAGTAAGGGAGGTAGCTTGGGCTTCAGCTAAAGAATAAGCGCCAACACTGGAAATAGCAGCAGTGCGTAATTCATTAACCAATCCCGATACCGTTCGTTTGGTATCTTGCGCCTGAATTAAAGAGGTTGACATCTCTCGATTGCTCTTGAAAACATCGGTGGTAAAATTGCCCACGGCTATTATTAACAAAGAAAAAATGGATATGGTAATAACTAGTTCCAAAAGATTGAAACCTAGGGCAGAAAAAATAGAATTTTTATTGGTAAAACTAACCATAGTTTATTCGGGTAACAACCGAACTTCCCAAGATACCCAATTAGGTGTTAAATCAACCTGAGCAGTAGCTATTTCATAACCAGCTAAAGAAATTTCCAGGTCGTAAACCGCACTAGACAAACCTGTAAAATAAGCTTGTCCGGGCGGAACACAGCCAGAAACAAAAGTAACAGCTAATTCAGATAAATTAGGCGTATAGCCATCATCATCAGTAGTAAGTGATACTTTATAACGCAAATAACGGTCGTTACTATGTACTGAACTGACTGGTTGACCGCTGGTAGTATAATAAGTACCTGCCGTGCCATCAGGACCAACAAAATTCCAAATGATATTATCATTATTAGTCGCTAATTGAAATTTTATCGGCGTGGCCCCAGTTTCTGATGGCTGGTCGCCCGGTTGCCACTCAATAGTAGTAAAATTACTAACAGCTCCTGTATCAAAAGTTGAGGAGATTAATTCGCCGTTAATCTCGTAAGTATTGCCGTGCTTTGCTAATTTTAATTCACCCACCGGGTTACTGGTTTCTATATTACCATCATCACTAAAATATTTGCTATCATCAATAAAATCTTCCTGACCACTACCGCCTTGCCAAGTGGTCTGCCGCAAATAACCACGTCCGGTAAGTTTAATCTCATCAAAGCCGGGTTTGGTCACATGTACACTGGCGCCGCTTAAGGGTAATTGGGTAGCGGTGTCGCGTACTATAACATGCAAGCTGTGGGGATTGGCATTCTGTACCACCAGTGTTAAATCCTGACTAGAATCAGGTGCTAAATTAAGCGGCAGTAAAGGAATGGTGCCCAGTAAGTCATAGGTATCACCCAAAAGGGAGGCATAATAAGAATCCCAATCCAAATTACTAACCGTAAGATTGCCAACAGCATTGGTAATTAAATCTTGGTCATACTTTAAAACATCAGGCTCGGTACCAATCAGCTTGCTGCCTTTAAGATTAAAATCAACATAACCAACACCCACACAGGTTAAACTAAGAGAAGTTACTTCCAACTGACTAAGCCGGTCAATGGTCAAGGTTACTTGAGTTACTTGCCCACTTACTACAGTGGCATCGGGTTGGTTGGGGTTGGGGTTACTAGGATCTTGAGGTGGATAAGTTTGGTCTTGGGTATAACCAGTTTTAATAGCCACTATATGATAGCTTTCAACGGCTGGCGGCACATCTACCAATTGCAGCATACCGTCATTGTTAGAGGTGTCATCAATTGTCAATGCTGGTATTAAAATATTATTTTCCACATGAATATTAGCTCCCGGCACTGGCTGGCCATTAGCATTAACCACCTGAATAAATAAAGCGCCATTATTACCAGTAGTTTCCAAAAACTTAGGTGTTACTTGAGTAGAGAGTTGCTGTGTGACAAGATAAGAATAAGTGGGACAGCTTACCTCCACAACCACCAACTTATAATCAGCCGGTGCAGTATCATTAGGCGTGCCGCCAATAACCCCATCAAAAGGGTCGTCAATATTACGTATCACATAGCGCACTTGCCAATCTATATCACCACGACTGATAGTTTGCAACGCCGGCAAAACCCCAACTGGTAAACCTCCCTGAATACCAACTTGGTCATAAGGCAAGTTGCGAGCTATTTCCAGATACTCACTGCTAATGGCTGTAGCTTGCGCGCGCATGCGGGAATTTAGACTAATTTTAAATAATTGAAGGAAAGCGCTATAAATAGCAATAGCGATAACGGCAAAAATCACTATACCTACCAACACTTCCATTAAAGTAAAGCCTCTTATTAACATTTTTCTTTGTAGAAATTTACCTGGCATAGCCTCTATCTCTAATAATTAGTATAACATAATAAAGGGCTGCTCTTAATAGAGCAGTTCTATAACTAAACTGATAATAATTCTTAATCTATTTCGTACCGCAAATTAACAGTGACTACAATCTCCTGCGATCCAGCTTCAATTGCTGGAGCAACAACGTCATCACCCATACCTTTAGCCTCTAATCCCCCACCCATACCATAACTATAATAAGGCGTAGGCACACCACCCTCTTCAATAGACAAAAGATCACCAAGTTTAAACCCACCGGCTTTAGCCACTTCTCGGGCTTTGGCTTTGGCTTTTTGAATTGCTTCGGCTCGTGCTTGATTTTCTAAAGCTGTAGGATCGTCCACTGTAAAACGCAAATCAGATACTTGATTAGCTCCATTTTGCACTACTCCCGACATTAAATCACCAACTTTGGCAAAATCGCGAACTTTTACCAAAACCGTTTGAGAAACAGTGTAACCAGTAATCTCGGGTGGCGGACAAACGCCATCTTGGCGACAGTTAAAATAGCGGTAACGGGGTTGGAGATTATACTGCTGGGTTTTAATATCTTTAGCTTCGATGCTATTGGATTTTACATACTCAATCGCTTTATTCATTTTATCAGTGTTCTGCTGCTGCAAATTACCAATCTGCGGCCCGCCATCGGTAATCACGCTAAAACTGAATTCGGCAATATCTGGTACCGCCATCACTTTGCCTTCGGCAGTAACACCAAAACTGCGGAAAGATGACGGCTCGGTGGTTTCAGCATAAGACGATACATAAACCACAGTCGAATAAGCCAAGATCAACAGCACCAAAATAATCACCCAACCTAAGTACGTTTTAAGTTTATCATTCATAAATTTATGACAGTTAATAATTAGCCTAATAATTATATCATAAAAAAATATATTAGTTGAATCTACATTAGCCTTGACAAAATCCAATCAAACTATTAAGCTGTAATGTTCTTTAACATTCCAATACCTTCCAATAGTTGCTGATTTACCAAGTCGTTAACTATTGGAAGGGGGTACTCAAAAAATAAGTACCTAAGCCCCAGGGAGTTAGTCGCCCTGGTGCCGACTCTTCCCGTTTATTATTAATGCTAAAAACTTATGTTTAAAGCATTTTCGGGAGCCTTGGCACTAGCTCTAACTTTATTGGTGCTTAATTGGTTCCTTCCTGAATTGGTGAAAGCAGTGGTCGAGGTAGTGCTTAAAATCCTCCACCTGGTAAGCAACATTATCGACTCGCTGCCTGATACACCAGTTCAATAACGAAATTGAAGCCTACAAGACAAATCTTGTGGGCTTCTTTCTATTATTAATAATAAGAAATCATGCTTGACTTAAATAATTTTATCTACTAAATTTAAATCACTTATTATTAATTATAACTTTATGGCTAAAGAACTAGAGTTTGATCCAACAATGGGATCGTTTGAAGACCATCTTAAAGTGTTGGAACAAAGAATTAGTAGTGTTGAAGCTGAACTTGAAGCGGCAAAAACAAATAATAATGCGGAATTAATAACAGAAGCTGAAGAAAGATTAGTAAAATTAAACGAGGAAAAGGAAAATTTTATAAAACAAAATCAGGCTGCATAATAAGGCCAAACAGCTTAATTAGCTTTTTTTATTAGCGCACTATAACACACGCCTAACTTTTTGATAAAAAAATTGCTCTCTACCTATCTCCCGAGCTCTGGGGGTGGACTCGAACCCTGAACCAGATGTCGCTTCGCTCTATCGGTACAGGGCAAAGCCAGCAACATTCCTGCCTATGCCAAGCAGATGTATTAATACCGTACAAATCCTCTCGGGGGAGGATTCGAACCTCCAACATCCCTGCCTGCGGCAGACAGGTGCATTAACCCATCTACCTCGACAAGCTCTGGGGGCTGGGATCGAACCAGCGACCTCTCCGTTAACAGCGGAGCGTTCTACCAATTGAACTACCCCAGAGCTCGAGAGATAGATTTGTATTTTTCTCACGATCGTTATAAAAATACAAATGGATTATTAATCAAAAAAACCGGTCGCTTTATGGGACCGGTTTTTAAATATGTAAAAATACCAGTCCCTAGTGCCGGTTATTATTGTTCTGTAGAGAAACTTTTATCATACAATTTAATTGTAGCGCTGATTTAGATTTTTGTCAAATAAAAAACCTGACGAGTTTTTGCCAGGCTTATTTACAAACTTCATTTTTTATCAATCAATAATAAGTGCTTCTGTAACAATATATTCTAAGTCACTAAACTCCCAACCACCGCGATCATTGTTGCGTTTTATTTTTTTTAATGATAAACGCTGTATTATATCCTGTTTACAGTAATCGCCCATTCCCGGCGGACAGATAACAATAATTGGAAATTGAGTATCAACTTTTCTGACTGCTTCTAAAAATTTTAAATCGTCTGAACCTAATGGAAACAATCTATTGGCCTCGTATATAAAAAATTTATAGCCCTTACCTAATATTGGATATATCGCATATGGCTCATCCCCTTTCCTTTCTTCCGCTGGTTCACAACCTAAATTATACAAACATTTTTTCAATTCATGCAAAAAATGTGGTTCACTGTCAAACCCAAAAATGGCGACCTTGTATTGATTCATGATTCCCTCACTGATTTATTGGTTGATAAATAATTTAAAGAACAAAATTATGGGTATACCTTATACCATATATAAATTAGTGTCAACAGATTCCAAAATTAAATAGTAGGATTCTGGTTTTGAATTTTATACGTGAAATTCTTGCCTAATATTCGCTTGATCCACCAACCAACAATCAAAGCTACTAAAAAAATTGCTGCACCAATAAAGCACGGGGTAATAAAAGGATTAGTTACTAATTGACCAGAACAACCAATAGTCGGTTCTCCATGGCTCAACCAAAATTTATACAAGGTATAACTAAAATTCCCCCAAGCAAATAAAGTGCTGGCTATTAACAGCCAGACCAAACGCTTCTGCTGTATTTTTTTCTTATCATCTAAAAATTTAATAATATATAGCGACCAAATAAAACCAATCAAAAACGCGAACGCACCATAAAAACACGGCGTGGTAACTGGATTAGGGATGATACAATCCTGAACTTTAAACAATGTCCCCTCTACTGCATAAAAACGAGCAAAATCAACATATACCGTATACCAGGCAAATATTGTTCCAATTAATAAAACAACTGACTGAAGCTGAAATAATTTTTTCATATGTGATTCACTATAAATCGAAAAAAGGTTCAAGTCAATGCTACTCTGTTTTTAAACTGGACCGCATGAAAAAATGTTTAACCGCTTCTACTAATATCACTAATAACCCAGCCACAGAAATAATCAATAGCCAATCAAAAAATTTCAGCGCTGTGGTATGTAATACTTGCTGAAAAAATGGCGTATAAATCGCCACCAACTGCAATAAAAATGCCGCTACTATAGCCATTACTAAATAACGATTGTTCCAACTGCGTTTATGCCAAAAATGATATTTTAATTGCTTACAACTGATAGCATAAAGCAGCGAGCTTACCACCATCATAGTAAATATAATAGTACGAGCGTGCTCGGGACTATCAGTTATGCGTAACATATATAAAAATAAAAATAGTGCTCCTAAACCCCGAATTACACTCATAAAGCCAATTAAAAATTTGCGTTGAAAATTTAATATTGGCTCCGTAAGTTTGATTGGTTTTTCTGTCATAATTTCAGAACCAGTAGGATCTATGGTAAAAGTTAAAGCAGGAAAACTATCAGTTACTAAATTAATCCATAAAATCTGTGTGGCTAATATGGGCAAAGGAATCTCGCGAACTAATAAGGCACCGATAATAAAAGAACCAAATACTAGCACCATTTCCGAAAAACCATCAGACATTAAATATAAAACTAATTTTCTAATATTATGAAAAATTACCCGGCCCTCTTCCACGGCTGATACAATAGTTTTAAAATTATTATCCAATAAAACAATATCAGCCGTTTCTTTAGCCACATCCGAGCCCGAGCCCAATGCCACTCCAATATCAGAACTTTTTAAGGCTGGCGCGTCGTTAACGCCGTCGCCAGTCATAGCTACCACTTCACCGTGCGACTGCCAAGCATCAACAATTCGTGGTTTGTCATGTGGAGTAGTGCGCGCAAAAACAGTAATTCCGTAAATTCGCTGCCGTAAGGCTGCATCATCCAAACTGGCCAGTTCCTGACCATCCAAAATATTTTCTGGCTCAGCCGGCATACCCAATTCCCTAGCAATAGCCTGAGCTGTGCGTTTATGATCCCCAGTTATCATTACCACCTTAATTCCCGCTGCCCTAGCCTGCTCCAGTGTTTGTTTTACCCCCTCGCGCAATGGGTCTTTAATACCAACAAATCCCAAAAAAGAAAATTGTGATTGCCAATCTGAAATTTTTGAAATTTGAGTAAATTTTTTATTTATTTTTCGCGAAGCTAAAGCTAACAACCGTAAACCTTGACTGCTGGATTGCTCAATTTTTTTTGCTATTTTTTTTCTAGTGAGTGCAGATAAATGATGTTGTTTACCATGAGTATGATAAAAATTACAAAACTCCAACACAATTTCTGGCGCGCCTTTTAAATATAACTCGTGTTCGCTTTTGGGAATCTGGTGCAGCGTCATCATATACTTAGTTGAAGAGGAAAAAGGAATTTCGTCTAATCGCTTATATTGATGTCGCAATTCCACAATTGGTATGCCAGCTTGCACCCCAGCTAATACCAAAGCGCGCTCAGTTGGATTGCCAATTACCCGCCAATTGGTTAATTCGTCATGGGGATTTTCTATATAAGCATCACTAGCTAATACGCCAACTTTGAGTAGGGCTAGAGCCGAGCTGCCATCTTGAATTTTTGCTAATTGAGATTCTGACTCTTGATCTTCGGTATACAGCCAAGCAACCTGCATTTCGCCAGTAGTTAAAGTGCCGGTTTTGTCGGTACAAATAACCGTGGTAGAACCCAAGGTTTCAGCTGCTAATAATTCCCGCACTAAGGCCTGCTTTTTTAAAATGCGCCGCATGCCTAAAGCCAAAATTACTGTGACTGCTACTACCATGCCCTCGGGCACTGCCGCCACAGCTATAGCAATTGCGGTGGTAAACATTTGTACCGGGGCAAAGCCCAATAAAATTCCAAACAAGAAAATAATCAAACACGATGACAACACCACCAAACTAATCAACCGCCCTAAGTGACTTAATTTTTTTTGCAAAGGTGTTGCCTCTCTTTTTGTTTCGGTTAATAACTTAGCAATTTTTCCCATTTCTGTTCCCAACCCAGTAGCCACTACCACTGCCCTGGCACCGCCAGCCACTACCGATGTTCCCATATAAACCATATTTAATCTTTCGGCAATTACTGTTCCAGGCAGTAATTCTTTAACTTGTTTAGTTAAAGGTGCAGATTCACCTGTTAACACTGCCTCGTTGGTTTCCAAATTATAAGCAGTAATTAAATGAGCATCAGCTGGCACGCGGTCGCCATCTTGCAATTCAATAACATCGCCAACGGCCAACTGGGAAGCTAGAATAGTGCGCTCTTCTCCGCTCCTAATTACCTTGGCTTGATAGCTAACAATTTTTTTTAATTCCGACAGCGCCTTTTCCGCTTTACGTTCCTGAAAAAATCCCACCACCACATTAATTACCACAGCAGCCAAAATTACCCCGGCGTCAGTATGCTCGCCTAATAAAAATGTAATCACTGCGGCTACTACCAAGATATTAATTAGCACTCCGGAAAATTGTCTAATTAATATTTTATATAGCGGCGTCTGAGGAGTTGATGGTAATTCATTGGGGCCGAATCTGGATAAACGAAGAGTCGCTGCTTCTGGTTTTAAACCTTGAGGGCTAGTTTCTAATAATTTAAAAATCTTAGTCAAGCTTAAAACGTGCCACAAAGGTTCAGTTAAATTTGGTGCCAGATGAGCCATATAATTACTTATAATTATACCAAACAATCATCATCTTAGAAATTGTAATCAACTGGAGTTAACTAACTGTTTGTTGCAGAAAGTTGACAAATTATTGTATACTAAAATCAAACAACTTCTTATTTATGCTAACTTATTTTCTTTTTGTCATTGGTTTTGTAATCTTAATTAAGGGCGCGGATTGGTTAGTAGACGGCGCTTCATCAGTTGCTAAAAAATTTGGTATTTCCACGCTGGTAATTGGTTTAACAGTGGTAGCTTTTGGCACTTCGGCACCCGAATTAATTGTAAACATCTTGGCTAGCATTAACGGGAATTCTGACATTGCTATTGGTAATATTTTAGGCAGCAATATTTGTAATATCTTGCTAATCTTAGGTATAGCGGCAATCATCTATCCGCTAACAGTCAAGCGAGGTACAGTTTGGAAAGAAATACCCCTAGCATTGCTGGCTGTTATCGCAGTAGCTTTAATGGCTAATGATATTTTTATTGAAGGAGGTGGCTGGTCGGGCTTAACTCGGATTGACGGCTTAATATTATTAGCATTTTTCCTAATCTTTTTGTATTATGTTTTTGAAATCAGCAAAACCGGCCAGTCAAACGATACAAAAATAAAAAATTATTCACTTCTGATCTCGTTAAGTATGATAGCAGGTGGATTAGTCAGTCTTACCCTGGGCGGTAAATGGGTAGTAGATGGGGCAGTGGCTATTGCTCAGACTTTTAATATTAGTGAGGCGCTAATTGGTTTAACTATCGTGGCTATTGGCACCAGTTTACCTGAACTAGCTACTTCAGCAGTAGCTGCTTATAAACATAACTCGGACATTGCCGTAGGAAATATTGTTGGTTCAAATATTTTTAATATTTTTTGGATCTTAGGTTTAAGCGCTGTCATTAGGCCGCTGCCATTTTCGGAAGCATTAAATACCGATGTTCTGGTAACTATGATTGCTACCATACTTTTATTCATGGTAATGTTCGTTGGAAAAAAACACACGCTTGAACGCTGGCAAGGCGTAACGTTTGTAATAATCTATATTATTTATATTGTTTACTTAATTTACCGCGGCTGAAAAAAACCGAATTTTTAGGCTCGGCCAATATTTGTTCTGTGGCCGCGACCTGGTGGATGATACGGAGCGTTAATTTGCCGCTTGGTGTTTTCTGATTTTCTAACCTTAAAAGCCGACGGCGTCCTATACCGCGTCATTTGTTTATTTGATTTACCTGCATAATTACGCATTGAATTTTTCCTTTAGCAATCGTGTTAATTTATTAAAAATCTCTTGATTAACTTCATTTACTTTATCTAACTCTGGCGCAACAGGCCAACCAGCATCTTTAAATACCGTGCCAGCGAATTCTTTACTTTCCGAATAACGCGGTATTACATGAAAGTGAACCTCGGGATCTACCATCATTAACATTAAATAATTAATTTTTTCGTAACTAAAAAGTTCCTTTATCTTTGTTTCAATTTCTGGAATTATCTGATTTAATTCACAAAACGCCTTTGACGAAATATCTGACCAGTTATTAACCCCTTCGCGACAAATTAAAATCAATGAACCCAGTGTTACTTGCTTGGGTCTAACCAAAACCCGCCAATGTTTATATTCTTTAACCAAAGTCTCCGGATAGCCAAATTTTTTAAGTGTTACTAACATCATATATATAAATGGTGGATCTGGAGGGAATTGAACCATTTTAAGGCAAAATGGTAATCTCCAATAAACACGAGATAAATTGCTAATGGTAGCTGAAAAACAGATTCTCAGTTACTATCAGCTCTAATCAGATTTTATCACATTTCATCACTTCTTGGGCAACCGGTGGGCAACACTGGGGAAGTGGTGAGGTGGTACTAAAAACAAAAACGATCCCCTTTTAGTATTAAGGTCTATGGGATACCGTGCTGGAGTTTTGTGGTTGGTTTGAAAAATTTAGACAACAGCCCAGCAACACTGGGGAGGTGATGATTAATTCGTGATGCAAATTTCTGACATTCTGGCAACTAAATAGACCATTATAACAACTAGAGCAAGATTTACTAATTGATAGAAGCCCGTTAGCCATAGATTAATTCGATCAAACTTTCCATTAGGAGCTTTTTCATATCGCGCTTTTAACCTTCCTCTAAAGTCCTTAATAGCATGCCTAAATACAAGCCCGACACACGAATATAAGAAAATTGTTAAAAATATTTGTAGTTGCCCCCCTTGGAAAACAAAAGCAAATATTAGAAGGATAGTAGCAATAAAAAAAAGTATAAAATAAGGAGGCTCTTTAAGAAGAGCAACTAGATAATCCATAAATTTATTGAGCCAACCTTGATTTTGTATTGTTTCCATATCTTCGTATTACACCCAAAAAGGGAATTAGTAAAGGTTAATAAAAAACCAACTAGTAACACTGGGGGGTGGTTGTAATAAGTTTCCAATATTATTTATGTTTTCACTTCACCAATCTTCGTTTCTTTTCGTTTTTGGTAGTCATCTATTAGCTCCGGATAGTGTATTGGGGCGGGTATTCTTGTTGTAGTAAGGTCTGGGTAAATTTGGTTCATAACAAATAATTTATTATTTTCATTGTAGGAAATCAATATTTGACCTTCGTTTTGTAAATTCAATTTAACAAGCGAATCGTGTAACTCCTCAAAATTAACATCTGATATGTCACCGCCAGTTTGAAGAGTTATCAATAGATTTATATGACCTAATTTATTACCATAATGATGCATTTTTTTCTTTATAAATGTGAGTAGTTCGACGGTGTCGATTTTTTCTCTATATCTCTTAAGTTGAAACAACCTAATCTCGCCTTGTGATATGATGCCAAAGTCGATGGGTGTTTTCTTTTCCAAAATACTAAGTAAATCTTCAATGGTGTTAATTTTATATTTATTAAGATTAATACTATTTTTTATTTCCAGGCAAATTTTTCCAGCATCGTCATAATACTTTAGATAAATATAAAAAGCGACAAATAGCTCCGTTTCATCATTATTTATTTGCAACATGTCCGAAATTGCACCAGAAAATTCTATCATTTTTTGTTTATCATCGGATAAATCATTAAGGCTGAGTCCCCGTTTTTTTAATGCGGCATCCAATAATATAAATGCCTTTTGTCGAAATAATACCTCATATTCACTTTTACTAATGCAAATAAAATTTTTATCTAACGATTTTAAAGAATACATAGCTTATTTTCTCAATTCTAGACATATTATTTTCCCGCCATAAAAATCTTCCCTCGGACGAAGCCTAATTACTTTATTGTTTTCATCTACTTGGATATTCATCTCTGACATGCAATTATTCTAGCATATTCGGAATAAAACCACCCTCATCAGGTGGTCAGCACCCTTTCACCACCATAATTGATAAATTAAAAATCAGCCCATTAATATTGGGCAGAATAATTATCTCTAGTGGTGGGTCTGGAGGGAATCGAACCCTCGACGCTCGGCTTAAAAGGCCGACGCTCTACCTCTGAGCTACAGACCCCTATTAATTAATAGCTAATGATATATAAGCCACCTGCATTTATGAATCCTAGCGGTTTTTAATTATTTTTTCAAGCCCGCTTACTGATGGGTAAATCCAATAAAGTAAACAATAATTGTCTGGTAACATCCACATCAGCCATGGCGCGGTGGGCTTTGGGTTGAGGTATGTTAAAATGACGCGCTAAATAAGCCAAACTATAGCTCGCTACAGCCACTTTGCTTCTAGCTAATTCTAATGTATCTAATGTCGAATTAGCCACCCTCGGCAATCCTAAATCTTTTAAATGTTTATTAATAAATCCTAAATCAAAACCAATATTATGAGCCACTAAAGTTGCGCCAGTTGAGAACAAAATAAACGCCGGAATCACTTCAATTAATAGTTTACCTTGTTCAGCCACCACTTTATTGGAAATACCATGCACTGCTTCAGCTTCTTTATCTATTTTTACGCCCGGATTTACAATAGTCTCAAACACATCAACAATCTGGCGAGAATGAATCCGCTGGGCTGCTAACTCCACAATGGCATGGCCTTCATCTGGTTTCATACCAGTGGTTTCTACATCAAATATTACATAATCAGTATCATCATTAAACATGATTTGACGGTAGCGGATTTTTTGATAGTTGTCTAGTTTTTTGTGGTAGTTATTTATAATTTTTATTTTTGTTAGGGGTAGAGGGCTCGGAGTTGCGAAGCCCGCCCTCTACCCCTAACTACCCCACACCCGGCACGCTTTTTAGGGAACGCCAAAGCGCGGACAAACGGACGTGCTATGCAAAGATTACAACAACACGCACGTTCTGAGGCCCGCGCAATGGCGTTTATTAATTTAAAATATGCCACCATAGCGAGGGTAAGCTAACGGCGTGGAACCGGAGCAAGCAAAATAGTAGCCGCGTGTCGTGCCCTTGCAGCATAGCGGCTACCGTGAGCTACGGTAACGCCGTCTTGCTCGAAGCTCTAGGTGGCGATTTTTCCCACCACTTTTTCTAAAAAAGTGGTGAAAAGTATTGTGGACAAAACGTGTGAAAAAGGTGTATTTAATCACCCTTGCTTTTAAACTTTCAAAAAGTTAAACTAAATCCACTTGCTTACTATATGCTCAATATAACCGAAAAACTACCGCCCCAGAACTTAGAAGCTGAAGCCTCAACTTTGGGTTCTTTATTAATAGATAAAGACGCTATTGTAAAAGTGGCTGACATTTTGGAGCCAGTAGATTTTTATAATGATAACAATGGGCAAATTTATCAATCAATGGTGGAATTGTATGAGGATCGTACACCAATTGATGTTTTAAGCTTGGGTAGTAAGCTTTCAGAAAAGGGAATTTTAGAAGCCATTGGTGGTCACACTTATTTAACCGAGTTAACCAACTCTGTGCCTACTGCCAGCAATGTGGTGCATTATGCTAAAATTGTTCAACGCAAAAGCACGCTTAGAAAATTATTACGTTCGGCCAGTGAAATTTCTTCTTTAGCTTACCAAGAAAGCGATGATGTGGAAGAAGTGCTAGACAAAGCCGAAAGCAAATTGTTCAGTGTTTCACAAAAATTCTATAAACAAGTATTTATTCCCATTAAATCTGTTTTAACCGATGCTTTTGACCGTATAGATGACTTGCATAAAGGAAGTGGGAAACTTAGGGGTATAGCCACTGGTTTTACAGACTTAGATAATTTGTTAGCAGGTTTGCAAAGATCAGATTTTGTTGTACTAGCCGCCCGACCTTCAGTTGGTAAAACCACCTTGGCTCTTGATATTGCTCGCCATGTGGCTATAAAAAATAAAATTCCCGTAGGTATATTTAGCTTAGAAATGTCCAAAGAGCAATTAGTGGATAGATTATTATGCTCTGAAGCGAATGTTGATTTATGGCGCATGCGCACTGGTAAACTATCTGACAAGGAAGATGATTTTCCGCGCATCGGCCATGCCATGGGCGTACTTTCTGAAGCGCCGATTTTCATTGATGATTCAGCTACGGCCAATATTATGGAAATTCGCACTAAAGCCAGGCGACTGCAATCTGAACACGGTGTCGGGCTCTTATTAATAGATTATCTACAGTTATTAGAAGGACGGAATACTGATAATCGCGTACAAGAAGTTTCAGAAATAACCAGGGGTTTAAAAGCTATTGCCCGCGAACTTAATGTGCCGGTGCTAGCTTTATCACAACTGGCGCGTGCTGTAGAAATGAGTAAACCAGCTATACCAAAACTCTCTCATTTAAGAGAATCGGGATCTATTGAACAAGACGCTGATGTGGTTTTGTTTATTTATCGTAAATCCGCTGATAAAAACTATCAGCCTGACGATATTCCCGAAGAGCAACGGCA
>Ga0265296_1000359_pt1 | contig 75840 bp, 84 predicted proteins | sample MunlanPumphouse1_FD_189073 | JGI IMG/M metagenome (GOLD analysis project Ga0265296, IMG submission 189073) | Groundwater microbial communities from a municipal landfill in Southern Ontario, Canada - Pumphouse #1 | ecosystem: Environmental > Aquatic > Deep subsurface > Groundwater | place...
AGCGAGGAATTATATCGCCGCCATTGATACTTCAACCGGCTCATCTACTTCGTGGAATCCGAATGCCGATAATGTCATCAATTCATTACTTTCGTCTGGTTCGACATTATATGTTGGCGGTCAATTCACCACAATCGGCGGTCAAAACAGAAGTTATATTGCCGCTTTGGACACCTCAACCGGTTCTTCAACTTCGTGGAATGCTAATTCAAATGGAACGATAGTAAACGCTCTCGCTCTAAGTGGTTCCACTCTCTATGCCAGTGGAGACTTCACCACAATCGGTGGTCTCTCAAGAAACCGAATCGCCGCTTTGGATACTTCAACCGGCTCATCTACTTCGTGGAATCCGAATGCCGATAATGTGGTCAATTCATTATTCCTATCCGGCTCAACTCTCTACGCTGGCGGAACTTTCGGAGCCATCGGCGGCCTAGCGCGTAATCGTATCGCTGCTTTGAATACGACAACCGGTTCCTCAACTTCATGGAACGCCAATAGTAATAATACGGTTAGCGCGCTCGGAGTAAACGGCACCGTTGTCTATGCCGGAGGATCTTTCACCAGTATCGGCGGCTTAGCGCGTAATCGTATCGCTGCTTTGAATACGACAACCGGTTCTTCAACTTCGTGGAATCCGAATGCGAGCGGAACGGTAAGTGCAATTTTTGCCACCGGTTCGGCGATTTATGCCGGCGGTAGTTTCACGGCGATGGGCAGCGACAGTGATTCCCAATATTACTTGGCCCAATTTAACAATCCAACAATCCAATTTTCTTCGGTGAGTTCAAACGGCACCGAGAGCTCCTCGGTTACTTTGAGCATAGCGCTTTCAGCGACAACGACAGTTGATGTAAATGTTGATTATGCCGTAACAAGCGGTTCGGCGACTGGCGGCGGCATTGATTACACTCTTACGGCCGGAACCGCGACAATAACCGAGGGTAACACAACCACCACAGTATCAATTACCGTTGTTGACGACTCAATAGACGAAAGCGATGAAACAATTATCATAACTCTTTCAAATTCCGTTAATACTACTTTAGGAACCAATACAACTTATACTTACACAATAACCGATAACGATACGGCTAGTATTACTGTTTCTCCAACTTCAATAAATGTTACCGAAGGCGGTTCAACCGATACTTACACCGTGGTTCTCGTGTCACAGCCAACCTCCAGCGTGACAGTAACCTTATCACCAAATTCCCAGGTTAGCGTTTCCCCGTCAACTCTTATATTCACTTCTTCCAGTTGGAATTCGGCGCAAACCGTGACTGTAACCGCGGTGAATGATCAAATCGTAGAAGGGGATCATACCGGTTCTATCACCCATAGCGTTTCAAGTTCGGATACCAATTATAACGATATTTCAGCGTCAACGGTGAGCGTAAACATAACCGACAATGACCGTAACGAAGGCGGTTCCCTGCCCTCGGAAGCGTTTATACCGCCGCGCCCACCGGCAGGTGGTTTTGGTATTAAAATAATGGACGGCGCCGCTTTTACAAGCAACACTCTCGTTCAACTAAAATTTCTCGCCGGCTCAGACACGGAAAAAATGACGATTTCAAACAATCCCGATTTCAAATTCGCAAGCCAAGAACAATTTACCGAAACAAAAAATTGGGATTTATGCGCAATATCCGAAATCTGCAAAGACGGCGATTATACTATCTATGCCAAGTTTTTTACGAAATGGGGACAGCCGTCCGAGGTGGTCTCAAGCAGTATTATTTATCGCAAGGAAACGCAAAAACCGAGTGTTTCAAACGAAACTAAAGTTTGCAGTTTTTCGACTCCTTCAGCTTCTTTTACCCACAATCTTTATTTCAGGATTAAACGTGAGGATGTTAAAGAACTGCAAAAATTTTTGAACAGTTGCTCAGTCTCTTTGCTCACGACAGACGGTTATGGGTCGCCGGGCATGGAGACCGATTATTTCGGCTCGCTTACCAAATCAGCGCTCGTGAAATTTCAGGAAATCTATGCCGAACAAATACTTAAACCGCTGGACCTCGTAAAAGGAACCGGATATTTCGGTTTCTCAACAAGAAAATTTATTAACTCGTTTTTGAACCCGTAATCGGCAGTTGAAATTATTTCGCCCGCCGGTTAAATTGTATATAAACCTTCGTCAGAAAGGTTGTGTTTTTTATGTTTAAACTAATCTCAAAAAATAAGCCGGCTGGCGATCAGCCGAAAGTCCCGATTTTATAAAAATTTTAATCTTATGTATCAAGTTTATATTTTGAAATCAAGGAAGAATAATAAATACTATATTGGACAAACAGAGAACATACATTCTCGTTTGAATTTACATAATTCCAATCGCGTGAATTCTACTAAAAATCAAGGGCCGTGGAATTTAGTTTATCAAGAGATTTTTGAGGATAGAAAATCTGCTATAGAGAGAGAAAAACAAATAAAATCTTGGAAAAGTAGGAAGGCAATTGAAAGATTAAAATTTTTAGATAAAATCGAGGATCCTCGATCACGATAGCTATCGTAATCGGGACAATCAAAGAATGAATAAATTCAAACTTGTTTCGCGACATAAACCAAGTGGAGATCAGCCTAAAGCAATCTCTAGATTGGTAGAAGGTCTAAAAAAAGGATGTAGTTATCAGACGCTTTTGGGCGTGACCGGTAGTGGCAAGACATTTACGATTGCAAATGTGATTGCCGAAATTGGCCGTCCGGCTTTGGTTATCGCCCACAATAAAACTCTTGCCGCCCAGCTTTGCAATGAATTTCGCGAACTTTTTCCGCATAATTCTGTCAATTATTTTGTCTCTTATTACGATTATTATCAGCCCGAGGCCTACATTCCGACAACCGATACTTATATCGGCAAGGAGGCGATGATTAATGATGAAATTGATAAATTGCGGCACGCGGCAACGGTGGCGTTGCTTACTCGGCGTGATGTTATCGTTGTTGCTTCGGTTTCTTGTATTTACGGTTTGGGCGAGCCCGAGCTTTACCGAAAAAATATTTTTCATTTGAAAACTGGCGATAAAATAAATAGAAGCGAGTTTTCACGCAAGCTCATAGCGTTGCAGTTTTCGCGAACTACGGCTGATTTAAAACGTGGTACTTTTCGCTTGCGCGGCGACAATTGGGAAATTATGCCGCCGGATAAGGAAGTAATTTATAATTTTGAACTGGAAAGCGGAATCATTAAAAAAATTTATGAGATTGATCCGACCAAAGGTTTCCGGCCTGGGGCAACGCCGATTTTGCCGGAAATTTATATCGCTCCGGCCAAGCATTTTATCACATCGGAACAAAATCGCGGTGAGACCTTAAAAAATATCCGTCTTGAACTTAAAGAACGGCTGAAGCATTTTGAAAAAACCGGCAAGCTTTTAGAAGCGGAGCGGCTGGAACGGCGGACGAAATTTGACTTGGCAATGATAAAAGAAATTGGTTATTGCCACGGCATTGAGAATTATTCGCGGGTTTTGTCGGGTCGCGCCCCGGGTTCGCCGCCCTCAACTCTTTTGGATTATTTTCCGCCTGATTTTTTAACCGTGATTGATGAGTCGCACGTAACCGTTTCCCAGATTCGTGGTATGTATGAAGGTGACGCATCGCGTAAAAAAACTTTAATTGAATACGGGTTTCGCTTGCCATCGGCCGCCGATAACCGCCCCCTGAAATTCAACGAATTTGAAAAACGGATTGGCCAGGTGATTTATACTTCCGCCACGCCCAATGTTTACGAAAAAAATAAAAGCCAACAAATCGTTGAACAAATTATCCGGCCAACCGGCCTTATTGACCCGAAAATTACCATTCGCCCCGCCCGTGGCCAAGTTGATGACCTAATCAAAAGAATAGAAGAGCGCGTTAATCCTTCAAAAAGTTCCGGTGAAAAGAAAGAGCGGGTGCTTATAACAACGCTCACGAAAAAAATGGCCGAGGATTTAAGCACGTATCTTGGAGAGCTCAGGGTCAAAGTTAATTATCTTCATAGCGACGTGAAAACCCTTGACCGGATAAAAATTTTAACAGATTTGCGTAAGGGAAAGATTGATGTTTTGGTCGGTGTGAATTTATTGCGCGAGGGCTTGGATTTGCCGGAGGTCTCGCTCGTCGCGATTTTAGACGCCGACAAAGAAGGGTTTTTGCGGAGCGAAACATCGCTCATCCAAACCATCGGTCGGGCGGCCAGGAATGTGAGAGGCGAGGTTTTGATTTACGCCGACCAAATTACCGGCTCAATTAAAAAAGCCGTGGAAGAAACCGAAAGGCGGCGAAAAATTCAGCTCGCCTATAACAAAAAACACGGTATTACGCCACGGACGATTGTGAGACCGATTACAAATATTTTACCGGAAAAGACGCTGGAGTTGGAAATGAAACCGTTGCCGAAATCAAAATCGGCGATTGAAGAATTAACAAAGCAAAAAGAAAAAGAAATGCGCGAAGCCGCCAAGGATTTAGAGTTTGAATTGGCGTCCATACTTCGGGACGAAATAAAAGCCCTAAGAAAAAAAATTGGGATTTTGCCGCCCCGCTAAGCGGGGCGAGCCTCGCCCAGATTTATCGGGGCGGGAACTGGCGGCGATTTTGAGGGATGAGATTAAGATTTTGACTACAAAACTAAACTCAAAAAAAGCTGCATAAGGCCACATATAGGTTTGACAAATGTACCTGTTAATGTGTATTTGTTTTTGGATTTGTTCATTAACAAAAAAATATGAAAGGAGGAAAAATTGGCTTTCGAACAATACGAGTATACATGCAAAATATGCGGAAGCACTTTTGAGAAGGCGCCACCAGAATGGTTTGAAGATAAAGGTCTTACTCCGCCCACGAAGTGTAAAGAATGCAAATCTTCAGGTAGAAGAATTGAACATAAATATACTTGTAGTATTTGCGGACGTACTTTTGAAAAAGCGCCACCGGAATGGTTTAAGAAAAGAGGATTAAATCTCCCAAGCAAATGCGAAGATTGCAAAAACAGTAAACCGCAAAACCACAGTTATACTTGCCGGGTTTGCGGCGGAAATTTTGAAGCCGCGCCACCGGAGTGGTTTGAAGACAATGGTCTCGCTACGCCTGTAAGATGCAAAAGATGTAAGGTTTCTGGGCGAAGAATTGAACATGAATATATTTGTCGGATCTGCGGATGTAAATTCACTAAAGCTCCGCTCGCTTGGTATAAAGAAAAAAATCTAACTCCGCCGACAAAATGCGAGGAATGCAAGCGCACTGGAAGAAGATTGAGCCATACCTATACTTGCGTAATCTGTGGCAAAACCTTTGAGAAAGCTCCGCCTGGCTGGTTTAAGGAAAAAGGGCTTGACCCGCCAAAAAAGTGCGACGACTGCAGGACGACGGAATATACCTACATATGTCAAGGCTGTGGAAACAAGTTTCCGCATGCTCCGCCCGGCTGGTTTAAGGAAAGAGAGTTTGATCTGCCAAGATTCTGTAAAGATTGCAAAGCTCAAGGAAAAACAAGATTAATTCTTCGTTTTGCGAATACTTCTCCTTCGCCAATTGAAGTGCCAGCTGATTGTAAATTCTATGAATCCATTCCACTCGCCGAAGAACAAAAAGAAAAATATGGCAAGACATATAGCAGAAGTCAGCTGGACCATATAATGCGCAAGGGTCACGGATGGGAAAGTTTGAGCCCAGAGCAAGTTCTTATCAAAGCGCGGGAGATTGCTCTTAGCGACGATTCTGATTCCGTGCTTCAATTTGATCAGAAAGATGGACGGATAGTTAAATATTATCAACCACAAAGCTGGCTGGTAGTCATAATTAAAGACACTCGCTCTCCAACCGGCTACCGTATCCTAACGACCTATATTTTGGCAAATGGCGACTTGGATGTTGTCGCAAGTGTCAAAGACGATAGGTGGATAAGGTGGAGGAACTTACTGTAGCTATAACATTTACAGGCGCTCTCAAATTTGAGAACGCCTTTTTTATTGAATAAAAGACCTAATTTTGCTATATTTCAAGCGATGTCCGACATTTCAAAAATAAAAAAATATAAATCTCCAACAAGACTTTTGCCAGAATCGAGCTCTTATGATTATGCCGGCGTTTTGTCGCGCTTAGAAACCATGATTGGGATTCTTAAGAATAAAGAGCAAGGCAAAGATAATTTTATTGATTTTTTAAGGAACTACGTATATTTTAACCACTCACCTATAGATGATAGATTAATTTTCAATTATTCAACTTTTTTTGAGGCAAAAATGTTGATTGTTTTTTTTGAATCAATGCCAAAAGAGGATCAACAAATGGAGATAGAATATAACAGGGTCTTAAAGCTGGGGTTCAGCGTTGATAAAAGTCCGGATGTTTTTGAAGAACTCATTGCTGATTTTGAAAATATAGAAGAAAACTTTATTAAACTTGAATCGGAAAATAAAGAAAAATTAGAAAAGGTCTTAAATTCGGAGTTAAAATACAAAATAGCTTACTGGCAAGGATATTTATCGTTAGCCATGCTTCGGGATGACCTACCGGAATCAGATCCAAGTGGATATATGGACAGCCGTGAAGATTTTTGCCACATGAGAACAAAAATTGAATATTTTCGCTTGGCCGTTTACTGGATTGGAAGATTGGATCCTAAGCGATTAGAGAAGCTCCCTTTTTTTGGAGAATTTGAAGAGCGATTAAAAAAATTAGATATTTTTCTAAAATGGAAATTAAAAAAACCAACCCGGTTAGGATTTTATAACGACCCGAGTTTCTGGTGGAGCGATAAAACATATACTTATCCCGAGAACACCGTTGCCGAGGACTTTCTTCCAGGTGAAGTTTCAGAAGAACCCGTCATTGATGAAAAAGATTTTAGAACTTCCTTTCCAGTAGGAACATTGTCTATAGATTTTCGTTATTATGAAAAAAGAACAAGAAACAAATTAAGTGAAGAAGTGAAAAATCTATTTCCCGTTCCTGGATATTTGCCAGGAAACTTTTTCGAAGATTTTAATAATTGGGCTTATTTGTTTGAAAAAAAACATACAGGTTAATATAAATAAAATATCTGTAAAGATGAAATAAAATTGTTGAATAAAAAATCATAATACCTCGGTTGGCTTGTTTTTAAGATATGCTACAATAAACAAAAATGACCCGTAAGCAAACCGTTATTTTAATTGCTTTAATTGTTTTTGTCGCTGGCGGTATTATTTTCGGCGCGGCAAATAGAATAAACAAAAAGTCCGCGAATAATAACCCGCCTCAAATCCCCCCTGTTTCAGATTCAAAAAATAGTGCCGAGTATTATACGCCGGAAGTGCCGAAAAACGCGAAACCGACCGAGCCGGATAAAATAATTCAAAATGCAACCGGGCAAAAAACAGAAACACTGAAAATTTTTGAAATTAAAGTAACAAAAAAAGGTTATGAACCAAATGAGATCACGGTTAATAAAAACGACGACGTTAAACTTGAAATAACGGCGGTTGACGGCGATTATGATTGGAGTATGCCGCTTTCAGGTTTTTATCAAATTGCGAAAAAAGGCGAGACCAAATTAATCATTTTGGAAGCGAGAACTCCCGGCACCTACAATTTTGAATGTCGTGATTATTGTCCGGGCGCAAAAATCAAAGGCGTTTTCACTATTCTTCCTTAAATTATTAAGAACGATGGAGAAAAGAATCAAGTTAGGATTAGTTCTAATCAATGTCGCTGTTTTTTTGCTTTTACTTTTTAAGACCGTTGATTTTGTCAGCGGCCAAACCGGCAACCCGCCGAATGATGCCGGTCAGGTTTTGAGAATCGGAACGGACGGTTCGCTTGTCGTAGCCACGACAACAATAACAAGCGCGAGCGGCGACATTATTTTCAACCCGGTTTCAAATATCGGCATTGGTGATTTGACTATCGCCTTGCAAAAACTTCACGTCAAAGGAAATGTTTTAGTGAACGGCACTATTTGGGCTGATTATTTTGTGGGGTCGTTTGGCGGCGGCAGCAGTGTGCCGGCGAGATTGATTTCTACCGGCGTTTTTGGCCAGGATTTTGGCACGGTTAACTATGATTTTTCCGGCAAACTCGGTATCGGAACTACTGCCGATCCAATGTTTCTCCCCCAACCCCTTTCCGTCTACGGCGGCGGATATTTTCAAGGCAATGTCGGCATCGGGACGACAGCTCCCCAATCCCTACTTGATATTTCTTCCGCTTCAAATGCAAATCAACTGCGTCTCACGAATACTGCCGTTGGCGGAAAAATATGGGACTTTGTCTCTGAAACCAGTGGCGTCTACAGCATTATTGACAGGTCTAATAATGTCAGAAGAATAAGTGTCGGTAGCGGAGCCGCAGGCGACTTCAATTTCTTTAATAACGCGGGAGGCAATCTCGTTACTATTCTTGAGTCTTCCGGCAAAGTCGGCATCGGGACGATAGCTCCCATATTTAAATTACAAGTCGTAGCGGGTTCAAGCGATGGTATTGCCGTTGGACAAGCAGTGGGTACGAACCCGCAGGTTTTAATCAGCGATGAAGGCGATTACGCGAGAATTCAAAGTTTTAATGGCCCCTTATCAATCAATCCTTTAGGAAACAACGTCGGCATCGCAACCACGACGCCCACGAGTCCACTTACCGTTTACGGCACTATTTTCTCTTCAACCGGCGGTTTCAAGTTTCCTGACCAAACCATTCAAACAACCGCCGCTGGCGGCGGCTCTCAATGGACAACAAATGGTTCAGATATTTATTACAACACCGGCAATGTCGGCATCGGGGAATCCGTCCCCCAAGAAAAATTGCATGTTGCCGGCAATTTGCGGCTCGGCACAAACCCTTCAATCACCTGGGGCGCGAATAATCTTGATTTAAAAAGTAGCGGCGGCTCTATCGGTGTTGTGCGAATACGCGGAGACGGCACTTACGCGCCAAGATTTGAAGTTTACAATGCCGATAATACTTCCGTTTCTCTTTTCGTTCGGGGAGATGGTTATGTCGGCGTTGGTGCCGCAAGTGTTGACACAAGTTATAAAATCACCACAAGCGGTGGCGGGATTAAAGCCGATTCCAACACAACACCAGCCGGATATTTCAGTTCCGTTTCCGGCCATGGTCTGATTGTCAATCGAGGCAATGTCGGCATCGGGATGTCGGATCCGGGTAGTCCTCTCACAATGTTGAGAACAATTGAGGGTACCGTGTTTGCAATTCGGAATACTGCAAATAGCTTAGATACGTTCACCATTAGTGACACAGGGACAATCACTCTCGGCTCCGTGCCATGGGCGCGTCTCACCGTGTTCCCTGCGAGTTGTACGAGTGGGCAGTTCGTCTCGGCCTTAGGGACCACACTTACATGTGGTACTCCTTCTGGCGGTGGCGCGGTGACATCAGTATTCGGACGGACGGGAGCCGTGGTAGCGACGTTGGGCGACTATACCACAAGCTTGGTAACCGAGGGAACAAATCTGTATTTTACGGACGCCCGCGCGCGGGCGGCGATAACCGGTGGCGCGTCATCAATAGTAATTAGCAACTTGTTAGCCAATCGCGCGCTTTTGAGCGACGCAAGCGGTAAGGTAGCTGTATCTGCGGTGACCAATACCGAGTTGGAATATGTAGACGGGGTAACATCGGCGATCCAGACGCAGTTGAATGCCAAGGCGCCCACAGCGAGCCCGACTTTCTCCGGAAACGTGACGATGCCCGGATCCGGTATTTGGAATTCATCAGGCAATGTCGGCATCGGGATATCGACGCCTGATGCGCGATTACAAATATCTGGACCCACCAACACCGATCAGCTTTCCATCGGCCTGACCGATCCTTATTTACGGTTAGGTACTGACAATAATTCGAATCCGTACATCACAGCGAACGCCAAACATATTGGCGGTGGAGTTTGGAATTACTACAATACATTAGGGTTCAGCGGTCAAGCATCGCGACTCCAACTCGGGGGCGGCTTTGTTTTCAACACAGTTTCCGGTGGAACTAACCCCATTACGTGGTCCGAAAGAATGAGAATCTCAAATGGCGGCAACGTCGGCATCGGGATGATGGCGCCTTACTCTAAATTATCAGTTTCAGGTGGAGATACCATCCCATCTCTTACTCACGGCACGACAGCATTAGCCAATATAGATAATAGTTTAACTGATTTAGCAATTACGATAGATGACTCTACTCCGTTTACTGCATCAATACAGCATCGGCACAAAACATTAGATAATTTTTCGTATCCAATTGCACTTAATCCATTAGGCGGCAACGTCGGCATTGGGACGACGAATCCTCAAACAAAGTTGAGTGTGGCTGGTGGTATTGTGAGTGGTTCAGGTGTTTTTGCGAATGGTTTGGTAAAATGTGGGAGCATTTCTTTTAACAATACCTATTTTACTTGCGGTTTAAATCCAACACTGACCTTGCAAATTACTGATGGTAGTGCTCCCTCCACCCTTCCTATTTTGATGTTCAGTTCTTCTATGCACGCTCTGTGTTTAGCTCTTGGAGGGGTTGGGTCTACAAGTTACTCTGCTAGTGGACCGGGAAGCGTTGGTTATTTTTTTGTTGTAGTACAGCAGAAATGGGAAAGCGGTATCGGTACGCGTCTTGATTCTGTAGATTGCGCCTATTGACATTTAGTTTATTATAAATATAATGGTCATAGCGGTGTGATCCTAAATCCAGCCCCCAAGCGCAATTTCCCTCAACGGGATTTTTTTGTTTTTTGACAGGTATTCGACCATGAGTTCTTTCGGCATAGTATAACCCAAAGATTTCCTCGGCTTGCCGTTCAGAATTTGAACGATATAGCTCACATCATCATCCGAATACGGGGCGAGGTCAACACCCTTCGGCAAGAATTTTCTGATCATCTTGATCCCGTTCTCGACCCCACCCTTCTGCCATGAAGAATAGGGGTCGCAAAAGTATGCGGGAACGGAGATCTTTTCATGTTCGCGGTTCTCAATGCCGTTATCAAGCGAGATGCTTTTCGCGTTTTGATTTTCCAGCATCTCGTTTACGCTCGCGGTAAACTTTTTCGGGGCGAGCGAGGATATTTTTCTGGCGTTGATGTATTTCGCTTTCCGCTCATAGACGACGGCGAGAGCAACTTTGCTCCCGGTCTTTTTGCCGGAGACCATCGTATCGCTTTCGTAGCGTCCGTAGCGGGTGCGGTTCATGGCCCCTTTCGGCCGACGTTCAATGCCAATTCTGTTAGTTATCATCTGCTTTTTTGAGGCTTTGCCTTTTCTCCGTTTCGGGTAATGCCGCCCCGAGTACAGGTATCGGCAATAGCGGTCGCCGATTGAAGTCCGCAACCATTCATAGATGGCTGTCTTCGAGGCGTAGAAGGACTCATGGTCTTTTTTCATCCTGCCGGAGATCTCATCCGGATTCCAATGCTTTTTCAATTTTCTCACGACATATGATTTCAAATCGTTATTTTCGTTGATATTTTTTCCTTGATACTTGGCGTATTTTCTCCTCACATATGCCTTGTGGTTTGCGACGCCTGCTTCATAGCGGGCGTCTTTGTTTTTGATGTGTTTCTTTTTGCGGTATTTCCTCCGATTGCGTGCGATTTCACGGGAGATAGTTCCTGGATTGACATTCAATATGCTGGCAATTTCTTTCTGCTTCACACCCTCGTCTCTCATCGCTTGAAGGCGGTCACGATCGGTTTGGGTGAGGTGCTGGTAGACCTCCGTATTTTGTTTCTTTGGCATGAATGAATTTTCGCCGAAAGAAATTGCACTTCAAAACGGAATCGAGGAAAAAATAAAAAAAACAATCGTCAGGCGAGTTAACCAAAAATGAGCGCCGTTTTGGCGTTGTTTTGGAAAACGTTGATTCCGACCTTTCTTTATTTTCCTGGACCGACTGAACAATTACAGTCAATTCTACGAAAATCCGCGCAGTTCATTTTACTGAAATGCGTAATGCTGTTTCTTCAATTTATACGAATTGTAGTCAGACGATGCCCTCGTGGTCGGATCCAACCCTTACCGCTAATTTAACTAAAATCCGCAAAGTTCATATAGACGAGTTAAGAAATTCTATTTCTAGTGCCCCTTAATTTCTAAAATTTACTTATCCACAACCTAACTTGACAATTTAGAATAAACTACCCTATACTGTCATTAGCAAACGGCTTGGATTTTAAAAAAAGAAGGGAGGGTTAAGCCGTGAAAACTTTGTTCTTTTCAAGCTTAATAGGGTTCATCCTGTTGTGTTTTTTTGGTTGCAGCGGGGATTTTTCTCCGGTGCCGCAATTTGGAGGTGAATGGAGAGGAATCTTCGGGAACGATTCCATACGTCTTAGTCTTTCTTCGAGCGGAAAAGGCGTAGTGGGCGGTACGGCGATCTTTTGGCGTAATTCAACCCGCATCGTCGGTGCGTTTGACGGCGTTGCAGACCACGCCGCCGTCAAATTTTCTATTTCCTTCCCAGCTTTCTCAATTGCTGGCGAAGGCACGGTACTGGGAGAGAGATTCGCCGGCGAGTTCAGTCAGTGGCATTTGGAGCAAGACGAATTCAGAAAGCCTCATATCGTTTTTGACGGCGGCGGAAGTTTCCTCCTAGGAAGGAAGTAGACCTCTATGAGGACAACTCAAAGCCCTCTACCGCTAACCGGCAACGACAGCTCTTTTTCGTTAGCTCTTTTCTCGTTAGCGAGCGCGGAGAACTCGCTAACAACCCCCGACCAAAAATCGGGGGTTTTTTTATTTCGGAAATAACAAAACTGGCTTTTTAGTGTTGGTCACAAAAATATTTACAAAACCGACAGGATAGTATATATTTAAGTTATTACTTTCATCATTAAATCAAAAATATGTATGTTAAACTAGAACCATTTAGTTGGAATATTTATGGCGAGACGATAGGCGGTGCTTGGTTAAGTGCCAATTCTGGGAATAACTTAACTATTATTTTAGCGGTTACCGCAGTAAATGATTTTTAGAAATTAGTTTCTTTAATGAAAAGACCTAAATTCGTTTTTGTGGGAGGAATCAACGGTTCCGGTAAAACCACTATTTTGAATATAGTTGCCGCTAAAAATAAAGGGATTGATATCGTAAAAGGTTCCGCTGTCTTTATGAAATGGCTGGGCATTAAAAATATGGACTACATAAGTTTGCAATCTTTGCCAGACGAAAAGGCGTTGAGAGAATTGGGGAAAATGATGAGATATCTTGTTAATAGAAAAAAATTCAATAAATTCAAGAAGATAATTTTTATTGGTGCTCATTTTATCAATATAAGAAATGGAATGACTAAGGAGTGGGTCGGTGATTGGTTCTCCTTGATGGACGCTATAATTCTTATTTAAGGCGGCGCCAGCAGAGATTTTAAGGAGAATGGAGGCAGATGAAAAAAAATTGTTGAGGCGGAGGAATATTTTTACAACCAATGCTAGCCGCAAGCAAAAAATTAAACTTATCAGGAATTTTAGTATGAAAAGTGAGCACGTGTTCAGAAAATGCGCTAGAAAATACAATAAACCAAGTAAAATATTAATGAATAAAAAAGGTCACGCTATTGAAGCAGCAAAAGGATTGAATAATTTTTTAGAATTGATTTCATAAAATTATGACACAAGAACAAAAAAATATAGAAATAGAATTCAGGTCTAGGTTTGACTCAAAGAAGCATGAGGAGTTGAAAAATCTTCTCAATAAGAAGGCCGAAGATTTGGGCGAAGATGATAAAGACGTTTATTTTTTCTTATTTCCCGATAAACTCCTGAAGGTCGTCAATAATATCTCCAAAAAAAATGCAAAGATAGTTTTGAAACTAAATAAGATAGGTAAAGGCACTAATTTTGAAGAAATCGAAGTTCCTATCGGTCAAGAGTATTTTGAAAAAGCGGTAAAATTTTTTATTGCTCTCAAAACCGGCGATTATATGCACTCCTTTCAGAAAAGACACAATTATCTTTACAAGGACGTAGAGTTAGCTTTGAAATGGAGTGAAATTTGGGGTTATCATCTTGAGCTGGAGGTTGTAGTTAACGATATCAGTCAAAGGGTCGAGGCCGATAAAAAAATTTTCGCCATTGCCGAAGAATTGGGAGTCAAAATAATGGCCGACGAAGAACTTCAAGAATTCACGGAAAGAGCAGAATTCGATTATAAAAATAACCAGAAAAATGGAAATAGTTAATCACTCAGACTTAAACAAAGGAGAGTTAAAGCTTCTCCAAAAAACCCGGTTGGTGGCGAGGCAAAGCATTTCCGATTCAAGTCATCAGATTGGTTATATTATCAAGTGTGAAAATGACGAAGAATTTTTAGGAGCGGTAAACGTTCGTTCAAGGACAATCGGTTCCACTTGCGCGGAAAGAATGGCTCTCGATCAAATGTATTTTCATAAGAATCAGCACCCTCAAATATGCGTTATCGTTGGAAAACTGCCCAAAACCGATTGGAGAAGAAAATGGTCGGACAGAAAAATCTGTACGCCATGCGGCGTCTGTCTCGAAATGTTTAGGCAGGCAACTGGCTATTTTTTAGAGAAATAAAAATGGAAAATCTAACAGAAAAAAATGAAATTAAGCACCTTCTCCTTGATCTCGGTGGAGTACTTATTTTGCGACAAACGACGGATTGGAATGTATTGGGAAGCCGTTTCAATATAGAAGGCGCGCAGTTAAAATTGATTATTCAAGATTGTTTTACAAAGCAAGCGGCAGATAAAAACTTCCAATTGGAGCAGTACTATAACGATAAGTATAAGAACCAGCTTTCTTTCGAAGATTATAAAGAAGTTGTGAAAAGTATCCACAGTAGCGAATATGTAAATACCCTCTTACTGGAGTGGCTTATTCAAAATAAACAAAAATTTACAATAAGCGCAGTTACCAATAATACCGCCGGGGTAGAATCATTATTAAACGAAAAGTTTAATATTAATGGTTTATTTGGCAATATTTTTAATTCTGCCGAAATAGGTTTTACCAAACCGGATCCAAATTTTTTCAAATACGTTATTAATTTTCTTAAAGTTCCTCCGGATGAATGTATTTTTGTGGATGATAACCTGCAGAATGTTTTAGGAGCTGAATCAGTTGGATTAATTGGTATTCATTTTATTGATACAGTTGAATTTATTAATAAAATGAATACTTTATTAATTTAAATAGCGTATGTATGAGATTCGGATGGCTTGAATATTTATATTTTAGTGGATTCAAGAAATATTTTTGTTTGATTTTTGGATTTCCATTTTTACATACGCAGATTGTTGCACGTTATGTTTTAGAATCGGCAGATTTCAGAGGGAAAAAAGTTTTAGATTTGGCTTGTGGCGACGGAGTTTTTGCTCATTGGATTTCGTATACTAGTGGTGCGACAGTTGTGGGAGTTGATAGGCTCGAAAGACGCATTAAGAACGCAAAAACTATTGCCGAACATTTTAAATTGAATAATAAATTTATTGCATCTTCCGTTGAAAACTTTCTACATAATTGCAAAAATTTTTTTGATGTTGTACTTTTGATTGATTGCCTGGAACATTTTCGGAGCCCAAAGAGGGTATTGAAACGCGCCTTTAGTTGCCTTTCCCCAGGCGGCATTTTAATTATTAATACGCCCGCCTTAAATCAGAATCGTTTTTTTCTTAAAAATCATAATAGTTTGACTTCCTAATCTTTAATAACTAAATTAAAGTAATAACCCCCTATGCACTCAAACTTGGGGCGGTTTCTATTTTCTACTACCGGATATGCAAGACAAGATAATAATTAAGGGCGCTAGAGAACATAATCTCAAAAATATTTCTCTTGAACTGCCACGCGACAAGATGATTGTTTTTACGGGCCTTTCCGGTTCGGGGAAATCTTCTTTGGCGTATGACACGATTTTTGCCGAAGGCCAGCGCAGATATATTGAATCGCTCTCGGCTTACGCGCGGCAGTTTTTGGGCAAGTTAGACAAACCTGATGTTGATGAAATTGAAGGATTATCACCGGCAATTTCCATTGACCAGAAAAGCCATTCCGGAAATCCGCGTTCAACTGTCGCTACCCTTACGGAAATTTATGATTACCTGCGCGTGCTTTTTGCCCGTGTCGGGAAACCTTATTGCCCGCAGTGTGGCCACGAAATCAGAAAAATGACGCAGGAAGAAATTGTTGACGCGGTTCTGGAAATTTCTAAAAACAACAATCCGCCGGTTGGCGGAGGCAGAAATTTGGTGATTCTAGCGCCGGTTGTCCGCGGCCGAAAAGGCGAATATTACCAGATGCTTTATGATTTTTTGAACGCCGGTTTCAGCGAGGTGAGAATTGGCGGCAAATTTCATTCCCTCCGCGAGCGGATTGAACTTAGCCGCTATAAAGCCCACACGATTGAACTGGTGATAGACAGAATTCCCGCCCGGCTTGATTTCACGGAAAAGGATAACCGCTTACGTTTGGCGGAAGCGATTGAATCCGCCCTAAAATATGGCCACGATGTCGTGACCATAATTACTGATAAGGAAGTTTCGCTTTCGGCAAAATTCACCTGTCCCAATGATGGCTTTTCTTTTCCGGAAATTGAGCCACGGCTTTTTTCTTTCAACAGCCCTTACGGCGCCTGCGAAGCTTGCCATGGTTTAGGCACGGAAGATATTTGGAGCGAAAAAATTTGTCCGGTTTGTTTGGGAAAACGTTTGAAACCGGCGAGTTTAAGTATTTTAATTGCCAATAAAAATATCGCGGCGGTTACGGGAATGTCAATTAGTGATTCTTATAATTTTTTTTCCGCCCTAGGCGGATCCGCCTCGGGCGGAGACAAACAGAAGAAATTTATGGAAATTGCCGAAGTGCCGCTTCGGGAAATCAAAAACAGGCTTAAATTTATGATTGATGTCGGGCTTGAATATCTCACGCTTGAGAGAAAATCCGGTACGCTCTCCGGTGGCGAATCGCAAAGAATCCGTTTGGCTTCACAAATCGGCTCACGGCTCGTCGGTACGCTTTATATTTTGGACGAGCCGACAATCGGTCTTCATCAGCGCGATAACGCCAAATTAATTAAAACACTTCACGATTTAAGAGATTTGGGCAACACGATAATTGTGGTTGAACATGACGAGGAAACAATTCGCTCGGCCGATTATTTGGTTGACTTCGGGCCGGGCGCGGGCGTTCACGGCGGCGAAATCGTGATAGCCGGTGGAATCAAAGAATTACTCGCGAAAAATACCGCGCCGGGAAAATCTTTAACTCTGGATTACATGCACGGCAGAAAATTTATTGAAGTGCCGGAAAAAAGGCGGAAGGTCACGAAAGACAGCGACTCAATAAAAATAAAAGGGGCGACCGCGAATAATCTTAAAAATATAAATGTGGAAATTCCGCTCCGCCGTTTTACTGCCGTGACCGGCGTTTCCGGTTCGGGTAAAAGCACGTTGGTTTACGATGTCCTTTACAAAACGCTCGCTAATAAATTTAACGGCGCGAGCCACAAAGTCGGCGCCGTGAAGGGGATTACCGGTTTGGAATACATTGGCCGCGTTGTGAATGTTGATCAGTCGCCCATTGGCCGCACGCCCCGTTCCAATCCGGCGACTTATGTCGGTGCTTGGACTTTCATCCGCGAGCTTTTCGCCTCCACGCCGGACGCCAAAGTCCGCGGCTACAAGCCCGGCCGGTTTAGTTTTAATGTTAAGGGCGGTCGGTGCGAAAACTGTGAGGGTCATGGCGTGATCGCGATAGAGATGCATTTTTTACCGACGGTTTATGTTGAGTGCGACATTTGCAAAGGCAAAAGATTTGACCGCGAAACCTTGGAAGTTGAATATAAATATAAAAATATTTATGAAATTTTAAAAATGACGATTGAGGAGGCGGCGAAGTTTTTTTATGAGATTCCGTGGCTCTATGACCGGTTAAAAATTTTAAATGAAGTGGGTTTGGGTTATTTGGAATTGGGGCAACCAGCGCCGACTTTGTCCGGCGGCGAAGCCCAGAGAGTGAAACTCGGCGCGGAATTGGGTAAGCGCGATTTACCGGCCGGCCGGCAAGCGCAACGGCGCACGATTTATTTACTGGACGAACCGACAACCGGTTTGCATTTTGCCGATGTGGAAAATTTGCTTAAAGTTCTCCAAAAATTGGTTGAGCGGGGGAATACGGTTTTAGTGATTGAGCACAATTTGGATGTCATAAAAACCGCCGATTGGGTGATTGATTTGGGACCTGATGGTGGCGAGCGTGGCGGTGAAATTCTGGCTGCGGGCCAACCGGAAGATATCGCGAAAAAAGCCGGCAGTTCCACGGGCCATTACTTAAAAAAAGTTTTAAAATAATTTGGTTTTTGGTGAAATATGAAAAATTTATTTTCTAAAATACCTGAATCCTCCGGCGTTTATTTAATGAAAGACGCGAAGGGCGAAATTTTGTATGTCGGCAAGGCCGGCAATTTGCGGCGGCGCGTTTCAAGTTATTTTCAAAAGTCATTGGACGCGCGTCTCACCGCGCTTGTCGGCAAAATCAAAATTATTGATTATAAAAAAACCGATACCGCGTTTGAAGCCCTGATTCTTGAATCAAAACTCATCAAAAAACATAGCCCGCCCTTTAATATCAGGGAAAAAGACGATAAAAGTTTTCTTTATGTTGAAATAACAAAGGATTTTTTCCCGCGAGTTTTGCTTGTTAGAGGTAAAAGCGAATTTAAGGGAAAAGGGTTCGGGCCATTTACTTCCGCTTCGGCAATTCGCGAAGCGCTTCGAATTTTACGCCGTATATTTCCTTGGAGCACGCATTCGGGTTCGGATACGTGGTTATCTCGCCATGGCGAAATAACCGTGCGGAAAGAACGAAAACCGTGTTTTGATTATCAAATCGGTTTGTGTCCCGGCGTTTGCATCGGCGCGATTAGCCGCACCGATTATTTAAAAAATATTAAAAATGTTGAGTTTATATTTCAAGGCAAGAAAAAGGCAATTTTAAAAAATCTGAAGAAAGAAATGAAATTAGCGAGCAAAAATCTTGAATTTGAAAAAGCCGAAAAATTAAAACGCCAGATTTTCGCTCTCGGACATATTCAAGACATCGCTTTAATAAATGATTCAAATTTTCCTACTCACTACAAACTACAAACTAAGAACTACCGCATTGAGGGTTACGATATCTCAAACATTTCCGGCACATCAGCCGTCGGCTCAATGGCTGTTTTTATAAATAATGAACCGGCAAAGAGCGAATACAGAAAATTTAAAATCAGGACAATTTCAAAACCAAACGATGTTGGAATGCTCGAGGAAGTTTTGCGCCGGCGATTTAAAAATTCCTGGCCATTGCCCAATCTGATTTTAGTTGACGGCGGGATCGGCCAGGTCAATAGCGCGAGAAAGGTTTTGGCTGAATTCGGTCTCAAAATTCCGGTTTTAGGGATTGCCAAGGGAGCAAAAAGGAAAAATAATAAAATTGTCGGCGGAGGCCAAAAAAATATTCCAATTCCCGTCTTAATTCAGGTACGCGACGAAGCTCACCGTTTTGCCGTGGGTTATCACAAAAAGTTGAGAGGCAAGGGCTTTCTGCTATAATTTAATTAGAATTTAAAAATAGCAAATTTAATGCCGAAATTTTTAAGAATTTTTATCGTGTTCAGTATTATTTTGGTTTGGGCTTTTTACGGCCATCCTCAAATTTGGCCTCCTCAAGGTTTTGAAAATCAAAGCGTAAAAATCCCACCGAAAGTGGAAGAAGTGCAGGCATTAAGCGTTGTTGCGGGCGATGGTTTAATGATTTTTAGCGCCCTCAATAATGTTTCAAGATGGACGACTTACACAAGTAGTTCCGACAGTTTTGCCGCCAGTAGCAGTATTGATATAGGTAGTGGTGGTAAGTCGCACATCATCAAGACATCGCCCACCCAACAAGAAGCAATTGCGGTTTGGGCTACTTCCACCACCTTGCAAGTGACGTGTTACAACGGCACGAGTTGGTATAACGAATGGACCACTTCAACTGTTGCCAATAATACCTTTAGGGGTTTTGATGTCGCCTACGAAGCCAGTTCCGGCGACGCGATGGTTTTATATTCAACGGCAACAAGTACCACTAATGAATTAGAATATCGGACCAAAAGCGGGACAACCGGTTGCGGGTCCGCTAATTGGTCGGCGGCCACAAAACTTGATCCTGTAAGAACTTCCGGCGTTGTTGACTGGGTTAAACTGTCGCAAGACAGACGCACAACCTCAACGCTTATTACCGCAGTTTGGCTAGATAGTAATATGGATATTTCAAGTATGCAGTGGAGCGGAACAGCTTGGGGCAATGAACCGTCCGCGGCTTTGGAAACGTCAGTAGAAAAAGCAAATAATTTGAACAACTATCCCGACGTTGATTTGTTTGATGTTGAATATGAATCCGGTTCCGGTGATGTGATGGTGGTTTGGGCGAATTCCGCTGGCGCGAACGGCACAAACGGCACTCGTTATGTTGCATGCACCGACGGCACAGCAACTTGTACTTGGTCAGCGACTTCAACTATTACCAGTTTGCTGGATGATGCGACAAACCTTGATATTTCTGTGAATCCCAATAGTGATGAAATTGTCTTTGCTTCTATCGGCAATGCCGGCGGAGATCTTCAGGCCGCTTATTGGGATGGCAGTACCTGGACTGGCACTGCTAATTTAGACGCGACAACCAGTGTTCCTTTTGCCGGCACAAAGCTCGTTGCGACTGGTTGGCTGATTTCCGGCGCCACGACCAGAAGCATTATTGCTTATAATGATTCGGCAGAAACAGGCATTAGTTATTATATTGGCAGTGGTAGCAGTTTTTCTGTGGCTACAGATTTTTCGCCGTCCACCGCTTTTGGCAATCCCCAAAAATGGTATGACATTCAAACCGACCCGATTAACAAAGATGGTTTAATATTTACGCTTTCGGACACCAACAACGACCTTTTCGCTAAAAGATTAAAAATGGACTCAACGCCGACATTCACTTGGACAAATTCCGACGGCGGCTCGCTAAACACGAATTTGGTGGCAGCGCTTTTAGGCCCGGCTTCTTTTGTTTATTGGAATTTTATACCGACCGCAACCATTTCCTGCGCGACCGATGTTTCTGCTACTGATTTTGGCGTTTTAGCAAGCGATACTATTTCAACTTCTACCCCGAATGCCTCAACCACGATGACATGCGCTAATACGTCTTCCGGTTGCTCTTTGAAAATTTACGATGACGGTAGCAGCGGCAACCCCGGTCTTTGGAATTCAAATTCATTAGTTTTAATTGAATCGCCGGACGCGGCTTTTAACGCCACAGCTACTTTAACCTTTGGCACTGAAGGTTATGGTATTCAGGCAACAACGACCGCGGTTGGGAGCGGTGGCAGTTTGACTATTGCCGAGCGATACATTCAGAAGCCAGACCAGGTGAATTTGGTCGGGGGGCTTAAACTTAAAGCCACCCCCGTTACAATCGCATCCTCTACCGCCGACGTCACTAACCGAGAGGTGGTCGTAACTCACAAGGCGGCCGTTTCAAGCACGACGCCGGGCGGCAGTTATAACGATTCAATCACCTTGAGTTGCTATGTTAATTGACCCCGTTAGAAATTTACTCGCAATTCGTTTAAATAAAAAACACACGTTTATAAATTTCTAAACGGGGTTGATTTTAGGTCTTTTAAAGTTATGCACAATTTTAGGTTTTTAAAGATTTTACGATAGGTTATAATGTGGGTATGAAAAAAGGTTCTTTTATTTTATCGTACTATTTTTTAGTCGGAGTAGTTAGCTTGGTTGTTTTTATGAATTGGTTTGGTTTAGTTGATTTAAGTAAAATTCTTCAGCCGGAACCGGCTACGGCCGCTACTTCTTCAGCAGTTACGGTAACAGCGTCAATTACGACATCAATCAGTTGCGCAACCGATAATTCAACAACGGCTTTCGGCACTTTGGATTCAACAAGTATTTCCACTTCAACGCCTAATGCTTCAACAACAGTGAGTTGTGTTAATTCTGGAGCCGGCTGCACTTTAAGTGTAAAAGATGCCGGCGGTACTGGCACAAGCAGTAACCCCGGTCTTTGGAACTCAACTTCATCGGCTTTAATAGAATCACCGAATGCGGCGTTTAACGCTACTGCCACGTTAACAACAAATACTGAAGGATACGGTATTCGCGCAACCACAACCGCGACCGGGAGTAGCGGTGCTCTCACAATCGTTACAAGATATAATACCGGTATCACCGGCGGTCCCACTGGCGGTACTGATGTTGGCGGTTTCAGCACGTCCTCAATCACTCTTGCTTCATCAACAAGTGGTGTTAATAATCGCGAAATAGTTGTCACACACAGAGCGGCGGTTTCAAGCACAACTCCTGGCGGTACTTATGCGGACACAATTACGTACAGTTGCACGGCTAACTGAAGCAGGGAAAGGAATAAAACAGCAATTCAAAATTTTCGCCGTCCTAGCGATTGCGGTGACGGTTTTTTTGTTTCCGCAATTTTCAAAAGCAATAACTGTCGGACCGGCAAAGATAGAATATTCGGTTGACCCCGGCGCCGTTTTAAACGGCACTTTGATTTTAATAAACAATACCGCGTCGGAGCAGACTTTTTATCCGACGTTTGAGAAATTTACTGAAGTCCATGGCGAAAAACAGTTTTGGCCCGGCGAGCCGATAGCTTTAACAAACTGGCTTGAAATGCCGGAAAGCGTGCATCTTAACTCCGGCGAGAAAAAAGAAATTCCGTTTGTTCTTCGCGTTCCTGAAAACGCTCCTCCGGGCGGTCATTTTGCCGTTATTTGGTGGGGGAATGCCCCGGTTGGCGGTGGCAATGGTGCCTCAATTGTCACGCGTGCCGGAATTTTGGTTTATCTGCGCGTTTCCGGCGACATTAAAGAAGACGGCCGTATAACGCGTTTTACGGCCGACCGCAAATTTTTTTTCGGTTTCCCGATAACTTTTGGCACCTCTTTTAAAAATGACAGCAATGTTTATGTTAAACCTTCCGGCGGCATTAAAATTAAAAATTTAATCGGTAAAGAAATAATCACTTTACCCGTTAACGAAAATGGTCTTCAGGTTTTGCCGGAAAGCGATAAGGGGTTTCAGTCAAAATGGGCAACCAAAACGAAATTCGCTTTCGGCCCTTACCGCGCTGAACTTGATTTGGTGTTCGGGGATAGCCAGAAAAAACTCCATCAAAGTTTTTGGTTTGCCGTTTTCCCTTATAAAACAACCGGCGCGATAATTCTAATTTTGATAACTTTGCTTATAATTGTTCCTTTCGCCATCAGGCGCTACAATCGATGGATAATCAAAAAATACAGCCCAAAAGCTTCTTAATATTTTTATTCCTTTGTTATTTTCTACTTTTTTCGAGTGCCTCCGCCCAGAGTGTCAATATAACGGCTTCGGTTATTGCGGAGTGCGCTGACAGCGTTGATAATGATGGAGACGGCTTAATTGATTACCCCGTTGATCCCGGTTGCGCTTCAGCGACTGATGACAATGAAACAGATCCGGTTCAAGCTCCGGCGGAAACCCCAGTTATTATAGTCGGTCCAGGCGGTGGTTATTCTTCTCCTGACCAAAAACCGGTAATATCGCCGAAAATTTTAAAAATCGCCGATTTTAACAGTGACGGTCGCATCAATATTATTGATTTCAGCATCTTGCTTTTTTACATGGATAAGCCAATGTCAATCGCCTCTCGCTATGATTTAAACAATGATGCTAAAATTGATATTGTAGATGTTTCAATTCTATTTTATTACTGGACATGAATAAATTTAAAATAACTATTTTATGTATTGTTACTTTTATTGTCTTAAGTTCAATTTGGATTTCGGATGTTTTGGCCGAGGGCGGAGACCCAAATCTTTATTTTAAAACGACCGCCGAAAATTTCGCGCCCGGTTCAAATTTTTCTGTTGGCGTTTTTGTTGATTCAAATAAGCCGATAAACGCGCTTCGTCTTGAAATCGGTTATTCAATCCAAACACTTGAATTTTTAAATTTTAACACCAACCCGTCAATAATTGATTTTTGGCGGAACGATCCCGAAGCGTTTGACGATGGAATTATAAAATTGGAAGGAGGAACAGCAAAAGCTTTCGAGGGTGAAGCAGGCGAAATTATCCAAATTAATTTCAGAGCTAAGCGGGAGGGGTTAGCCCAGTGGTCTTTTAGAAAAGCGGAACTTTATTACGCCGATGGAGAAGGTACTCCCGCGAAATCCGATGTTTCGCCCATGAGTTTAACTATTTCTCCCTCCGCTCAGTTAACTTCCATCGCGCAAGAAGACAAGCAGGCCCCAGTTTTTCTTGATGTCAAAGTTGTAAAAGACCCCGCTGATAATGGGCAGTTTGCGGTGTTCAGGGCTGTTGATAAAGAATCGGGTCTCAAGACTGTTTATATGCGCATTAAGAAATGGTTTATTTGGGAAGATTGGCAAAGAGCCACAAACCCGGTCAGATTGTCGGCCGGAGTTTGGTCTTTTCAAATCAAAGCAATTGACAACCAGGGCAACGCTTCAAAGCAAACCGTTTATGTCAAAACTGAAGTCGTTAAGAAATCGCTTTATTTTATTTTATTCTTAGTTGTAAGCGCCGGTGCCTATTATTTCGTAAAATCAAGGCGCCGGAGAAAAATGCTATAATTTTTATATGAGTTTTCGGCAGAAAGTATTGGCCGTTTTCCTTGGCCCCTTATTATTTTTTTTGATTTCAGTCGGCGAGAGTCAAGCCGCGATTTTAACTTTAAGCCCTTCAAGCGGCAGTTTTGCCGTTGGCAGCACTTTTGACGTTTCCATTTATCTAAACACCGAAAATGAATCAATAAATGTCATTGAAGCGGCTTTAAGTTTTCCGCCAGATAAACTTCAATTGGTTTCTCCTTCAACTGGCCGGTCTATCGTGAGTGTCTGGACAGCGCCGCCGACATTTAATAACCAAACAGGCAGAATTAACCTGCAGGGAGGTATTCCGGGCGGCATTAACGTGTCAAGCGGTCTTTTTACCACCTTAACTTTCAGGGTGAAAGGCGTGGGCAACACTATCTTAAAATTTTTAGATGATACTAAAGTTCTTCTAAACGATGGTTTGGGGACGGATGCTTTGCGCCAAACTCAAGGTGCTATTTACAAATTGGCTTTGCCGCCGCCCGCCGGACCGATTGTCGTTTCGGAAACGCATCCCGATCAATCACGCTGGTATCCAAATCTGACAGTTGTTTTAAAATGGGCGCCGGAGACAGACGTTGACGGCTATAGCTATTTTTTAAATGACGAGCCGGTCGCCCTGCCGGACAATACTTCGGAAGGCGTAAGAAGTGAACTTGCTTACAAAAATTTAAGCGACGGCGCTCATTATTTTCATATTAAATCGCTTCGTAGCGGAGCGTGGGGAGGACTTACTAATTTTGCTTTGAACATTGACACATTGCCGCCGGCCGCTTTCCCGATTAAAATTTCTCCCTCGCCTCGGACTACAAGCAAACAGCCGATTATTAATTTTGAAACAACTGATTCTTTTTCCGGCATTAATTTTTATGAATATAAAATTGTTTCGCTTCAGCCGAGGGTGGATTCTGAATCCGATAAAACAAGTTTTTTCATTGAAGCCGAAGGGCCGCAAGTTTTAAAATTGGATATTGGAAATTACGACATCATTGTGAGAGCTTATGATAAGGCCGGAAATTTTAAGGAAATTACGCAGCGTTTGGAAATCGTCAAGCCGGTTTTTCAAATCATAACGGGTCAAGGAATTAAAATTGGTGACATTCTCACTGTAAGCTGGCTCTGGGTTTATCTTGTGGCCGGTTTTTTAATTTTAATTCTCGGTTGGAGCGGTTGGCGCATAAGTCTTTGGCATCGCAACGTTGTTTTGAAGAAGGGGAGTAATGAGTTGCCCTCGAATATTGGTGATAAGTTAAAGGAGTTGCAAAAGTACAGGCAAAGATATGGCAAAATAGCCGCATTACTTTTAATTTTCGGCGCGTTTTGGCTGGTTTCTCCTCAAGTCCAAGCCCAGCAGATAGAATTGTCGCCGCCGCTTATTTCCACAATTTCTCGCAATATTTCAAACGAAGAAATATTTTATATCGGCGGCAAAACCGATGCGGCAAACGTTAAAGTGATTATTTATCTCCAAAATCTTGAGACAGGTGAAACTTTAAGCGATACCGTTATCTCCGATAAAAAAGGCGAGTGGTTTTATCGCCACCCGACATTTTTATCAACCGGCAATTACCTCTTGTGGTCGCAGACAAAATTGGGAGAGCAAACCAGTCCGCCGAGTCCGCAGATTCAAATGACCGTGAAACCGACCGCCATTCAATTTGGTGCTTCCCGTTTAAGTCTCGAGGCTCTTTATTTAATTATTTCCATAACGCTTTTAGTTATTCTCCTTGCCCTTTTCGTATTTATTGGATTTCATTTTTATCGGGGCCGGAAAAAACATAAAGAATTTGAGCAAGAGGTTAAAAAAGCCGAGGATTCAATCCATCGCGGTTTCGCGGTTATCCGCCGCGATATTGAAGCCGAGCTTGCCCTTGTGAAGAAAGCAAAATTAAGCAGAGAGGTTTCAGCGCAAGAAAAAGAGAAAGAGGAACAGCTTTTGAAGGATTTGAAGAGAATTGAAGATTATATCGGCAAAGAAATTTGGGATATTGAACGGTTGGGGCAATCTTACTGAATGGCTGTTTTTGAACTGGTTCAAAAGGATAAAAATTCTCGTGCTCGTGCCGGTATTTTAGAAACCGCGCACGGAATAGTTGAAACGCCGAGCTATGTAATTGTCGGCACAAATGCCAAAGTGCGTTGTCTTGAGTTATCGGATATCCCTCTAACCAAAACGCAAATTATTATCGCGAATACTTACCATCTTTGGCGTGAGTTAGGGGAGTCTCTTGAAAATTTCGTGGGATTGCATAAACGCACCGGTTGGGAAGTGCCGATAATGACGGATAGCGGCGGCTTTCAGGTTTTCAGTTTAGGATTTGCGCGTGAACATAGAGTCGGGAAGATTATCCCGGATTTGGGAGAAAGTTTGAAAGAAGTACGGCAGCCGGAAAAAAATTTAGTCCGTGTAACGGAAGACGGCGTTTATTTTCTTGAAAATGGCGAAGAAATTTTCCTTGACGCGAAAAAATCCATTCAAATTCAAGAAAAGTTAGGCGCCGATATTATCCTCGCTTTTGACGAATGCACTTCGCCATTGAATGATTATAAATACACCAAGCGAGCGATGGAACGGACGCACAAATGGGCAAAAAAATGTTTGGAAGTAAAATCCCGCAAAGACCAGCAATTATTCGGCATTGTTCAAGGTGGCCTTTTTGAGGATTTGCGGAAAGAAAGCGCGAAATTTATCGGTAATTTGCCTTTTGACGGCTTCGCCATCGGCGGCGCTTTTTCTTCCGAGGGCGCTTTTCAGGCGATTGATTGGATTACCCCATACCTACCGGAAGAAAAACCGCGGCATCTTTTGGGTATGGGAAAAATTCAAGATATTTTCGGAGCTGTCGCCCGAGGCATTGATACTTTTGATTGCGTGATTCCGACGCGCGAAGCGCGCCATGGCGGTTTGTGGACGCGTGAAAGTCGCCTTTCAATCAAAAGAGGCATTTATAAAAAAGATAGAAAGAAAATTGACCGAGATTGCGGTTGCCCGGTTTGCGCCGATTGGAAAATAAACCGGAGCGAACTCCACGCGATGTTCAAAACCAAAGAGCCGAATGCCGCCCGCTTCGCCACAATTCATAATGTTTATTTTTTCAATAATTTAATGGCGGATATCAGGCGAGCAATTTTGGACGGCAATTTTTCCGATTTTTCAAAAAAGTTTTTGGCAATTTGACAGAAAAAATAATTTTGTTAATATCTACGGTATGCTCGCAATTAAGTTTAAAAGAATTGGCAAGAAGCACCAGCCGTCTTTCCGCGTTGTCGTTCTTGAAAAACGCTCAAAGCTCGGCGGTCGTTTTGTTGATGATTTGGGGTGGTTAAACCCGCGGAGCCGGGAGTTTGATGTAAATAAAGAAAGAGCGGAACATTGGCTCAAAGTTGGCGCGCAGGCAACAGCGAGCGTCCATAATTTATTCGTTCGAGCGGGATTTGTTCAGAGTAAAAAAATTCAGGTTCACCAGAAAAAATCAAAGAAAGCCGTTGAAGAAAAAGGAACCAGCCAGGAAATAAAGCAAGAAACGGGAGGGGCGGCCCAGATTTGACGAAAGGATTTTCGCACGCTATACTGACCACTAAACTACGATAAGATTTTGAAGAATGATTGAAGTCAAAAGGTCGGAAATGGAAATAATGCAATAGCTGATATGTCTAAAACAGGAGTTGATCAGGAATTTCTTGAATATCTCGTCAAGTCTATTGTCGATCATCCGGACGATGTGAAGGTTGATCGAAAAGTAGACGAGCTTGGCGTTCTCCTTATTTTGAAAGTCAATGCGCAGGACATGGGTCAGGTTGTCGGTCGGCAAGGTGCGACCGCGAAAGCGATTCGTTCACTGCTCCGCATAGTGGGAATCAAAAATAACGCCCGTGTTAACCTGAAGATTGAAGAGCCGGAAGGTTCTACGAGAGGCGAGGGAAGAAGCATGAGAAGCGAGCAATAATTTTGAATTTAATAAGAAACTGCCCCGCGTTTATCGGGGCAGTTTCTTATTAAAAAAGGTGGTATAATTTTTTTGGTTATGCTGAATATTCATGTAATCACAATTTTTCCGGAAGCTTTTGAATCCTATCTCAAGACCTCGATTTTAGGAAAAGCTCAAAAGAAAAAACTTTTTAAAATTAATTTTATTAATTTGCGGGATTTTGCGGGTGGCAAACACAAACAGGTTGATGATTCGCCCTATGGCGGTGGGCCGGGAATGGTTTTAAAATTTGAGCCAATTTATAAAGCGGTTAAATCCATTAAAGCAAAATCCGAAATCATCCTCTTTTCCGCGAGCGGCAAAAAATTAGATAGTAAAACGGTGCGACGTTTAAGCAAAAATAAAAATCTGATTTTAATTTGTGGCAGATATGAAGGCGTTGACGAGCGTGTTGCCCAGAACATCGCCGATGAAACAATCTCGATCGGCAATTATATTTTATCCGGCGGGGAGTTACCGGCTCTAGTTTTAATTGAGGCTCTAAGCCGCCACATTCCGGGCGTTTTAGGCAAGAAAGAATCGTTGGAAGAAATTAAGGGCTCGTATCCGGTTTTTACCCGTCCAGAAGTTGTTGCGGCAAAGGGCGGCCGAAAACTTAGAGTGCCAAAAAGTTTGCTAAGCGGCGACCACGAAAAAATCAGGGAATGGCGCCGCAAACACTCGAAATTTTGACATCTGTGAATATTTTCGTTATCATTTAAAATTGTTTATGGATACAACTGATTTAAACGAAGAACTGATTAAAGAAATGGCGGGCGCCGGTGTTTTGTACGGCCACAAAAGAACAAAAACCCATCCCAAGATGAAGCCGTTTATCGCGCTTACGAGAAACGATATTGAAATGATTGATCCCGAGGCGACCATTTCAAGTTTAGAAAAAGCGATCGTGGTGCTTAATGAGAAAATAAAAAGTGGCGGGCTTATTTTGATTGTCGGCACGATACCGCCCGCGAAAGAAGCCGTTCTAAAATTTGCCGAAGAATTTAATTTTCCTTTTGTGATAAACCGCTGGCTCGGTGGAACTTTAACCAACTTTAAAGTCATATCCAACCGCGGGATACAATATCAGGATTTAAAATCGCAAAAAGAAAAAAATGAATTGGCTAAATACACCAAGAAAGAACAGCACCGCTTAAGCGAAAAAATTAACAAACTTTCCCGAAATTTTGAAGGTTTGATTAAACTCGGGAAAGTGCCGGACGTGCTTTTCGTAGTTGATCCGGAAGTTCACGACACTGCCGTTCGCGAAGCGAAACGGCTCAAGATCCCGATAGTTGCCATTCTTGACAGTAATGATAATCCTTCGCAAATTGATTACCCAATTTTCGGAAACGACCACGCGAAATTAAGCATTGATTGGATTTTTGCTAGAATACTTGAAGGGCTTAAAAAATCTTAAATGAGTAAATTTGAGCAAATTAAAAAGTTGCGTGAGGTAACTGGTGCCGGAGTGATGGATTGTGAAAAAGCGCTTGAAGGAAGTGGTGGCGATTTTGATAAAGCGATACGGATAATCAACGAAAGAGGTTTAATCAAAGCTCAATCTAAAAGTGAACGCAAAACCGGCGCCGGGCTTTTGGAATCATACGTTCATAACGGCAGAATCGGCGTCTTATTGGAAATTAGAGCCGAAACCGACTTTGTTGTCCGTTCAGAGTCGTTCCGTGCGCTGGCTCATGAGCTAGCTATGCATATTTCCGCCATGGCGCCCGAAGACACCGAATCGCTTTTGCGCCAACCCTTCATTAAAGACGAATCAATCACAGTTGAAGATTTGATTAAAAGAACAGTCGGAAAAATCGGCGAAAACATTCGCGTAGAAAAATTTTGCCGCTACGAGGTTTAAAAATTTTGTATAAATTTTAATGTTTAAATTTATTCTTCAGATTTTGATAATGTTGAGTTTAGGTGGGATTATTTATTTGATTGCCCGGGCGGTGCCGCGAATCAGCGAAGAAGAACTCAAAAAAAATCCATCGGCGATTCCCTCGCACGGCTTTATGATGTTTTTGGAACAAATTGATGAAAGGTTCAAAATTATTTTTGAAAAATGGTTGCGGCGGGTGCGGATAGGGATTTTAAAATTTGACAATTTTGTCGTGGAAAGGCTCAAGAAATTTAAAAAAGAAACGGCTAAAGAAACCGGCTTCGCGGTTGAAGAAAAAAAGCAGGTAGAGGATAATAAATCCGTATAATGCGTGCAGGTGGTAGACCATCACCTAGGACGAGAACCGTTGCGGCTGGGGTGGCTAATTGAACCCATCTTTAAAGCGAGATGCTTATGGGGAAATTTACGAGTGTTTTATGTACACTTCTAGTTGATTTTCCGGAATGTTATTGTATTCTTGTATGGTGGCCACCATACAACCCAATAAAGTAAATAAGGTTCGAAAGCTATATTATGAAAAAGGCTATTCGGCTCGAAAGATTGCCGAGAGTTTCGGGGTTTCAATTGATGCCGCATACTACTTTATGCGTCATCACGGGTTGAAACGAAGAACTTTAAAAGAAGAAATGTCACTCCGTTTTGAACGTAAGGCGTTGTCATTTCGCCGGCAAAAAATAAAAAATGCTCAAATGCGAACTTTGCAGGCGATCGGAGCGATGTTGTATTGGGGAGAGGGTTATAAAGGGAACGAGCTGACCCGTAATAGCACGGTGGATTTTGCTAATAGTGACCCAGGGATGGTAGCCTTATTTCTCAAATTTTTTAGGGTCATTTATAAGATTGATGAGAAACGGCTTAGAGTCCTTTTGTATTGTTATAGAAACCAAAATGTTAAAGAACTTGTCAATTTCTGGAGTAAGCTGACTCAAATTCCAAAACAACAGTTTTCCAAACCGTATGTACGTTTTGATTTTAAGAAAAACACGAGACAAATGGCTCATGGCCTGGTTCATATACGCTATAGTGATAAAAAATTGTTGATAGAAATTTTAAATCTGATAAAGTTCTACAAAGAGCAATATATTGCGCCGGTCGGATAGCGGCTATTCCAGCGGACTGTAAATCCGCGGCCCATTGGGCATCGTTGGTTCGAGTCCAACCCGGCGCACACTTGACTTTTGTATTGAACTATGCTAGTTTTAAAATATTATCGGAAATCTAAAAACCGATTTTCTAAAATTGAAATCATTGTTATTTTCATAAAAATTTATTATCCTTTAGGTGTTCGCTCCGCGAATTTGTATTAGTTGCCACCAAAGAAAAACTTGTCATCGCTACGCGAGATCTCGCGAAGCGAGAAAATTGTCATCGGCGCGGTTCCGCCGCAAGATTTCAAAACCGCAAAAGAACCCGTTAAAAACATCGACTCGCCTGCCCGCCTCTGGAGGGAACCATATTTTAATTTTGGGGGAAGAAAATTTTTTAATCCAAATCATAAAATCATTTTTAACAATTAACCAATAAAAATATATGAGTATAGAAAATCCGTTTAACAATCCAACGCCTCCGCAAGAGGAAACTCCAAAACCGGAAAAAGTTGAGGAGACAAAAAATCCGCAGGACGTATTTCGTGGCGCTCTTAACGAAGAACTTACTGCCATGGAACAATCCGGCAGACTTACTCCTGAACAAGCCGAAGAAAAAAGACAAGCAGCCGCTTTAATTGAAACTGGCTTTTCCGATGACCCCAAGCACGATGCTTTAATATTTTCTAGAGCTGGTATCGCCGAGGAAAAAGAATTGGTTGAAATTTTTGACAAGAAAAATGCTGAACGAGAGTTATCTACTTCTGAAACTCTGGAAGAAGATAATCCTGTAGCAGACTTTATCAAAGTGACCGAATCTGCAAAACAGACGTATGGTGAACGAATGCAAAAAGATGTACCGGAAGCAGAAAAACTTGAACTGATACAGGCAATTCTTAGCAACGGAAGAGTGGCAAAATATTTTAAGAGCATTGTGCCAAGAATTGAACAAGGACGGACGATAGAGGAAATTATTGCGGAAGATCGTGCAGAAATTGAAGCGATAAAAAAAGGAACAGGAAGCAATCGTGAAATGACACGAGAAAGCACTTTGCGTCTAGCTGAAATAGCTGTGCAAAATGCTAAAGAGAAGAAAGGATTGTAAGAAGTCGAGATTTTCATTTTTGTATTCGCTTTGCGAATTTTGAATTGAATGCCGCCAAACCTGCCTGCCGGCAGGCAGGGAAAAACTTGTCATCGCTACGCGAGATCTCGCGAAGCGAGAAAATTGTCAGCCCGTTCGGGTCTGAGACCCTCAGGGACGAAATGCCGTAGGTGTTGAGGTACTCCGAAGTACGTTCGGACTAATTCAAGAATACTGCACCAGTAGTAACTTGTTCGGAATTGACTGTCCCAGTTTTGCGTTGCTTCCGTTCCCGATGTTTGTTAAATTAATATCTGAATTGCCACCTTAGCTCAGCGGCAGAGCAACGCTTTTGTAAAGCGAAGGTCCCCAGTTCAAATCTGGGAGGTGGCTCGCCGATGTAGCTCAGTTGGTAGAGCACGTCATTGGTAATGACGAGGTCTCCGGTTCAATCCCGGACATCGGCTCAAAATTTCGCCGCTTGATTCTTTGGCATAAATTCTTTATTCTAAGCATCATGGCACAAGGTAAATTTACGGAAAAATTAATACGGCTTCGGTGCACTCCTTGCAAAAGAGTGAATTATTTCACGCGCAAAAATAAGAAAGTAGTTGAGCGGAAAATTGAATTAAAAAAGTTCTGTAAATGGTGCCGCAAGCAAACCGTACATAAAGAAGCCAAGAAATAGGGAGTTTAGTTAAGTGGTATAACTGCTGTCTCCAAAACAGCGATCGGGGGTTCGATTCCCTCAACTCCCGCGAAATATTATGAATTATATAATGCCTTTAATTGGCCAAAAAATTACTGATTTTGAACTGGATGCTTTTCACAATGAAGAAGAAAAGAAAATCCGGCTTTTTGATTATGTCGGTAAATGGCTGATTTTATTTTTTTATCCGGCGGATTTCACCTTTGTTTGCCCCACGGAATTGGAGGAAATGGCCGATGCTTACGAAGAATTTCAAAAACTCGGCGCGGAAGTTTTGAGCGTCTCCACCGACACGGTTTATGTTCATAAAGCGTGGCATGATACATCGCCCGCAATCAAAAAGATTAAATTTCCGATGGTGGCCGACCCAACTGGAAAATTATGCCGGGCTTTCGGCACTTATATTGAAGACGAGGGGCTTTCACTCCGCGGCAGTTTCATTATTGACCCGGACGGCATTTTGAGAGCGTCCGAAATAAATGATAACAGCATCGGCCGAAGCGCGCGGGAACTTTTAAGGAAATTGAAAGCCGCGAAATTTGTGAAAGAAAATCCCGGCTTGGTTTGTCCAGCCAGTTGGGAACCGGGAAAAGAAACTTTAAAACCCGGCTTGGATTTGGTCGGAAAAATTTAATCGGCACAATTATCGTTGAATAATGGCTAAAGAAGTTGAGCTCATAAAAGAAAAGCTAGACTTGGTTGATTTTTTGCGCTCCTATTTAAAGCTTTTACCGGCCGGCAAAAATTTCAAGGCGCTTTGCCCCTTTCATCAGGAAAAGACGCCTTCTTTTGTTGTTTCGCCGGAGCGGAAAATCTGGCATTGTTTTGGTTGCGGCGAGGGCGGGGATTTGATTAAGTTCGCGATGAAGTATGAAAATCTTGAGTTCCCCGAAGCGCTTCGATTTTTAGCGGAGAAGGCTGGACTCCAAATTCAAACTCTAGGCTATCGGGAGCAGAAAGAATTCGGCGTTCTTTATGACCTCCATGAAGCGGCAAAAGATTTTTTTAAAAGAGAGTTATTGAAAAATAGCGCCGCCAGCGAATATCTGAAAAAAAGAAAATTGGACGAAGCGACAATCAGCGATTTTGAATTGGGTTTCGCGCCCGGCGGCGAAACCTTAACTCTCCATCTTCTTAAACTGGGTTATGACATAAATGATATCACGCGCGCAGGCCTTTCCTATAAAAATCTTTCAGGGCTTTATCGCGACCGCTTTGAGGCGAGAATAATTTTTCCGATTGCCAATCATCTCGGAAAAATTGTGGCTTTCACCGGCCGCCTTTTGCCGAGCGAAATCCAGAGTGAACGGCCGAAATATTTAAACTCGCCCGAGACGCCGATTTTTAAAAAATCAAAAATTCTATACGGTTTTGACAAAGCAAGAAACTTTATCGCCGATTCAAAAGCTGTTTTTTTAGTTGAGGGTCAGATGGACTTTTTAAGCGTCTGGCAATCCGGCGTTAAAAATGTGGTCGCGGTTTCCGGCACCGGACTTTCGCCCCAGCATTTGGAACGCCTGCGCCGGCTCGCCGATTCGGTTATCATCAGTTTTGATAACGATGAAGCCGGTTTTAAAGCCCTTGAACGCAGTTTGGATATTTTTAACGCGTTTGATTTTCACGTCAAAGTTCTTAATTTGGGAAATTATAAAGACCCGGCCGAGGCTTGCGAAGCTGACCCGCTCTACTTAAAACAAACCGTTGAATGGGCACGCCCGGCCTTCAACCATCTTTTTGAAACATATTTTGTTTTAAAAAAAGAGGAATTTTCTGGCATTGCCGCAAAAAAAAGAATTATTCGGCACCTTCTTTTAATGATTAAAAAAATTAGGAGCGCGGTTGAGCAAAGTATCTGGGTAAAAGAGCTCTCAAAATATTCCAATATCGGCGAGGCGGCCTTACTTTCGGAAATTGCGAATTTGGAATCGGAGAAGCAATTTGGCGAAACCGCGGAGGAAGATCACCCGCAAAAAAATAGCGGCACGAGAATGGATTTAATTGCCGAGCGGCTCTTAGCTATCGCATTTGTGAAAAGTGATGAATTTATGCCATTATTAAAAGCCAAAAGCGACAAACTGCCGGCACTCTATCTGGGAATGATAGACGAGCCGCTCGGTGAGAAAACGGGTATGTTTGAATTGAGGGCGAGTTTTGAATTTGGCGACCTTGAGGCCGATGCTCTTAAAAAAGAATTTAATGACCTTTTGGGATATTTGGAAATAGAGTTTTTTAAAAAAGAAGCCGAGGCGTTGAGAGTGAGAATGCGACTTGCCGAAGAAAGAGGCGATGAGGAAAAAATGTTAGAAATTCTTGGCGAGTTTAATTCAGTCGCGACAAAAATTGACGGCCTCAAAAAAGTCTTGAACACCGAAAAATCATATATTGGTAAAAATAATGAAGAAAAAAATACGAAAATCTAAAAAGAAAATAATAAAGAAAAAAAAGAAAGCAAAGAAAGCGCGGAAAATTATTGCAAAGAAGCCACTCCGCCGTCTCAAAGCTAAAAAGATCGCGCCGACTGAAAAACAGCTGAAGGCGCTTGAAGATTTGCTTAGCCGCGGACGCGTGCGCGGTTTTATGACCGACGTTGAAGTGCTTAATTTTTTTCCGGAAATTGAAAAGAACCTACCATTTTTAGAAGAGGTTTATAAGCGTTTGGAAAAAGAGGGGATACGAATTCACGAATCAAGTCCGCTTATCAAAGCAGCCGAACATGAGGAAATAAGCGCCGCCGAGCTGAAAGACGCGACAAGAATCGTGGAAAATTTGCCGGATGCCGTGCAAATGTACTTAAAAGAAATCGGCCGGACACCGCTTTTGACATCAAAAGAAGAAAAAGAACTGGCGAAAAGAAATGAGCAAGGTGATGAGGCGGCGCGAAAAAAACTGATTCAAGCGAATTTGCGACTCGTTGTTTCAATCGCCAAGCGGTACGTGAACCGCAGCCATAACTTGAGTATTTTGGATTTGATTCAGGAGGGCAATATCGGCCTCGCGCGCGCCGTTGAAAAATTTGATTACCGGAAGGGCTTTAAATTTTCAACTTACGCCACTTGGTGGATTCGCCAGGCCGTAACCCGCGCCTTGGCTGATTATTCGCGGACAATTCGGATTCCGGTGCATATGGTTGAAACAATCACCAAATATACGCAGATTAAGCGGCGCTTAATGCAAGAATTGGGCCGTGAGCCATTAGCCGAGGAAATCGCGAGCGAGATGGGGTTTGATGTTCAGAAAATCCATTACATTCAAAAAATTTCCCAGGAAGTGATTTCTTTGGAATCGCCGGTCGGCGACAGCGACGAGGACTCAACGCTCTCGGATTTTATTAAAGACGAAACAAGTTTAAATCCGGACCAGCTCGCGAATTACGCTTTGCTTAAAGACCAGATTCGGGAAGTAATGGAAGATTTGACCGAGCGGGAGCGGAAAATTTTGGCGATGCGGTTTGGATTGGATGACAATATCGCTCACACGCTTGAGGAAGTCGGAAAAGTTTTCGGCGTCACTCGCGAGCGAATACGCCAAATTGAAGCCAAAGCTCTTGAAAAAATAAGAAGCTATCAGAAGTCAAAAAAGTTGGAGGGATATTAAAAATCTTTCCTTCGCTCGTGTACCTCCGCGTGTCAAAATTTAAATTCGCTCGCTACGCCATTTTGTCGCCCTGCTCTTCGCCGACTGGCGAATCACGGGCACCCGCCAAATTGGCTACTCGCTCATAAATTTTAAGACACGCTCCGGCAAGCACTCGCTTAGGAAAGATTTTTAATTTGGGTTAGGGAAGTTAATCACTCAATTTCTAACATATGCGTTAAATTGAGTGATGAAATTTAAAAAAAGAAGCCCACCAAGTCGCAACGCGACTTGGTGGGAGATAGTGAACCCGTAAGGACTTTAGTGCGACCACGCTTTCCCTGTCACCTGCGTATAGAGGTTCTGGACACGCAGGTCGGCCGTGTTGCGGCAGGGTGCATTGCGTCTGCTACCCAGCACGAGATATCCATCTCTGAATCCAGTATCGTCAGTCACAGTGGTGAAGAAAATCACCGGAACGGTAATCTCTTCGCCACGACCGTTTCTGACGACTGCTTCGGTAACCAGATCAGCGAAGTCTTCTCCAGCGCGCTTCCATTGCAATCTTCCCTCGTCTTGGGCCTTGAAGACTGCCGCAAAAGCAGCTTTGGAGACCTTATCCATGGCCTCTCGAAACTTGTCGGAATTGGTAATGATTTCAAGACCATCACCGAGAAGCTGGTCGCCATTCCGTGATTTTGTTTGCACTACAGATACCTCCTTTCAAGGTACAAAGACATTACCAATGCGAATTTGGTAATGGAGCGATGTTATCATATACCATTTAGAAAGTCAAGCTCGCAAAAAGCCCACAATTATGGCAAAATGTCATACATGGTATCAAAAGAAATCAGGAAAAAGTTTTTGGATTTTTTTGAAAAAAAGGGACACAAAATCGTGCCGTCGTCTTCTTTAATTCCCGATGACCCCTCGGTGCTTTTGACGACCGCCGGAATGCAGCAGTTTAAAAAATATTTTACTGGTGAGCTTGACCCGATGAAAGATTTTGGCGGCAAAAATACCGTTTCCATTCAAAAATGTTTCCGCACCTCCGACATTGACGAAGTCGGCGACGAATCTCATCTCACATTTTTTGAAATGCTCGGGAATTTTTCTTTTGGTGGCTACTGGAAAAAAGAAGCGATTGAGTACGCTTATGAATTTATAAGGAAAGAAATGGGTTTGGAAATTGATTATGTGAGTGTTTTTAAAGGAGATAAAGAAATTCCAGCCGACGAAGAATCAGAAAAAGTTTGGAAATCTTTGGGGATTTCGGAAATTAAAAAATTAGGCCGCGAAGATAATTTTTGGGGACCGACTGGTAGCGAGGGCCCTTGCGGCCCGACAACGGAAATTTACATAAATGGCGTGGAAATTTGGAATATCGTATTTAATGAATATTATTCCAAAGACGGAAAACTGATGCCGCTAAAAATAAAAGGCGTGGACACGGGAATGGGTTTGGAGCGTTTAGCGACGGCTTCGCAAAACGTTTCAAATATTTTTGATACGGACTTGTTTACCCCGATAATGAATAAAATTAAGGATCTTACGGAGAGCAGGAGTGTGCGTGAATCAAGGATTATCGCTGATCACATTCGCACTTCTGTGTTTATCATAGGCGATGGTGTAATACCTTCTAACGCAGACAGGGGGTATGTATTAAGAAGACTTCTGCGTAGAGCAATTCGATATGCAGATGTGATCGGAATACCCGAATTTGAATTAAGTAATATCGGGCAAGTTGTCCAGGATTGTTACAAAACCACATATCCATCAGTCTCATCAACAAACATCGGGATAGTTATAAACGACGAAGAGAAAAGATTTAGAAAAACCCTTGAAAAGGGACTGTTGAAGATTGACGAATTTGGTATAGACGAATTTGGACATTTACGTGATATTACAGGAGCGCAGGCATTCGAATTATTCTCTACTTATGGTTTTCCACTTGAACTTACAAAAGAAATTATTAGTCCATGCGTGTTGGTAGATTTTGAAAGTTTTGAAACAGCCTTCAAAAAACACCAGGAAATTTCGCGTGCCGGGAATGAAAAAAAATTTGGTGGACACGGACTGATTTTGAATACCGGCGAGCTTAAGGCGGGCAATGAAGAAGAATTGAAGAAAGTGACGCGATTGCACACGGCAACGCATTTATTGCAAAAAGCGTTACGGGAAGTTTTAGGGAAAGAAGTGGAGCAGAGAGGTTCGGATATCACGTCGGAACGAACGCGTTTTGATTTTTCTTTTTCCCGAAAATTAACTCCAGAAGAAATTAAAAAAGTGGAGGGCTTGGTAAATCAAAAAATAAAAGAGGATTCGCCGGTTAATTTCAAAGAAATGTCGAAAAGTGAGGCCGAGAAAACCGGCGCTTTGTATTTTTTCAGAGAAAAATATCCCGAAAAAGTGAAAGTCTATTTTGTCGGCGAGTCGCTCGAAAACGCTTGGAGCAAAGAGTTTTGCGGTGGGCCGCACGTGAACCGCACTTCGGAAATCGGTGAATTTAGGATTCTAAAAGAAGAAGCCGTTGCCGCGGGCGTCCGCCGCATCCGAGCCGCCGTTCTTTAATTTTTTGTGCTATACTTGAAATAAAACAATGACGGAGAAAAAAATATTTTTAGAGCGGGGCCAGGATTTAAAAGAAGTTTCAGAGCTTTTAGTTAATAATCCGGCGGAGAAAGTGATTTTAAATATCCCGAAGAATTCCGTGCTCGGCGCGCGGCTTAATAATTTTCAGATTCTAAAAAAAGAAAGCGCCTCGGCCGGCAAAGAATTACTGATTGAATCAATTGATGAACATATTTTGGAATTAGCCGGATTGGCCGGCATTGCGGCTCTAAATCCATTTTTTAGGATAAAAGAGCGGGTCGTTTCCGATATTTTACCGAGGGGCGCCCTGCCCACCCCCGAGCCAGCGGAAAAAATTAAAATCAGTGAAGAAAAACCTATTCTGGTTAAGTCATTTTTTGAAGAGCCGAAAGTAAAACCGAAAAAAATTTCCAATCGCAAATCTCCCGTGGGCGTTATTTTCCGTTTTGTTCTGGTAATCGCGGTTATTTCTTTGGGCGGTTTCGGCCTTTTTGAGATTGCTTCAAGTGTTTTGCCACGCGCCGACATACTCCTTATATTGAAAAAGATACCGGTTGTTTTTAGTGAAAAAGTTGAAATTTCAAGCATCGCCGCCGCACCGAATTTTGCAAATGCCAATATAGTTTTGCCCGGCGAGCTTTTAGTTGCCCGGCGGAATATCGAAATGCCGTTTGTGGCTTCGGGTCGGGAAAAAACCCAAGAAAAAGCCCACGGAACTTTAACAATTTATAACGTTTATAGTTCCGCGGCGCAAAGTTTGGTTAAATCAACGCGATTTGAATCGCCGGATAAAAAGATTTTTCGGCTGGATAAGTCGGTTACAATTCCGGGCGCCTCGGTCTCAAATGGGAAAATCACGCCGTCAAAAATTGAAGTTGAGGTTACGGCCGAAGAAGCCGGTGAAACTTACAATGCGGAGCCGTCTTCTTTTTGGCGGATTCCCGGGTTTCTCGGCAATCCAAAATATGACGGGTTTTATGCCGAAGCGGTAAAACCAATAGCCGGTGGTTTCATCGGCGAAAAAGCAGTGCCATCAAAGGAAGATATAGAAAGCGCGCGGACGAAGATCATTTCCTCTTTGGAGAACTCATTAAAGAGCCAGATGCTCATTTTATTCAAAGACAAATTCAAGCTTTTGGACGGGGCGACAACTTTTGTAATAACTAAAGAAGAAATAAAAACCGACGCGGGTGACGGCAAATTTAGCATTTTTTCAGAAGGAGAAATGCGTGAACTTGTTTTTGAAGAAGGGACATTGAAGAAAATTCTTTCGGAAAAAGCGAAAAATTCGCTTGCAAGCGATTTGCCGACCTTGAAGATTTTCAATTTTGAACTGAATTACGGCACTTCAAGTCAAGATTTGGCAAACGGTAAAATGACGGTTTCGGTGGGCGGTTCAATTGTTTACGGCGCTGACATTGATAACGCGAAGCTCTTGAAAGACGCCGTTGGCCGCAACGAAGAAAATCTGAAAGCGATGATTTTTTCCCTGCCCGGTTTAGAAAGAGCGAAAATTTCGCTTTGGCCGTTTTGGGTGAAGAAAGTGCCTGACGATTTGGGTAAAATTAAGGTTATAATTGAGTAAAATCCAAATTCTTGACTTTTAGCGGGGTTTTTGTAAAATGATTTATGCTTATTGATTTCGGCTTATTAAAATGCCAGCTGTCGGAAAAAAAAGAAACATCGGTATAGATGTCGGTTGATCCAAAAGTTTTACGGGTTGACGGCGCGGTCGTTGAAGCTCTCCCAGGATTGCTTTTCCGGGTGAAGATTAACGTTTCAGGTTCGGAGCGAGAAGTTCTTGGTCACCTCGCGGGGAAGCTAAAAATTAATCATATTCGCATTATCCCGGGCGACAAAGTAATTATTGAGCTCCCGAGTTTGAACGACAGGCGCGGCAGAATAGTCCGAAGATTATAAAAATGAAGGTAAGAGCATCGGTTAAAAAAATTTGCAAAGATTGCCGAACGGTTCGTCGTCGAGGTCGGGTTTATGTTATTTGCAAAACCCCAAAGCATAAGCAGAGACAAGGATAAAAATTTAAACCATGAGAATTATTGGCGTAAATATTCCGGATAACAAAAAAATAGAAATTTCTTTGTCGTATCTTTACGGCATCGGCAGGGATTCGGCGCAAAAAATTTGCAAGGAAGCGAAAATTGACATGAATAAAAAAGCTAAGGACTTAACACCGGAAAATATGAACCGAATTCAGACAATAATTGAAAAAAATTATAAAGTCGAAGGAGAATTGCGGCAGAGTATACGGCAGAACATAAATCGGCTGAAAGATATAAAAGCTTACCGCGGCGTGAGGCACGCCCATCATTTGCCGGTGAGAGGACAGCGGACAAAAACTAATTCAAGAACTGTGCGCGGCAATGTCAGAAAAACCGCCGGTAGCGGTCGAAGGAAAGTAGACCTTAAATAGAAAGTATGGGCAAGAAAAAGGTGATTCAAAAAGGCGGCGACGCCGGTAAAGAGAAGGAACATTCAGAAAAAGCTTCGGTAAAAAACGTCGCAAAAACTGGGAAAAAAAAGTTTGAAAACGGCAGGATTTATATTAGGGCTTCTTACAATAACACCACGGTTACTGTGACTGATGAAAAAGGCAACGTGATTGCTTGGCTCTCGGCTGGCTCGCTCGGTTTTTCCGGTCCCAAAAAATCAACGCCATTTGCCGCTTCCAAAGTCGCGGAAGCAATTTACGAAAAAATTCAGAATTCCGGGCCACATACTATTGAAATTCTCGTAAGAGGAGTGGGCTATGGTCGTGATTCGGCAATAAGGACTTTAGCCGCTCGCGGTCTGAATATCGTTTCAATAAAAGACGTAACACCGGTTCCTCATAATGGACCGCGGCCGCCTAAGGTGCGCAGGGTTTAAAAATATGCTGCTTAAGGTTAAAGAAAAAAAGGAGAGATCGTTAGGAACAAAACTTTTTTTGAAAGCGGAGCGTTGTAATTCGCCAAAATGCGTAACGGTGAGGCGGCCCTATCGTCCCGGCGTTCACAGCAAAAAACGAAAGATTTCTTCGGAATATGGCCGACAACTTATGGAGAAGCAGAAAATTCAAATTATTTACGGATTGAACAATCGTCAACTGGGAAAACTTTTCTCTTTTTCAAAAGAAAAAGCTTTATCAATTTTGGAAAGAAGACTTGATCGCGCCGTTTTTTATGTCGGTCTCGCTGGTTCGCCACGAATCGCAAGACAGCTTATTAACCATGGGCACATTTTGGTTCAAGGCCGTCGCGTGACAATCCCTTCCTACCGTGTTAGAATTGGCGATGTTATTTCCATTCGACCTGGATCGCGCCCTCTAAAGATATTTGAAGATATTCTGATCCGGAAAAAACAGTTTGAGCCGCCCGCCTGGCTTAAAGTTTTTCCCGAAGAATTGAAAGGCGAGTGTATCGGTGAACCGGATCTTGATGGCGCAAAGTTGTCATTTGATATAAATTTAGTCGGTGAGTTTTATTCTCGTTAAAACAAAAATATGCAATATCCACATTTAAGCGACACAGTCAGTTTAAAAAAAGTTAAAGAGTCGGAGAATCTCGGCGTTTTTCACATTGAAGGTCTTTACGCCGGTTATGGAATCACATTCGGTAATTCTTTACGCCGAGTTTTGCTCTCGTCTTTGCCCGGCGCCGCAATCACTAAAGTTAAAATTAAAGGCGCGGACCACGAATTTTCCACCTTGCCTGGGATGGTCGAAGATATCGTTAGGCTTTCGCTTAATTTAAAAAATGTAAGATTCAATTTTCTCGCCGATGAACCACAGGTTTTAAATTTACACGTTAAAGGTGAGCGCGAGGTCAAGGCGGGCGATATCCAACCTAACGCCTTTGTTCAAATTATTAATTCCGAACTTCATTTGGCGACTCTAACGAAAAAGAACGCGGAGATTGATATGGAACTTACGGTTGAAAAAGGATTAGGCTATATCGCAAGCGAGTTTCGGAATTTGGAGAGATTGCCGATTGGTACGATTCTTTTGGATGCGATTTTTTCTCCGGTTCTAAGAGTTGAGTTTTCGGTTGAGAACATGCGTGTGGGTGACCGAACTGATTATAATCGCCTGAAAATTGAGGTTGAAACTGACGGTTCAATCAGCCCCTCAGATGCTTTACACAAGGCCGGCAATATCTTAAAGGATCATTTTGAAAAAATATCAAACGTTGAAATTCAAAAATTTAATAAGGGAGAGACAAAGAAAAACGAAGTGCCTGTTGAGAAAAAAACCAGAAAGCGGAAAAAATAATTGCTCCTGAAATTTGTGACGAAAAATAAAGAATTAAAAGAATATAAAAATAAACCGACCGAAGAACTACGCAAGGATTTAGGTGGACATAGTGAAAGATTGGCAAAGCTTAAATTTGATTTGGCCGCCGGTAAAGTCAAAAATATAAGGGAAATCCGACAAATTAAGAAAACAATAGCCCAAATTATGACGGCAATAAGAGAAAAAAACAATTAAATATATGACGGTGCTTCTAAAAAGACGCCTCAAGGGCGTTATTGTTTCTGATAAGATGAATAAAACAAGAGTAGTTTTGGTAAGCCGTTTAAAGAAACATGAATCTTATGAAAAATATTATAAGATTTCCCGCCGTTTTAAAGCTCATGACGAGAAAAATGAATATAAAGCCGGAGAGACGGTTGTGATTGAAGAAACACGGCCAATGTCCAAGGAAAAAAGATGGCAGATAGTTTCAAAAGCATAAAACAAAGCTAAAAATGATCCAAGAAAGAACAATTTTAGGAGTAGCGGATAATTCCGGCGCCAAGACCATCAGATGTTTTAGAGTCTTGGGCGGTAGTCGCAAGCGTTACGCTGGAATCGGCGATATTATTATTGCGTCGGTGCAGGTTGCTGAACCTAGAAAACAAGTCAAGAAAAAGGATATTGTCAGAGCGTTAATTGTCCGTCAGAGAAAAGCCTTTAGGCGCAAAGACGGTTCTTATGTGAGATTTGACGACAATGCGGCGGTTTTACTGGATAAAAATGAACCGAAGGCGACCCGTGTTTTTGGGCCGATCCCGCGGGAGATTAAAGAAAAAGGTTACGACACGATTGCTTCGCTTGCTGAAGAGCTAGTTTAGCCGTCAATCATATTGTATGAAAATAAAAAAGGGCGACACAGTTAAAATTTTAACAGGTAAAAATTCCGGGAAAAGCGGCAAGATTATCAGTGTTGACTTGAAAAATTGGAAAGTGAGCGTTGAGGGTTTGAATGTTTATAAAAAACACGTCAGGCCCAGGCGTGAAGGCGAAAAAGGACAGATTGTTGAAGTGACAAGACCGATTACCGCCTCAAACGTCGCTTTGGTCTGTGGGTCATGCCACAAAGCCATAAGAGTCGGCTATCGCTTAGAAGGAGAAAATAAAATTCGGTATTGCCGCAAATGCGGTTCCGCTCTTTAAATTTATTCATGGAAAAAAAAGTACAAAATTTGGAAATTAAAAAGATTGAGAAGATTGTCGTAAATATCGGGCTCGGTAAATTAAGGGCGAACGCTCAGTTTGATGATAAAATTTTGCCGGAAGTGATGAGGGAATCAGCTTTAATTACGGGGCAGAAACCGGCTTTGCGAAAAGCAAAAAAATCAATTGCCAGCTTTAAAACCAGAACCGGTGATGTTATTGGATTACAAATTACGCTTAGGGGGAAAAGAATGGCGGATTTTTTAAAGCGGAGTCTTAACGTCGTTTTTCCGCGCGTTAAAGATTTCCGCGGATTAGAATTAAAAGGCGTTGATGGAAACGGCAATTTAAACGTCGGTTTTAAGGAGCAGTTTGCTTTTCCAGAAATCAACATAGAGCAATCCAAAGTGAACTTCGGTCTTCAAATTACGATTGTTCCGCGAATTCGTAATCGAACGAAAGCAATTGATTTATACCGGTCGCTCGGTATACCATTTAAACGCTAAACCATGGCAAAAGCATCAGTCATCGCGAGAGCAAAAAAGAAACCGAAATTTTCAACCCGAGTGGTGCGGCGGTGTTTCCGTTGTGGGCGAAAACGAGGTTATATAAGGGATTTTAATCTTTGTCGGATTTGCTTTCGGGAACTGGCAACACGCGGTGAAATCCCCGGTGTCAAAAAAGCGTCTTGGTAAAAGCTTGGTTGAAAAATAATTAAATTATGTACACAGATTTTTTGATAAAAATAAAAAACGCGCGAATGGCCGAGAAAAAAGTATTGAAGACCAAATTTACAAAAATGGATAAAGCAATTGCCGAAATCCTCGCAATGGTTAATTTTGTTGGAAAAATAGAGGTTAAGGGGAAGTCGGCTAAAAAAATTATAGAAATTGAGTTGGACGGCAAAAGGCGGATTAACGGCTTAAAATTCTTGAGCCGGCCATCCTTGAGGCGTTATGTGGGATATAAAGAGCTTCGGGCGCCAAAAGGCGGTCGTGGCTTGCTTGTGGTCTCAACCTCAAAAGGCATTATGACTTCAATTGAAGCAAGAAAACAGAAAGTCGGCGGCCAGCTGCTTTTTGAAATTTGGTAAATTAATTTTAGAATTATGAGACATCGAAAAAAAGGGAGAAAATTAGGTTTAAAAAAAGGGCCGCGGAAAGCTTTTTTACGGATTTTGCTTAATAACTTTATTCAAAAAGAAAGGATCGTTACGACCGAAGCGCGGGCAAAAGAAATAAGGCCGATGGTTGAGCGCCTTGTGGCTTACGGGAAAAAGCAAAATTTGGCAGCTTTAAAATTGCTTATACAAAAACTTCCCAAAAGCGCCGCTTATAAAATTTACCACGAAATCGCGCCTCGCTATGCAAACCGTAACGGCGGTTGCACCAGAATTATTAAAAATGCAAAGGCAAAAAAACACGATGGTTCAAATTTGGCGATAATCGAGTTTGTTTAATAAAAATCTATGACTGACCATATTATTGACGCGAAAAATAAAAAATTGGGGCGGCTGGCTTCGGAAGTGGCGGTTATTTTGCAGGGCAAAAATCGCGCCGCTTATAATCCGCGTTTGATTGGCGAGGAGAGAGTCATCATAAAAAATATTCAAAAAATTGAGATTTCGGGCAATAAAGCCGGCACGAAAATTTACTATAAGCATACCGGTCCCCTGGGTCACCTGAAAGAAAGAAAATTCAAAGACGTTTCCGAAAAAAATCCGGCCTGGATTTTACGCCACGCCGTGAACTTAATGTTGCCTAAAAATAGATTGCGAGCGAAAAGAATAAAAAGATTAATTATAGAATAGGTTTTTAAAAAACTATGAAAAAAGAAACACCAAAAAAACCGGTTGCGAGCGAAAGGTATTTTGAGGCGGTCGGTCGGCGCAAAACGGCAATCGCCAGAGTAAGAATTTTTAAGAGTGAAAATAATTTGAGTGTTATCGTTAACGATAAAAATCTCAAAGATTATTTTCCGCTTAAAAAATATCAGGATATCGCGAGTGCTTCTTTTAAGGCCTTGGCAATAAAGGATAATTTTAAAACGCTTGTAAAAGTAAAAGGTGGCGGCATAAACGCGCAAGCGGAGGCGATTCGTTTAGGCTCCGCGCGGGCTTTGATTATTTTTAATCCAGAGTGGCGGGCGATTTTAAAAAAGATTGGTTATCTCCGCCGCGACCCACGGAAAGTTGAAAGGAAAAAATTCGGTTTAAGAAAAGCCCGCCGACCGCAACAATGGCGGAAGAGGTAATATTTTTAGAAATTTAAGTCGAGTTTTTCTAATTCTCCGCTCGCTTTAAGCAAATAAAGTTCTTTTTCATTAAGCGTGATTTTTTTAATATCGTTTTTTAAGACATAAAAATTGAACGGCGGTCGCTTATCAATTTCACCGGCAAGGAGGTCGTTTCCCGTGAGAATCAAAAAGTAATTTTGAGCGTTCGTGAGCCAGTTGAAAGAAGAAAGAGTTTTTTCGTTGGGTAAATTAATTTTTAATGAAGCGCCGCGTTCCTCTTTTATGTCGCCTTCATAACTCTCGAGATAAATAATTTTGAGTTCATTGTCTTTTGTAATCACGGCGAGGCGTTTTTTTTCCGGCGAAAGATAAAATTCTTTAACATTTCCGGTAATGGTTTCAATTTTTTCTCCTTCCCGGTCATATTCCATAAGCTCGCCCCCCAAATTTAAAAGAAAAAAAATATTGCTGTCTTTTCCAATTTTTAAATCGACTGACGAATTAACCAATTTTGAAAGGGTTGTTTTTGTTTTTAGGACGAGGTTTAAAACCGTTATTTTTTGACTGGAGTCGGTTAAAAAAAGTTCGTTTTGGCTGAAGCCGAGAATGGATAAATTTTTTAGCGCAATCAACTGTTCTAGATCAATTTTTCTTGCGTCGAGGGAATAAACTGCGTTTTGCGTCGCGATAATTATCGCGCCGCGGCTGACTGGATGAAACATTATTTTTTCAATCGGCGCCCGGCCCTTCAAAAGCAATTTGCGTTCGCGGAGAGAGTAAAAAAGTTCCGTTAAGTTTATGGCCGTAGCGGGATTTGCGAGGTCTATCCAAAAATAATCGTCTTGACCGGAAACGGTAACAACATAATTTGAACGGGCATCACTTAGGATTATTTTGTCGCCTTTTAAATTAGTGCCATTAAAACGAAATTTTCCTTTTGTTCTCTCATAAATAATCCCTTTATCGGTTAAAACAAAATTATCAGCCTTCTCGGCAATTAATTTATATTTCGGTTCTTTTAGCCAAAGCTTGACTTGGCTCTCCTTGCTTACAAAGCCTGACTCAACGGTCAATTCTTTTACCCATTCATGATAACCGTTTTTGCGAAGCGTTATTTTATATTTTGACGGAGGGAGGCTCTTAATTAAAACTCCGTTATTGATTAAATTTTTTGAGACGGGATAAATTTCGCCGTTTAAAAAAATTTCCGCGTCTCCCGGGTCGAATTTTAAAAATATCGCCCCGGTTTTCATAAATTTAAAATTCTTAAAATCAATGACAAATCCCTGCGCCGCAATTAAAAGATAGGCGCCGATTATAAAAAAAATGGCGACAAAAATATTAAAGATAATTTTTCGTGTTTTAAGCTCCATGTTCGCTGATTCCAGTTTGGGATGGCGAATAAAATACTAGCATAAGCGCCAAAATTCGTGTAGGGCAATTTTTGACAATTCATTTTTGCCGGCTAGACTTAAAGACGTGGAAAACGAAGAAGTTTTTTTAATTAAAGGTGGCCGACCTCTTCACGGCGAAGTAAAAGTCGCCGGCGCCAAAAATGCGGCCACGAAAATGATGATAGCCTCGCTTTTAACTGACGAGGAATGCGTCTTGGAAAATTTCCCGCGCATCAGCGACACCTTAATTACCGAACAATTATGCGAAGCTTTGGGCAGTGAAACGCGCCACGAAGATTCAACTTTATTCATAAAGACCGAGAAGATTAAAGATACCCAGGTTAGTTCCTTAAGCCGCCGAAACCGGATACCGATTTTAGTTTTGGGGCCGCTTCTTGTGAGGGCTGGGGAAGCGCACATTCCGGTCGTGGGTGGTGATAAGATAGGCGCGCGGCCGGTTGATATGCACCTTGAGTCATTGGTTGCGCTCGGCGCGGAAATTGAGGTTGATTCCGGTTTTTATAGGGCTCGCGCGCCCCACGGTCTCCACGGCGCTCAAATTAATTTGCGTTATCCGTCGGTCGGCGCGACCGAAAATACCATTTTGGCTTCGGTCTTGGCCAAAGGCAAAACTGTTATCAATAACGCCGCGATTGAGCCAGAAATAATTGATATTATTAAAATGCTCCAAAATATGGGCGCTATCATTGAATTGGGCGCTAATCGGAAAATAACTATAAACGGCGTGACGCGTCTCCATGGAACCCGTTATCGCATTTTACCTGACCGCAATGAAGTTATTTCATTTGCTTGCCTTGCGGTTGCAACCGGTGGCGATATTTTTGTGGGTGGCGCCATTCAAGAACATCTCATTACCTTTTTAAACACTTTGCGCCGGATTGGCGGTGAATTTGAAATTAAAGAGAACGGCGTGAGATTTTGGCGCGGACGGCCCCTTTCGGCGGTTCAGATTCAAACCGACACTCACCCCGGCTTTATGACCGATTGGCAACAGCCGTTCGCTGTTCTTCTGACTCAAAGCGCGGGCAGTTCAATTATCCACGAAACTGTTTATGAAGATCGTTTCGGTTACACAAAGGACTTGAATTTGATGGGCGCGAATATTAAAGTTTCGGTTGATTGTTTGGGGGATTTGGTTTGCCGTTTTAAAGATTTGAATCACCCGCACAGCGCGATTATTTCGGGGACCACGCCGCTTTCCGGAGCAAAACTTATAGTTCCGGATTTAAGAGCCGGTATGGCGCACATTGTCGCCGCTCTTGCCGCGGAAGGCGAATCAGTGCTTTCTGGAATTCATGAAATTGACCGCGGTTATGAATCAATAGATGAACGGTTACAAAATCTTGGGGCGGATTTTAAAAGAGTTAGGCAAAATTAATGTTTATAAAAAAGATAGGTATAGATTTAGGTACGACCAATACTTTAGTTTTTTTGCCGAATAAAGGAATCATCATCAATGAGCCGACCGTTGTAGCTTTGCGTCTTCCCGATAACGCGGTTTTATCCGTGGGCGCTGAAGCGAAAGAAATGGTTGGTCGCACACCCGATAATATTGTGACTTATCGGCCGCTTAAAGACGGCGTCATTGCCGAATATTACATTACGAAATCAATGCTTCGTTATTTTATCTCCAAAAGCGTCGGGCCGTTTAATTTTATTAAGCCGGACGTGGTGATTTCAATTCCGGCGGGCATCACCTCCACCGAGTACCGAGCGGTCATGAACGCGGCGAAGGAAGGCGGCGCGAAAGAAGTTTATCTCGTAAAAGAACCGATTTTAGCTTCCTTGGGCGCCGGCATTCCGATTCATTCTTCGGAAGGGAATATGATTGTGAATATCGGCGGCGGCACGACCGAAGTCGCGGTAATTTCCTTAGGTGGCATTGTCACCTGGTCCAGTTTGCGTGTCGCCGGCAATCGGTTTGACCAATCAATCACCGATTACATAAAAAAGAAATACGGTTTGGCGATTGGCGAGACAACGGCGGAAAACATTAAAATTAATATCGGCACCGCTTTATCTAACCGCAATAAAACCGAAATCAAAATCCGCGGCCGTGATTTGCAATCGGGCTTGCCGCGGGATTTGGTTGTTAATTCCAATGAAGTCGCCGAGGCGATTAATCATCATCTCGTGGATATTATGAATTCGGTGCGTTCGGTTTTTAACCTCACGCCACCTGAACTTGCCGCCGACATTATGGAGCGGGGGATTATTCTTTCGGGCGGTAGCGCCCAGCTCCGAGATTTGGACGAGTTTTTCAAACGTTCGCTCGGCGTTTCGGCATACGTTGCGGAGGACCCATTTTTTTGCGTTGCCAAAGGCACAGCGATTATTCTGAATCATTTAGATGTCTATAAACGCACTTTGCTAAATAAAAGGTAGAAGATTAAGAGAGCTGGTTAACATTCCAAACATTTTCTCGTTCATAAATCTCCGAGCGTTAAAATTCTCCTTCGCTCCTCGTCATTCGCTTAACGAAAAATATCGAACTCAACCTCATCCGCCAACTGGCGGATTCGGGATTCAAACAACGATATTTTTCTACTCATTCCTTGTCGCTCGGAAATTTTTGAACGCTCTCCAACATATTCATTCAAAAATGTTTGAAATCAGCTTTAATTGAAAGCTGAAAAGCCGTCATTCTATCTTATTTTTCCGCTATTGACAAATTAGGTAGGTATGCTATACTTTCAGCAGCTCCTTACAAATCTAATTACTTGCGAAAAGTGGTCATAGCCAAAAGTTCCTCAATCTTCCAAAGGGAATTTCTGGCTATGACTACCAAAGTGGTTGTCCTCTGGCGATAATGAACGATTGAAAGGAGACTGTCATGAAGACGGAAGATGCTGTCGTGGACGGCAAGCTTCAGAACGAACTGCTCGGTCAATTCTATCGGAAGGCGAACGAGATTGTTCGTCGAATGAACGAGGGCACGCTCGAACCGCAGTGGGTCTTGAACGAACTCCAACGAATGGTGGAAGGGCGAGTTGGCGAAATTCGCCAGTGGAACGACAAGCCAGCTGGCAACGCCTTCTCCATCACCTGCGAAGGGGTTAAGGCCTCCGAACTCGTGAAGCGGGGAAAGTACGACTGGGTGAATCATTTGATCACGGACAAGCTGTTCCCGATCAAGTCGCACTCGCCGCAGAGCCGCACATTGGAACTCGTTCAGTTTGACCGCGACGTAACCTCCGACGAGGTATTCGCAGAGTTCGCCCGTCGCGGCCTCAAGCGGCCGACTTACGAGGATGCTCTCGTCTTCGGGATTACCTATCCCGAAGAGCAGAGAAAGCACCCGGTATTTTTCCTTCACGAACCGGTGGGCGTTGACGGCCACCGCGACGTGCTGGTGCTGAGCGAGGGTGCCGGCGGCCGGGGCCTCTTTCTGTTCTGGTTTGGCAGCAGGTGGGGTCGCAGTGACGTTTTCGCCGGTCTCCGCAAGTAGCTTTGGGCTCTTGGAATCCTCGAAACTTTTTGGATTCCTTAGAACCCTCAACCTTAACCCCCGGCAGGGAAACCTGCCGGGGCTTTTACTTTTTTGTATGGTAAAATAAAAATAGAGTTTTTAATTATATACAATGCTTTTCGGGCACGAGGATAAAGTCAGAGAATTTGAAAAAGTGATTGAGACCGGGCGGCTTGGCCACGCTTATCTTTTTTTCGGCGACGCCCAAATCGGGAAATTTTCTTTCGCGAAATCGCTCGGACATTTTTTGGAATCAAAAAAATTTGAGTCTTCGGATGAACCGCTTTTTGACACAAAGATTTTCGCGCCAAACGAAAAAGACGTAATTGGCATTGACGCCATCCGGAGTTTGAAAAGTTTCTTGTGGCAAACTCCGTTTCGGTCTTCAAAAAAACTGGCGATTATTGACGAAGCGCACGCTCTGACAACGGAAGCCCAGAGCGCCCTCTTGAAAATTGTAGAGGAACCGCCGCCGCACGGTCTTTTGATTTTTATTGCTTCCAACACGCAAATCTTTTTTCCGCCGCTTTTGTCGCGCCTCAATAAAATTTATTTCCGCCGGCTTCCGGCCGAAAAACTGGAAAAAGTTTTAATTGAGCATTTTAATGTTCCACCGGCTAAAGCGAAAACAATCGCGCTTAATTCTTTCGGCAGAATCGGCTCGGCGCTCGACATTTTGAATGGCGGCACCAAAACTGGCGAAACCGAAGATAGTTTAGAAAAAGATTTAGAGAACAAAATTTTGGCTTTGCGAAAACAGGGAACTCTTAAAAATGCTTCTCTTATCGCTTGGCTTTTAGAAAAAGAAACGGCCCTAAAAAGATTCAACCTTAATAAAAATTTGCAAAAAAAAGCGATTCAAAATAAAATTTATATGGCATGAACGTGTTTGTCGGTGAATTTAAAGAACACTCAAGTCGCATCATTCTGGCCTTCAAAAAGGAAATTTCGGCTATCAGGTCAAATCGCCCCACGCCGGCCTTGCTTGAGAATTTAAAAGTGAATTATTATGATAAGCCGATTCTTTTAAAACAGCTTGGTTCAATAAGTGTTCAGCCGCCGCGGGAAATTGATGTTCAGGTTTGGGAAAAAGGCGCGACTCCGAGTGTGATTAAGGCAATTGAAACCTCCGGCATGGGGCTTTCGGTGAATTCCGAAGGCAACTTGATAAGAGTTTTCTTGCCGGAGTTAAGCAAGGAAAGACGGGATGAACTTGGACGTCACGTCCGGCGATTGGCCGAAGAGTGCCGTATTCAGCTTCGGCATTCGCGGGATGAAACAAATAAAAAGCTCCAGAGGGCGTTTGATGGCGGCGAAATCGCCGAAGACCAAAAATTTAGGATGAAAAAAGAAGTTCAAGACGAAACCGATAAAGCTAACGAAGAGATAGAAAAAAATTTGAACAATAAAATTAAGGAGATTAACGAATAAAATGATAATTTTAATTGTTGTCATAAGTCTGTCAATTTTAATTCTTGCTCACGAGTTCGGCCATTTTTTAGCCGCGAAGGCGTTTGGTGTAAGAGTGGATGAATTCGGACTCGGATTTCCACCGCGGATGCTGGGGAAAAAAATCGGTGAAACAACTTACAGCGCGAACCTACTGCCCTTCGGCGGTTTTGTGAAAATTTACGGCGAGGACGGCGAAGATGAGAAAAAAGACCGTAATTTTGTCTCACAGCCGTTCTTAAAAAAATCCGCGATAATTCTCGCCGGCGTTTTTATGAATATAGTTCTCGGTTGGTTGGTTTTAAGCATCATTTTTATGATTGGCGCGCCGGAGCACCTCATGATAAGCGCGGTTCAAAGTGGTTCGCCAGCCGACACAGCCGGCCTTAAGGAAAGCGATGTTATTTTATCGGCGAGATTTGCCGAAAAAGTTTTATCTGACCCGATTAAAAGCGATGATTTCATTAGTCTGGTCAAATCCGCTGAAGGCAAAGTAATGGAAATCAAAATTAAGCGCGGCGAAGAAACTTTTGATTTCTCGCTAAAAGGTCGTTTGAACCCGCCGCTCGGACAAGGGTCTTTGGGTTTGAATCTTTCCGAAATTGGCTTTAAGCGAGAATCAATTTTTAAGAGTTTTGGAAAGGGACTTGAAACCTCTTGGCTGACCTTGAAATTAGTTGTGGTTGGTTTTATTGATTTCTTCTCAAAAATTTTTGTTTCGCCTAAAGTTATGCAAACCATAACCGGTCCGGTCGGTATTTTTAAAATCGCCGCCGAATCGGGTACTTTGGGTATAATTTATGTTTTTGAGCTTATGGCTTTTATTTCTCTAAATCTCGCGGTTTTAAATCTTTTTCCTTTTCCGGCTTTGGATGGCGGAAGGTTTTTATTTCTCGTTATTGAAAAAATAAAGGGTTCGCCTTTGCCAAAACGTTTCCAGCTTATCGTGAACGCCGTCGGTTTTGCCGCACTTATTTTTTTAATGATTGCCGTTACTATTCAAGACATCACGAGGATTTTGAGATAAGTAAGATTATGTGAGTTGCAATAATTTACCCGATTTGCTACACTCTTTGGACGAAGCTAAATTTGATAGTCAAAGCCTTCTGTGAGGGGAGGTTCGCCCAGTTAAAGACTAACAGGGTTGACATTTTCAAAAATATCGCTTAGATTTAAAAAATTAGTCGCAAACAAAAATAAAAAAATGGCGGAAAAAGAAAAATTTAAGAGGGATAAACCTCACGTGAACGTGGGGACGATTGGCCACGTTGACCACGGCAAGACTACTCTAACGGCGGCGATAACTCATGTTCTCCACATGAAAGGCTGGACCAAAAAAGAGGAGTCGGTTGATCAAATTGATAACGCTCCCGAGGAAAAAGCACGTGGCATCACGATTGCTTTGCATCACTCGGAATATGAATCGGAAAAGCGTCACTATGCCCACATTGATGCCCCTGGCCACGCCGACTATATCAAAAACATGATTACCGGCGCGGCGCAGATGGACGGCGCAATCTTGGTAGTTTCGGCCTCTGACGGGCCAATGCCCCAAACGCGGGAACACATTCTTTTGGCGCGGCAAGTCGGCGTGCCGGCAGTTTTAGTTTTCTTAAATAAAGTGGATACGGTAAGCGATCCGGAATTGGTTGACCTTGTCGAATCCGAAATTAGGGAACTTTTGAAGAAATATAATTTCCCGGGTGATGAAATTCCCATCATTCGCGGTTCGGCTCTGAAAGCACTTGAAACTAAATCAGCCGATGATGAATTTGCAAAACCGATTCTTGATTTGGTGAAAGCTCTTGACGAATATATTCCGGAACCGGTCAGAGAGATTGATAAGCCCTTTTTAATGCCAGTTGAAGACATATTTTCAATTGAAGGGCGTGGCACGGTTGTGACCGGCAGAGTTGAACGAGGCATTGCCAAAATCAACGAAGAAATTGAAATTATTGGTTTGCATCCCACCCAAAAAACAGTTGTGACTGGCATCGAGATGTTCCAAAAACTTTTAGATGAAGGGCGAGCCGGCGACAATGTCGGTATTTTGCTTCGCGGGTTGAAAAAAGAGGACGTGGAACGGGGTCAGGTGCTTGCAAAGCCGGGAAGCGTTACGCCGCACACTGAATTTGAAGCGGAAGTTTACGTTTTGAGTAAAGAAGAGGGCGGCAGACACACGCCTTTCTTTGCCGGCTATAAACCCCAATTTTACATCCGCACAACGGACGTCACCGGTGAAGTAATTTTACCGCAAGGCATTGAAATGGTTATGCCCGGCGATACAATTAATTTGACAATTAAATTAATTGCGCCAGTCGCTCTTGAAGAACGTCAGCGTTTTGCAATCAGAGAAGGCGGCAAAACAGTTGGCGCCGGTGCAGTGACTAAAATTCTGAAGTAAAAGTTTGTTGAATGGTTACGCCTCTAGTTCTTTATGGCCAAAAAAAATGAACAGCCTCAAAAGGAAAGATTACGGCTTCGCATAAAATCTTACGATACGAAGCTTATTGATAATTCGGTTCGCCAGATTATTGAAGCGATAAGGCGGCACGGCGGTGAAGTTATCGGTCCCGTGCCGCTTCCCACAGAGTTTAAGCGATACACCGTAAACCGCTCCACTTTTGTCCACAAAAAATCTGGCGAGCAATTTGAAATGCGGATCCATAAGCGTTTGGTTGATATTTTAAACCCCTCTCCGAAAATAGTTGAATCACTAACCGACCTGAATCTTCCGGCAGGGGTGGACGTGGAAATCAAAATGGGCAGTCTTTAACTGTCGGCTAATCCCAGTTGACTTAGCTCAATAAATTTCTTAGAATGACCAAAGGGTCAATTAGCCAGAGCAAACACAAAAACACCGGGCTAACCCGGAATTTTTTGTGGTAAATTAATGAAAATTAAAGGCAGAAAAATTAAAATGACGCAAGTTTGGGAAGGCGACAAAGTCGTTCCTGTAACTGTGGTTAAAATTGATAGCAATGAGAGTGATTTTGACTCTTTTACGAAAAGTGATCGCGTTCAAGTAAGCGGCATAAGCAAGGGCCGCGGCTTTCAAGGTGTTGTTAAAAGGCATGGCTTTCACGGCGGACCGAAAACTCATGGCCAGAAAAATCGCTTGCGGGCGCCCGGTTCCATCGGCTCAACAGCTCCCCAGAGAGTTATCAAAGGCAGAAAAATGGCCGGCCATATGGGCCACAGAAGGGTCACCGTAAAAAATTTATTGATTGCGGACATCAAAAAAGACGAAAAAATTTTATTGCTTAAGGGTGCTGTGCCCGGCGCGAGCCGATCACCCGTTGAAATTAAAAAATAAAAATTATGTTAGTGGAAGTTTATAGCAAAAAAAATAAGAAGGTTAACTCGCTCGAAGTGCCGGATAAGGTCTTGAGCGTCGGCTTAAAACCGGATTTAGTCCATCAAGTTTTAATATCGCAATTATCCAATGCGCGTAAGCCGATCGCTCACACCAAAGATCGTAGCGAAGTGAGTGGGGGTGGCAAAAAACCCTGGCGACAAAAGCATACGGGTCGGGCGCGGCACGGTTCAACTCGCTCACCGCTTTGGGCTCACGGTGGCGTTACTTTCGGTCCGAGAAACGAGAGAAATTTCAATAAAAATATAAATAAAAAAATGAAAAGGGGAGCGTTACTTTCGGTTCTCGCCAATAAATTTAAAACCGGAGAATTATTTATTATTGAGGACATGGCTCTGGAAAACGGTAAGACAAAAAATATGGTTGAATTTTTTAAATTTTTCTTCGGCAAACAAGCGCCAAATGTTTTAATCGTGCCTAAAAAAGGAAACAAGAATGTTTTTTTCGCGGCGAGAAATATTAAAAATGTCAAAACGGTCAGCGCCGCGTCGGTAAGCATCTATGATTGTCTGAAGTATAAAAATGTTTTCATGGAAAAAGAGGCGTTTGAAGAAATTTTAAAAGAGCGCGTGAATTAAAAAATAAAAAACATGAGTTTAATTAAAAATTTAAGAAAAAAAGAAAAAATTGTGCCGGAGCCAAAAAAACCTCAAAAAGAAGCGCTGGCGACCCACTTTTTATCGAAAAGCGCCTGGAAGATTTTAAAGCGGCCGCATTTAAGTGAAAAGGCTGTGGATTTAAATCGGCTCAATAAATACAGTTTTTTAGTTGATGTGTCAGCCAATAAATCCGAAATCAAAAAAGAAATTCAACGGCGTTATGGCGTTCAAGTTCTTTTTGTGAATCTATTGAACATGAAGGGTAAAGTTAAACATTTTGGCGGCAAGTCCGGAAAATTACCGAAATCAAAAAAAGCAATCGTGACTTTAAAAGTCGGTCAAAAAATAGAAACAGGAACGTAAAAATATGAAAATCTATAACCCGACAACTCCATCTCGTCGCCATTTTTCGGTTGTGGATTACCGTTTGCTTTCGCGCGTAAAGCCTTTTAAGAATTTAACCAGACGTTTGAAAAAACACGCTGGCCGGAACAACCAAGGTAGAATTTCGGTTCGCCATCAAGGTGGCGGTAATAAAATTATATACCGCGATATAGATTTTAAGCAGGATAAACTGAATATACCGGCGGTAATTGAAACAGTAGAATATGATCCTTATCGAACGGCGTTTATAAGTTTAGTCGTTTATGCCGACGGCGAACGGCGTTATATTCTTGCTTCCAAAGAACTTAAAAAAGGTGATAGAATAATTTCCTCGCCCGAAGCTCCTTTAAAAATCGGAAATCGAACGCTTTTAAAGAGAATTCCGGTTGGAACTTTCGTTTATAATGTTGAAATTTTCCCGGGTCAGGGCGCGCGGCTTGGGCGCTCCGCCGGTTCCTCAATTCAGGTTTTGGCAAATGAGGATGGCTATACCCATCTTAAAATGCCTTCCGGTGAAGTCAGAAAAATAATTTGGGAGTCGTACGGCACAATCGGACAAGTTTCAAATCCGGAGCATAATCTGGTTGTAATCGGCAAAGCCGGTCGCAATCGCGCGATGGGTAAAAGACCGACGGTGCGCGGTTCCGCCATGAATCCCCGCGACCATCCCTACGGCGGCGGCGAAGGCAAGGCCCAAAGAGGAACCAAGCGGCCAAAAACAAAATGGGGAAAGGTTACCGGCGGAAGAAGAACCAGAAATAAAAAGAAATGGTCAAGCAAATTAATAATTAAACGTCGAAAATAATTATGAGCCGTTCAATAAAAAAAGGACCCTATATTTACCAGAAATTATTGGATAAAATTTCTAGGATTAAGCCCGACGGGAAAACGGTTATTAAAACTTGGGCAAGAGATTCGGAAATTGCTCCCGAAATGGTCGGTTTCATTTTTGGCGTCCACAACGGAAAAAATTTTATTGAAGTGAGGGTTGTTGAAGACATGGTTGGTCACCGATTGGGTGAATTTTCCCCAACTCGTAAATTCATAAGGCACGGCGGTAAGATGCAGAGAGAATTAGAACAAAAAACAAAAGAGGCCGCTCCGGCAAAATAAAAATAATTTAGTTGAATAAAATGGCAAACGAAATTTCAGCAAAATTGAAATACTTAAAAATCGCTCCGAGAAAAACGCGCTCTGTTGCTGATGTTATTCGCGGTTTGCCCGCCGAAGAAGCGAAAGTCCAACTTATGTTCTCAAAGCGAAGAGCCGGCGTTTCACTCCTAAAATTGCTTGAGTCGGCAATCGCTAATGCAAAAAATAATCACCAATTAGATGTTTCGAAACTTTTTGTGAAGGAAATCAGAGTGGATCAAGGACCGAAATCTAAACGTTGGACACCGAGAGCGAGGGGCTCGGTTAATTTAATAGAAAAAAAATCAAGCCACGTAACGCTTATTTTAGGCGTTTCAGACAAATTACCAAATTCTAAATATATTTTTGAAGAAAAAAAGAAAAAAGAAAAAGCAGTTGCCAAAGCCGATAAAGGAAAGATGAAAGAAAAAGCCGATGAAACTAATGAAGTTAAAACGCGAGGAAAAGAGAAAAAGCCGGACAAATCAAATTTCTTTCGAAAGGTCTTCAGGCGAAAATCAATTTAATGGCGCAAAAAATAAATCCAAAATCATTTAGATTGGGATTAACGATCCCGTGGTCAAACCGGTGGTTTTTTAAGAAAAATCTCCGCTATTTTATTGAAGAAGATTTTTTAATCAGAAATCTGATTAGGGAAAAAATTTTGGTTGCCGGTATTGCCGCGATTGAAATAGAGCGCGCAACTGATGTCATAAAAATTTTGGTTCGAGCCAGCAGACCCGGTCTTATAATTGGTCGCGGTGGCAAGGGAATTGAAGAATTGAAAAACTTTTTAACAAAACATATGAAGAAATTAAGGCGTGAGAAAAACTGGCTAAAAGGTTTTTCATTAAATTTAAATGTTGAAGAATTAAGCCGTTCGGAAATTTCCGCGCCAGTCGTCGCTCAACAGGTCGCTTTTGATATCGAAAAACGTCTACCTTATCGAAGGATTTTAAAACGCAATCTTGATGTTTTAAAGCAAAATAAGGGTATTCTCGGAGCAAAGATTAAAGTATCAGGACGTTTAAACGGTGGCGAAATAGCAAGGCAGGATCAGCTTGCTACCGGTAAAATGCCTCTTCAGACACTGCGCGCGAATATTGATTACGGAGAAGCAACGGCTTTTAACAGTTATGGTACCGTTGGAATAAAAGTGTGGCTTTACAAAGGTGAAGTTTTTAATTAAATATGTTACAGCCCAAAAAGCAAAAATACCGCAAACAACAAAAGGGCCGTTCGCTCAGACGAATGAAAGAAACGCGCGGCACCAAATTAAGTTTTGGCCGATTCGGTTTGCAGGCAGCGAGCGCAGCTTGGGTTACCGCTAATCAGATTGAGGCCGCTCGTAAAGCCATCACCCACGCTTTAAAACGGGAAGGAAAATTGTGGATAAGAATTTTTCCGGACAAGCCGATTACCAAATTACCCCCGGAAGTAACTCTTGGCGGCGGTAAGGGCGAGGTTGACCATTACGTTGCGGTGGTCAAGCCCGGCCGTATTCTTTTTGAGGTAGACGGTGTAACCGAAGAGCTTGCTTTGGAAGCGCTTCGCTTGGCCGGACATAAGCTTCCAATTAAAATAAAAATTATAATTAAAAGTTAATTAAAATTATGAGCAAGATAGGCAAAAAACTGATTAAATTACCCGCTGGCGTTACGGTTGAAATCGGCGAAGAGGAAATAAAGATTAAGAACCAGAACGGAGAAATTAAAATTCTAATTCTTAAGGATGTCAGGCCGATTTTAGACAATAGTGAGCTTCGTTTTGAACTTATCGAAACGACAAAACAAGCCTTGAGTAATTGGGGAACAATTCGGTCATTGGTTGCCAATGCGGTCAAGGGATTAACGGAAGGTTTTGAAAAAAGTTTGATTCTTGAGGGAGTCGGTTATAGGATTAACAAAGAGGGCGAAGACCTTGTTTTTAATCTTGGTTTCTCTCACCCCGTTCGCTACAAGAAGCCCGCAGGAGTGTCTTTCGAATTGGAAAAAAATTCGATTTTGAAAATCAAGGGCATTGATAAACCTCTGGTAAACCAAGTGGCGGCTGACATTCGCTCGCTTAAAAAACCGGAACCCTATAAAGGGAAGGGGTTTCGTTACTCCAACGAAATTATTCGACGGAAGGCAAGTAAAAAAACAGTCGGGCAAATTAGTTAATTAAATTCATGAAAGTCAGAAAAAAGAAAAATCAATTAAGAAAAAGGAGAAGCGCGAGAACAAAAATGGCGATTACAAAGTCGGGCAGGCCGCGACTTTCGGTTTTCCGAAGCCACCGGCAAATTTACGCCCAAATAATCGACGATCCATCCGGAAAAACGTTGGCATCGGCATCTTCAATGGAAATTAAAAGTAAGGCAAAAAAAGCCGAAAAAGCATCAGCGGTCGGCAAAAAAATTGCCGAAAAAGCCAATAAAGCCGGCATAAATTCAGTAGTTTTTGACCGGAGTCACTATCGTTATCACGGTCGCGTAAAAGCTTTAGCCGAAGGAGCGCGAAATGGCGGCTTAAAATTCTAATTACCATTAAAATGTTTAAACCTATTAAAAGTGAATTTTTGGAAAAAGTTTTAGAAGTCCGCCGCGTTACAAGAGTGATGGCCGGCGGAAAACGTTTTAGTTTTCGCGCCACGGTTGTAATCGGGGATGGCCGCGGTAGAGTTGGAGTGGGCATCGCGAAAGGATTAGACGTTGCCACCGCGACCCAAAAAGCGAAAAAACAGGCCGAAAAAAATATGATTACCGTTTCTCTTAAAGATAATCGAACGATACTTTTTGACGTAGAAGCGAAGTTTAGCGCCGCCCGCGTAAAAATTAGGCCGGCCCGCGAAGGACACGGTCTTATTGCCGGCGGTTCTTGCCGCACGGTTTTGGAACTAGTCGGCGTGAAGGATATCTCGGCTAAAATTTTGGGCAGAACAACGAATAAATTAACGAACGCTTTAGCAACAATTGAAGCGTTAAAAAAATTACAGCAAGAATAAATATGCAATTACATCAAATAAAACCGACTCTTAAAAAGGAAAAGAAAAAGAGAGTCGGACGAGGTGGTAAAAGGGGCACGTATTCCGGCCGTGGCCAAAAGGGACAAAAAGCCCGGGCAGGCAGAAAAATCCGACCGGCAGAACGCGATCTTTTTCAGCGTTTGCCAAAACTTAGAGGTATAAAGCATCCTTCGTTAAAAGCAAAACCGGTGGTTTTGAATATTGGCGACTTGGAAAAATATTTTGAGGGCGGCATTATCAATCGCGCTAAGTTTTTAGAGAAAAAGTTAATTAAAAAACTTTCAGAACCAGTCAAGATTTTAGGGGAGGGAAAAACGCAAAAAGCATATATAATTGAAAATGTACCAATTTCAAAAAAAGCGAAATTAAAAATAGAAGCGGCCGGCGGAACAATTAAATCAATCTAAAAAAGTGGATAAGATTTTACAAATTTTCAGGATTCCAGATTTACGAAAGAAAATTTTGATTGTGCTTTTTTGGCTTTTGGTTTTTAGGTTATTCGCCGCGATTCCGATTCCCGGCATTGATGTTCTCAAGCTTCAGCAGTTTTTTTCTTCAAACCAGCTTTTCGGTTTTTTAAATATTTTTTCGGGTGGCGGACTTTCCAATCTTTCGGTGATGATGCTTGGCGTGGGGCCTTATATCACCGCGACCATCATCATGCAGCTTTTAACGATAATTTTCCCCAACCTCAAAAAAATTTATTATGAGGAAGGTCCGGAGGGTCGTGCCAAATTCAACCGTATTTCCCGTTATCTCACCGTTCCTCTAGCCACCATTCAGGCCTACGGTTTTTTAAATCTCCTGCTCTCACAAAAAATACTTACTAACCTTAGTTCTCTTGCGTTAATAAGCAACGTCATTGTCATAACCGCCGGCAGTGTCTTTTTAATGTGGATTGGCGAGCTTATAACCGAGTATAAAATCGGCAACGGAATTTCTTTGATTATATTCGCCGGCATCGTGAGCGGTTTGCCGCAAACCATAAGTTCTAGTTTTATCAACTATACGGCAGCGGTTTTGCCGACATACTTCGCTTTCGCGGTTTTAAGCATTATTGTTATCGCCGGCGTTGTTTTTATAACTGAAGGCGAGCGAAAAATACCGGTCTCTTACGCCAAACAAGTCAGAGGGACGAAACTTTATGGCGGCGTTTCAACTTATCTGCCTCTGAAGGTTAATCAAGCTGGTGTGATTCCGATAATTTTTGCCATATCCTTGCTTTTATTCCCTCAATTTTTAGCGCAAGCGGTCTCAATCGTTTCGCCGGATCTTTCACTGCGGTTAAACGAAATTGTCTCAAAATTTTTCAACAATATGATTTTATACAGTATTTTATATTTTATTTTAGTGGCGCTTTTCACTTATTTTTATACCGCTATAACCTTCAACCCAGAAGAGATCGCGAAAAATCTTCAGAAGAGCGGCGGTTTTGTGCCGGGCATAAGACCGGGGAAAGCGACGGCGGAAATTATCGCAAAAGTCGTGAACCGCACGACATTTTTCGGCGCCTTGTTCTTGGGTACGGTTGCGGTTCTCCCAAATATCACCCAAATTTTTACAAACATAAAGGCTTTAACCATCGGCGGCACCGCGCTTTTGATCGTAGTTTCAGTGGGGTTGGAGGTAATGAAACAGATTGAGTCACAGCTCACGGTGCGTGAATACGAGGGGATATTATAATTTTCCTTCCCTCATCAATCTGTCTCCGAAATAAATAAATTTATTTCGCTCGTTGCGGGAAACGAACGAAAAATGCCGAACTCAACCTCATCCGCCAGCTGGCGGATTCGGGATTCAGACAACGGCATTTTTCTATTTCCCGCTTCCTCGCTCAAGAATTTATGGTTATTCCTCCGACAGGCTTCTTCAAAAGGAAAATTTATTTAGGGGAAAAAAGGAAAAATAAACCCGCCAGAGGTCCGAAGACGTGGCGGGGAGCAGGTGGGACTGCTTAGGCCGTTGTTAGAGATTATTCAAGGCTTGATCGTACCGCCGTTCGTGTTGGCGTTGCCGCAGTGAGGACAGGTACCTGCCCCGTCTTCAAAATGCGTGCTGTACTCGCCCTTCACTTCCTTGCGACCGTTCGTGGTACCGATCTGGTGGTAGGTCATTGGGTCATAGTGGTAGATGTGAGAGCCGTCGGGCATCTCCCAGTACCAGCAGTTCGGACCGCACTCGGTCACGAAGTTGACCCTCTTGCCGGCTCGTCGTGCCAGCGTGACCTCGCCCGGAATGAACCGTGCGCCCTTGCTCATGTCCTCCGCATCGGTGCGAGGGAATGATGCTCCGGTGTCGCCGTCGGCTCCCTTTCCCTTGTCCAACGCATTGGCCAAGAAACCAAACACGACCATTTCGCTCATGTCGGAATATCGTTCTCTTGTCATATTCAACTCCTTTCCAAGTTAAAGAGCAAAATACAATCGTTTGATTGTATGGTCGCATTGTATCAAATCGCATTGTATCTGTCAAGTGGTCGGGAAAAACCATAATTTAAGCCCCAAATTGGCATTTTTTGTTAAATCGTTTATCATTAAAAAATGGCAAAACAAGCTGTAATAATTTACGGGCCGCCGGGGAGCGGGAAAGGAACGCAAGCCGAGCTTTTGGCCAAGCTTTATGGCTTTATTCATTTTGATACCGGTCGTTATGTTGAGAATATTTTGCGCGCGCCCGGTTGGAAAAAAAGTCCCGTTTTGCGGCGCGAAAGGAAATTATTTGACAACGGCGAACTTATGACGCCATCATTCGTTTTAAAAATTGTTGCCGAAGCGACGGAACGGATTGCTAAAGCCGGTTTAAATATCGTCTACAGCGGTTCGCCAAGAACGCTCTATGAAGCTTTTGGCGAAAACGAAAACGGTTTAATAAAAGTTTTAGAAAAAAACTACGGCAAAAAAAATATCAAGATAGTTAAGTTAAATATCGGGGAAGGAACTACTTTAAAGAGAAATAGTCAGCGCTTAGTTTGTTCCCTTTGCGGTTTACCGGTATTGGCTAAAGCAAAAATCAAAAGTTGTTCATTTTGCGACGCGCCATTAAGAACCAGAACCCTTGACAAGCCAGAGATAATAAAAAAACGGCTTGTGGAATATAAAACGAGAACCTATCCAATCATTGCTGGTTTAAGAAAACGGGGGTTTAAAGTTATAGGAAGCAATGGCGAGCCAGCGCCGCACCTAGTTTATAATTCACTTATTAAAGCACTAAGATTTAAATGAGCGTTAGGTTGAAATCGGAGCGCGATTTAGAAAAATTAAGACAATCGGGGCAAATACTTTCGCTCATTTTTAAGAAAATTAAAAATGAAGCAAAGGTGGGCGCGAGTTTAAAATTTTTTGATGATTTAGCAAGAAAACTTTTGAGGGAAAACGGCGCGAAACCGGCATTTTTGAATTATAAGCCAGACGGAGCGAAAAATGCTTTTCCAGCCGCAATTTGCACGTCTTTAAACGACCAAGTCGTACACGGTATCCCTTCGGAATATATTTTAAAAGATGGCGATATCTTAAAAATTGATTTTGGCGTGAATTATGAGGGTTATTTTACCGACGCCGCTTTTACGGTTGAAATTGGTAAGATAAGCAAAAAAGCCCAAGAGTTGATAAAAGTTACGGAAGAAGCTTTAAACAAAGGAATTGAAATGTGCTTGCCGGGCAATCATTTGGGCGATATTGGTTGGGCGGTTGAAACGACCGTAAAACGCAATGGCTTTAAAGTTATAAAGGGTTTAACCGGCCACGGAACGGGTTTTGAACTTCATGAGGACCCTTACGTTTTTAATTATGGCCGGCGTGGCGAAGGAACGGTTTTGGAGCCTGGACTTGTTTTGGCAATTGAACCGATGGTAAGCATAGGCACTGAAGAGATAAAACAGGCTAAAGACGACAGCTTTTTCACGCGCGACGGCAGTTTAAGCGCCCATTTTGAAAAAACAATAGTTATCACGAAAAACGGTTCGGAGATTATAACGCCCTAAATTATTTTTTGTTTTGATTTATTAAGCTTGTTTAGTGTTTCGTTTTCCAAATCAATTCCCTTTGCGTTAAATTCTGTTTTAATTTTACCCAATTCATTTTCAAATTTCATTTTCAAATTTTCGTTTCCCGCCACGATATAACTTGATTCTAAAATTTCCGAGAATTTATCTATTTGTTTTGGCGTGGCAAATTCTAAAGTTTCAATAACCGCTTCTTTTTGTTCTTCGGTGAGAGGTGAGAGCGAAAGCAAAAACCCGAGTTTTCTTCCCGCAGCGTCAGCTATATCCAATATTTGCTCGCGGCTCAATACCGACAACAATTCTACTTTTTTTCTATTTCTAATTTTCATTGTATTTTTTTAAAAATTGCTCAATGGTTAAATTACTGGCGGTTTTTCTTTCGGTTGTGTCTTTTATATCATTAAAAGTATTTTTCAGTATTGCCAGCAGTTTGTCCGCGCTCCTATTATCGGGAAGTTCTTTAAGAATCCGCATTGAATTGCCTCTGACCCCCTGATCATTAAATAAAAATCCAACTTTAAAGTCCTTGAATTTTTCATAAGAAATTATTCGCTCCATTTTAAGTTGATTTTTGTCACTTAATAAATAACTTAATTTTTCGTAAAAAACCGGATCATCTTGGGCGCAAAATCCAGCTTCTTCAATTGCCTCATCGTCGGAAAAAAAATAAGTTTCCGGAATCATTGTTTCTCGCGCTGTTAATTCCGGCGTTGGAATAATTTTTTCCAGCGCCAGTTGCTTTGCCTTGGCCATTTCTTCTATTTGTTTTTTTAATTCTTGAGCTTGATTATACGTGTATTCGTGTTGATTCACCGCATGGATGGAACCATCGGGATTCAAAATATATTCCGATGGATGTTCGGAATTATATAAGACATGCGTTTCATCACCAGTCGTTGGATTTACAAAGTGGTTTCTAATGGCCGACAGATGCGCTTCGCGTTGCGCCCACCGGTGAAGTTTTAAAGCGTTTGTCGGGTCTCCTTTAAAACCGAACGTCTTTGGTTCATTTTCAAGCTGACGGATAAGAGTGTGTTCAATTCCTTCGCCTCTTTTAATCGTTGCCAATTCTTTAATGTGTTCAAATTGTTTTTGAACTGCAATTTCTGTTTGGGTGGCCACCTGCGGTTGTTCGGTTTGCTGTTCTGCTGGCACATGTCCGAGTATTTCTTGTTTTGGCATTTCGCTCGGCGACCCAGTTTCTTTGCCTCCAACCGCTTCCGTTATCGCTTTGTGAGGATTTTCAGCCAAACCGACATAAGACAAAAGCCGTTCCGCGTTCGCAAGCCAATTTTCCGCTCCTTGTTTTAAAGTGTCGGCAAGATTTCCTTTCTCCAAATTTTGCCAAAATTTTTGAGCGCCCTCTTGCATAGGCAAGTTGCCGGCTTGGAGCGCGTGTTCAAATTCTAAAAGTCCCGCCATTCTCGTCAGCATAAAAACAGACGAAGCAAATTTGGCTCCCGTTTCAATTTTCCCTTTCTTCTCTTTGCTAAAAAGATTGAAAGTCAAGCCGTTAAATGCCTCGCGAGCGGCGCCAATGGTTAAATTCTTCGCGAGAAAACCGAGTTTTTCTCTTTTACTGCCCGGTTCTCTAAAATGTTTTCTCTCATAATTCTGACTGGCTTTTCTCGCGCGTTCCGCTCCAGAGAGAGCGGTATAGCCCGCTAATCTTAACCAAGGGGTGAAAGTGGCGATTGATAAGGTATTTACAGTTTCTTTCGCGACAATCATTTTTTGAGCCGAAGTATTAATGTATAAATCCAACAGTTTACCGGTTTTTTGAATTTTTGCTTCTTCCAAATCTTTGCCGGTTTGCCTATATTCCCTTAAAATTTGAGCGAGCTCTGTCCGCAAAGCTTTTTTGTCCTCCGCTGGCATTTTCGTTTCTTTTAATTTCTCGTTCAATTCTTGTATCTTTAACGCTACAAGTCCTTTTGGTTCCTTTTCTTCGTTTTCTTTTTCCTGTTTCGTTTCTTTTTTTACTTTCCCTTCTTGGGTCTTTTTAAGCAACTCGTAGGTCGCGGCGCTTAATTTCTCTCTTTGGCCCTTTTTCTTAAAGCTGTCATAAATAAGTTTCGGCGCTTCCCAAGCAAGGCGGGCGCCAAAAATAGAGCCAACTGTATTCAGGGCTCCTTTGCCGATATTCAAAACTAAATTTTTGACTACCGGGTCTTCAATGCCGTATCTTTCGCGTTTTATTTTTTCTATTTCCGCTCTCACTTCCGCTGACGTTGTTTCCAATTCGGTTTCCGTTGATGTTTTTTCTTCTTTCTTTTCCGATCGCGCTATTTCCTCGTTTCTTTGTTTTTCTAATTCTGTCTCGCCCTCCATCGCCAATTCGGCTACGGTTTTTAGCTTATTTTCTTTTTGTTTTGAAGTTTTGGACGCGCCATCTATTCTTTCAAGCGCGGCCTCGTAAGCCGTTTTTAATTCTCTCTTGTCGGAATTTTCCTTTTCTAACGGCTTTTCTTTCGGTAGTTTTTCCGGTTCAGATTGAGGGATTGGAGGCATTTCTCTCATAATTTTATTATATCATACTTTAATTTTATGGGGATTGTGATTTAAACAAGTTTTATTTGAACACCTCTCCGGTATAGTTTTTGTTCCTTCCATCATCAGCGACTCGCAAGCCTCGCATTTTTTTCCCGTTGGGCGGGATTTCATAATATATTTGCACTGCGGATAATTGACACAGCTAAAAAACGCACCGAAACGGCCGCGCCTTTCCGCAATCTCGCCGTTATCCAAAGGGCAGAACACACCCGTGCCGTTCAATTTGTTATTTTCGCTTTGTTTGATGTATTTGCATTTTGGATAATTGGAACAGGCGATAAATTTCCCGAACCGTCCCTCGCGTTCAATAAGTTTCCCGGATTCTTTCTCATTCCGACCTGCCTGCCGGCAGGCAGGACAATCCTCGCCGGTTTCTTTCGGCGCTTCAAGAATAGTGCCATCAATTTTCCGTGCTCCCTTGCACCCGGGAAAATTTTTACAGCTTAAAAATTTGCCGGTGCGCGACAATTTAATAACCATCTGCGAATTGCAAATTGGGCATTTCAAATGTTCCGGCGCTTCGCCCAAATTCGTCGCTTTTTCTAATTTTTCTTTCGATTTTACGTCTTTTGAAAACGGGCCGTAAAATTCTTTTAAAGTTTTTTCATAATTTCGTTTTCCCTCCGCGATTTCGTCTAAATCTTTTTCCATTTCCGCCGTAAAGGAATCACTAATATAGTTGCCGAAGTATTTTTCTAAAAAACCGGAGACCACTTCACCGGTGTCCGTCGGTTTCAATGACCTGCTTTCTTTTCCCACATAGCCGCGCTTTAGAAGCGTGAGAATTATAGCGGCGTAAGTGCTTGGTCGCCCAATTTCTCTCTTTTCCAATTCTTTGACAAGACCGGCTTCGGTATAGCGCGGCGGCGGTTCTGTTTGTTTTTCTTCGTTCATAATTTCTTTCAATAAGAGCGACTCACTTTTTAAAACTTTTGGCAATTCATTTTCTTCTCCGCGCGAACGGGGATCGGCGGCAAGCCATCCCGGAAAAATTATTATATTTCCGGTTTTTTTAAAGTTAGGAATTAAGTTTTTAATTTCAATGTTGGCAGTGATAGTGGTGCGCGATAATTTCGCGTCCGCCATTTGAGTGGCGATAGTTCGCTCCCAAATAAGGGTATAAAGTTTTTCCTGTTCCTTCGTGTTTCCGGCAGATTTTTTTGCAATCTCGGTGGGCCGGATTGCTTCGTGCGCTTCCTGGGCGCTTTTGGCTTTAGTGGCAAATATCCGCGGTTTTAGATATTCTTTCCCGAATTTTTTCCCTATTTCCGAATAAATAGCCGGTAGCGCTTGCTTGCTGATGTTAAAGCTGTCCGTTCTCATATAAGTAATTAAACCCTCCTCATAAAGTTTTTGGGCTATGGACATCGTGCGGGAAGGAGAAAACCCGAGGCGCGAACTCGCCGCTTGCTGAAGCGTTGAAGTAATAAAAGGCGGTCGAGGCGCGCGTTTTACCTCAATCTGACGCACATCTAATATGCTCCATTTTTTAGTCCTGGCCGGTTCAAGAATACGCTCTACTTCATTCTTGTTCCGCGGTTCTGTTTCACAGGTAAGGATAAGCAAATCTTTACTTTTTGTAAGAAAAGTTGCTGTGACAACCCAAAATTTTTCCGGTACAAACATTTGAATCTCCCTTTCCCGTTCAACTAAAATCCGCAAAGCAGGGGACTGAACTCGGCCAGCCGAGAGTCCATAGCGTATTTTTTTCCAAACTAAACCGCTCAAATCATAACCAAAAAGGCGATCCAGTATCCGGCGCGCCTCTTGAGCTTTTAAAAGATTCATATCAATCTGGCGCGGATGAAGCATCGCTTCTTTCACGGCGTTTTGGGTGATTTCGTGGAAAACCACTCGTTTAGGATTTTTCAGCTTGCACACTTCTCCTATGTGCCAAGCGATCGCTTCGCCTTCCCGATCTGGGTCAGTTGCCAAATAAACTTCCGCGGCTGCTTGAGCAAGTTTTTTTAAACTCTCAACGACTTGCTCCTTGCCCTTTAAAATTTCATAATGGGGTACGAAACCGGCCGGAACATCAATGGCTTGCTTGTTGCTTTTCGGCAGGTCACGAATGTGGCCGTAAGAAGATTGAATTTGATAATTTTTCTCCAAAAAAGTTGAGAGCGTCCGCGCTTTTGTCGGGCTTTCAACAATAATTAATTTTTTACCGGATTTCATAACGATTATTTTTTTCTTCGATTATATCGTCCAGCATTAAAAAAGTTATTCGCTGGGTCACGATATGAGGTTGAAGTTTAGTTATTTCAACTATATTGTCAAGCGTCAAGCCTTGTTTCATTTCTTTTAAAAGATTTATTATTGTTGTTGTTTCCGCATCGTAAGTTTTATTAACCAACAAAGATGCTTTTAAATCTTTATCAAGGTTTAAATCTTCAAGAACATCCGCCGCTCTCGTGATTAACCGTGCGCCGTTTCTCAAAAGCATATGCGAACCTTCGTAATTTGGGTGTCTCGCTGGACCGGGCGTTATAAAAATTTCCCGTCCTTGGTCAAGAGCGTGGCGGGCGGTCACCAAAGCGCCGGAGTGAATCGGCGCTTCAATAATTATCGTGGCTTTACATAAGCCGCTTATGATTCTGTTTCTTTCTAAAAATTGGTTCGGGTAAGAAGGCGTGCCCTTGGGATATTCCGAAATTAAAGCGCCTTTATTTTTTAAAATTTCCTGCGCCAGATTAAAATTGCTTCTCGGATAAACCTCATCCAGGCCGTTCGCTAAAACCGCGAGTGTCTTTCCGCCTCCCGCCAAAGCGCCTTCATGCGCCGCTGTGTCAATGCCCATAGCCAAACCGCTTACAACCACAATTCCGCTTCTTGCTAGATCTTTAGCGATTTGTTTCGCGGTCATCCGCCCTTCAAGGGTAACCTTTCTTGTCCCGACTATCGCGATTAAAATTTCATTATTATTTGGTAAATCCCCCCGAATATAAATAGTCTTAGGCGGTACTGGAATCTCTTTTAAAAGCGGGTGATATTTTTCGGATTCAATTGGAATTTGTTTTATGGGATATGGCATCAGTTTATGATAAAATAATAAAAGAGGATTGACTATGGCATATTTTTACAAAAATCTGATAGTTGAGGTTATTATTGCCGCCATTTTAATTTTGGCGTTTGGCGGCGGCATTCTTTTTTTCAGAGCGAAAATTTCCGATTTAGCCGAGCAAACTTTGAAGACGCGCCAAGTTTTAGCCGAGCGGTCTTCGTCTTTGCAGTTATATTCCTCACTTCGAACGCAATATGACAGCAAAGGCAAAAAATATTTAAATGTCCTTCAAAATATAGTGCCGACGAGGGATCAGTTAATTGACTTGCGTCAGGAATTCCAATCACTCGCCGCAAGGGAAAATCTTGACTTCGGTTTTACGTTTTTTCCAGGCGATGAAACGGGAGCCGCATCCGGCGAACTAGGCGCTATAAAATTTAATTTAAATTTAAAAGGGGGGCTTGATGAGCTTTTAAATTTCATTCATTCGCTTGAAAAATTCCGGTATTTAATAATCCTTGAAAGTTTTACGATGAATCGGCAAGGCTCGTCAATTCAAATGTCAATTAAGGGCCAAGTTTATTTCAGGCAATAAAATGGCGAAAAGAAAACCATCCTTAAATTTTTTTAAAAGAATATTTTCGTCGCGTTCCAAGCGTGCCCTTTTTATTATGATGGCCGTGATTTTATTCGCTATCGTTTCAGTGGTAGTTATCTACAATTTTATTTTTCTGGTGGCAAATTTCACTAAAGTTTTAAATGCGGATACCGTAAAAAAACAGTCGCCGGAATTTGACATACAGGGATTCGAAAAGTTAAATTTGATTAAATAGTTTCGGATGTGTAGTTTCCGCCAGAGGCGGATCAGCCTCGGGCTGACAACTTGTCCCGTTACGCTTGGGCACATAGTTCAGTGGTAGAACGCTGTCCTGATAAGACAGAGGTCCCAGGTTCAATCCCTGGTGTGCCCACAAAATTTGAGTTTTTTACTTCAAAACCACCACCTCTGTGTAATTAATGCCGAAATTCTCGGCCGCTTGCTTAGAGGGCATCCAAATATCCAAGAAATTTTCTTTGCGGCGGTGCATTCGGTCTTCCACGACAAAAATTTTATCGCCAAAAAATTTCGGAATTTTAACTTTTGTGCCAAACGGCAGACTATTTATGGCAATGACGCCGTCTTTCACTTCCGTGCCCAAGGCTGTAATAAAAGGCGTGTCATCGGTTTCCTCGGGCGTACTTGAATAGGCGGTAACCCAGAGGACCAATTGTTTCGGCTCCTCAACCACCTTTACTTGGGCAATTGCCGAGTTTTCCACAGGTACCGCTTGTTCCAACGGTGCGCTTACCCTTGTCGCTGAAACCGGACTAAGGGTGGAAATTAAGCTTATAACGGTTAAAATGTATTTAATCATATAAAAAACCCCTTTTTCGGGGCATACTAATTAACGCTATTTCACTGGAGCCAGTGTAGCATACCCGTCAAAAAAATGCAAATCCCCGCAATCAAGCTAATTTTTGAGGATAAAAACTTTCTTGCCGTGAATAAACCAGTCGGTTTACTCGTTCACGCCACGAAAAGTTCCAATGAGCCAACCTTAGTTGATTGGCTCCTTAAAAAATATCCGGAAATTAAAAACGTGGGCGATAATACGGAGGAACGCCCCGGCATAGTCCACCGTTTGGATCGTGACACTTCGGGAGTCATTCTTATTCCCAAAAACCAAAAATACTTTGAGTATTTAAAAAAACTTTTTCAGAGCCATCTCATCAAAAAAACTTATTTGGCTTTAGTTTATGGAAAAATTAAGGAAAGGCAAGGCGTGATTGATAAACCCATAAGCATTAAAGCGAAAACCGTCAAAAGGACGGTTCATGCCGGAAAAATGGCGAAAGAAGCGGTAACCGAATACAAGACGCTCAAAATTTTTAAATCTGCCGAAAGGGAAGATTTTTTTACCTTGCTTAAGGTTATGCCGAAAACAGGCCGGACTCATCAAATCCGCGTTCATCTCGCGAGCATCGGTCACCCGATAGTCGGCGATAAACTTTACGGCAAAAAAAATAATCCCTTAAATTTAAATCGGCAGTTTCTGCACGCCGAATCAATTGAATTTAATTTAGAAAACGACCAAAGAATCAAAATAGAGGCAGATTTGCCAAACGAATTAAAGAATATTATACTGAAACTTGAAAATGGAACAGGAAATTTTAGAGAAAATTAAGCCGGGTGCCAAAGTCCGGGTCTTGGAGAGAATCAAAGAAGGGGATAAGGAACGGCAGGGCTCTTTTGAGGGTATTGTTATTGCGCGAAAGCACGGTCGGGAAGCGGGCGCGACTTTCACGGTGCGAGCAATTTTGTCTGAAATCGGCGTTGAAAAAGTTTACCCGATAAATTCACCTTTAATCGCGGCGGTTAAAATCATCTCCTCGCCAAAAAAAGTTCACAAATCAAAACTTTACTACATTCGCCATCTCTCCAGAAAACAAGTTAAAGAAAAATTAAAGAGCATAGTTAAATAAAGAAACGCGCGGGTGCTGGAATCGGTATACAGCTAGGACTGAGGCTCCTAGGGGAAGTTTTTCCCGTGAGGGTTCAAGTCCCTCCTCGCGCACCAGAATGGAACTTAGCGGTTGAGAACCAACCAAGGAGTGGGCGTGCCGAAGGCACGCCCACGCTGTTTCGCCCGTTTTCGCCAATGAATTCGCCAATGAATTCGGATTCCCGCCTTCGGCGGGACGGAGGATTTTTTCGCCAAGAAACAGGTGCGAGCCAAAGATTTCTTTGGCACAGACCTTTTTAGCAAAAAGGTCTGAATCAGAAGCAATTTTGTCCAAGGATTGAGCGTCTTTTAGCCAGTTTTGGAAAGGTGCGAGCCAATCATTCTGCTTGTGTGAAAGAGATGTCATTTCTTCTTCGAGCGACTTCTTGGAAAGTAACAATTTTGATTTTTCAGAACGATAATCTTGCTCATCAATTACTTGGTCTAAATATCCAGTAAGAAGTCGCTCTAACTTTTGTGAAATAACCGATAGTTTTGTTTCTTTCTCTTTCACACTAGCAGTCAAAGACGGGGCGGAGTTTTTGTAGTCTTGCAAAGCAAGACGATTTAATTCCTCCGCCCAGTCTTTGGGCAAAGAAACTTTTTGAATTAAGGATGATAACTGCTCATCTAGTTTTTCGGAACGAAGCGACATTTCTCTACACTTCATTACTTTCGATTTTTTCGTGCAACGATAATATACATAATAATGTACATTACCATTTTTCTGTCGCTTCGTTTTGTTTTCAGCAGTTATCATCATTCCACATGAAGCACAGGAAATGAGTCCGCAATATGGTTGAGGTTCATTCTGTGGTTTTCGTTCTGGCTGTCCACGAAACTTCAACATTTCCTGTGCTTCATCAAAAAGTTTCTTTGAAATGATTGGCTCGTGCTTTCCTTCATGGATTTCACCACCATATTTGAATAGTCCGATATAGAAAGGATTGGAGAGGATAAAAGACGCTTTGGTTTTTGAGATTCTCTTTCCAGTTCTTGTAGTAACGCCGGATTTCGCCAAAAAGTTTGACACATCTTCCAGTCGCATATTTCCTTTGGTATATTTTTCAAAAGCCAAGCACACAATTTTAGATTTTTTCTTTTCCACCACAATCGTTTTTGTTCGCGAGTCGTTGAGATATCCCACAGGCGCTTGGCTTGGAAATATACCCATTCTGACTTTTTGGCGAAGTCCGCGTTTCGTATTTTCGGAAAGAGAATCTACATAGTATTTGCTTTGCCCGAAAGCCATGTTGAGCATAAATTTACCCTGACCAGTGTTATCACACCAGAAAGTTGGAAATTTAATGCTCGCAAGTTTCCCTGTGTCGAGGAGATAAATAATCTGTCCACCGTCCACCGAATTGCGGGCGAGCCGATCGGGATTCCATGCAAGAATGTTTCCGCCGAAAGTTTCAATTTCTTTCATCATCTTGTTAAACAACGGACGACCTGGAACTTTGGCAGATTGTTTTTCTACAATTTCGGCGGAAATTTCAATATTTTCCCGAACGGCGTATTCCCGCAATTCGGTGAGTTGTGCGTCAATACTTAAAACCTGCTTGTCCTCGACATCAGTGGACTTGCGAGCATACAAAAAGAATTTTTTATTTTCCATATTATTTTTCATAGTAATAAAAATTCTTTTTGTATTTCGGGCAAAGCAAAATTAGTCAAAATTGCTTCTGATTTCGCACCTGCTTCTT
>Ga0265296_1000360_pt1 | contig 75729 bp, 72 predicted proteins | sample MunlanPumphouse1_FD_189073 | JGI IMG/M metagenome (GOLD analysis project Ga0265296, IMG submission 189073) | Groundwater microbial communities from a municipal landfill in Southern Ontario, Canada - Pumphouse #1 | ecosystem: Environmental > Aquatic > Deep subsurface > Groundwater | place...
TCGGGGGTTCAAATCCCTCCGGGCCCGTTGCCACGAGCAATCGTGGGTTTTTTGCGGTGATGCATCTGAGAGGAAATCTGTTCATCTGTGAGGGGGTTTTTCATTGAGCACCAAACTTAATGTGCTCGCGCACGTAATGGTGCCCGACCATAAAATCATGAGTGAGGAGGAGGTATCGGAGCTCCTTTCCCACTACAACATTACTACGGAACAATTACCAAAAATTTACCATGACGATCCTGCGGTAAAGACGGTAGGCGCAGAGCCTGACGATGTGATTAGGATTATCAGGGCAAGCCACACGGCTGGCAGGGCCGAGGCATTCCGCCTCGTGGTCAAGAGACCCAAAAAATAATTTCCGGGGTTGATCAATCTGATAGACAGAAGCATTTTATCGAGGGCATATTTTTCACGGGAGCATGTTGCGCGCCACCAGCTTGACTCCTTCAACTATTTCTTAAAGCACAATCTCCAGAAAGTGGTCAACGAGCAGCGGGTAATAGAGACCGACATTGAAAACCGGGGCAAGAACAATGAGCCGGTCTGGGTGGAACTTGGCACTATCGAGGTCAAACGGCCGCTCGTGAGGGAAGCTGACGGTTCGCAGGGCGAGCTGTACCCGAGCGAGGCACGGCTGCGCAACCTAACGTATGCCGCCCCTATCCAGCTGGGTCTGACTCTTGTCCATGGTGAAGACCGGCAGGAACCGATCATAACTACTATCGGGCAGCTCCCGATCATGGTCGGATCCACTGCATGCAACCTTTTCGGCATGGATGATGCCCAGCGGGTTTCCCATGGGGAGGATGCATTCGATGCCGGCGGTTACTTTATCGTGAACGGTACAGAGCGCGTGCTCATGACCTTAGAGGACCTTGCGTCCAACAAGATCATGACCGAGTTCACCGAACGGTACAATGAACGCATCTACGTAGCCAAGGTGTTCTCGCAGTTCCGGGGATACCGTGCACTTGTGGTTGTCGAGCGGAACAAGAAGAACCTCCTTGAGGTATCCTTCCCCTCCGTTGCAGGCCACCTCAAGTTCGTGGACCTGATGCGGGCACTGGGCATGACGAACGACCAGGAAGTCGTGAATGCGGTTTCGACCGACGAAGACATCCTGACGTTCATGATGCAGAACCTTGAGGAGAGCGAATGCGATTCGGTTGATGGCGGTGTGATGTACGTGGGTAAGAAACTCGCACCGAACCAGACCAAGGACTACCAGCGCAAGCGGGCTGAGTTCGTTCTCGACAACTATCTCCTGCCGCATCTCAACTACTCGATGCCGGCAAACCTCAAGGAAGGCGAAGAGGGCTACCAGGAAGCAGTCCTCTCGGTCCGGCTTGCAAAGGCGCACTTCCTCGGCCGTATGGCAGAGGCCTGTTTCGACCTTGTTCTCAACAAGCGCAGGATCGATGATAAGGACCACTACTCGAACAAGCGGCTCAAGCTTGCAGGCGACCTTATGGAAGACCTCTTCCGTATCTCGCTCAACCGGCTGACCCGGGATATCAAGTACCAGCTCGAGCGGGCCAGCATGCGTCACCGCGATCTCTCGATCGCGACCGCTGTCCGTGCCGACGTTCTGACGGAACGTCTCCTCCACCCGCTCGCCACCGGTAACTGGGTGGGCGGCAGGACCGGGGTCTCCCAGCTCCTCGACCGTATCGACCACATGGCCGTGCTCTCGCACCTCCGCCGTGTGATCTCGCCGCTCTCCCGGTCACAGCCTCACTTCGAGGCCCGTGACCTGCACCCGACCCAGTGGGGCCGGATCTGCCCGAGCGAGACGCCTGAAGGACCGAATTGTGGTCTCGTCAAGAACTTCGCCCAGATGGTGGAGATCAGCAAGGGTGTGGATGATGAAGAAGAGATCATGCGCATCCTGCATAATCTCGGTGTCGAGCATATCCGGGGTGAATCATGAGTAAGAAGTCGCGCGTCTTTGTAGACGGGGCCCTCATCGGGCTTGTGGACGATCCAAAAACCCTGGTCGCCAGTATCCGGGCCATGCGCCGGCAGGGAGCCATCGCATCGGAAGTGAACGTCTCCCACAAGGAATACAATGGCGATGTCGTCATCTTAACCGACCGGGGCCGGGCCCGCCGCCCCCTCATCGTCCTGAAAAACGGTGAACCGCTCATAACCGACGAGGATCTCAGGAAGCTCGAGAAGAAAGAGATCGATATGAGCTACTTTGTCCAGCGCGGGATGATAGAATTCATCGATGCAGAAGAGGAAGAAGACCTCCTCATTGCGATGGATTTCTCGAAGTTGTCCCCTGAGCACACCCACCTTGAGATCGACCCCTCCCTGATCCTCGGTATTGGTGCAGCTCACGTTCCTTTCCCCGAACACAACGCAAGTCCGCGTGTTACGATGGGAGCAGGAATGGTCAAGCAGGCACTCGGGTTTGGTGCGGCCAACATGAAGCTGCGCCCGGACACCCGTGGCCACCTGCTCCACTACGTGCAGAAACCGCTTACCCACACCCAGACCTCGGAACTGATCGGATCGGACGACCGACCGGCAGGTCAGAACTTCGTGGTTGCCATTCTCTCCTACGAAGGGTACAATATTGAAGATGCGCTCATCTTCAACAAGGCCTCCATCGAGCGCGGTCTTGGCCGGTCCCACTTCTTCAGAACCTACGAAGGCGAAGAGCGCCGGTATCCGGGCGGCCAGATCGACCGGATCCAGGTGCCCGACGAGGATGTTGCCGGTGCCCACGGTGCCGACTCCTACAAGAACCTTGACGAAGACGGTGTTATCAATCCCGAGACCGTTGTTGCCGAGAAGGATGTCCTTATCGGCAAGACCTCCCCGCCCCGGTTCCTTGAGGAACCCTCCGGGGAACTCATCGCGGTCGAGAAACGCCGCGACACCTCCGTCACCATGCGGTCCAACGAGCACGGTATCGTTGACACGGTCATCATCACCGAAGGCGAGAACAGCTCCCGCCTTGTCAAGGTCCGCACCCGTGACCTCCGTGTCCCGGAAGTCGGCGACAAGTTCGCATCCCGGCACGGTCAGAAAGGGGTCGTTGGTCTCATCACTCCCCAGGAAGACATGCCCTTCACCGAGAGCGGTCTCTCTCCCGACCTCGTTATCAACCCCCACGCCATTCCGAGTCGTATGACCATCGGGCACATGCTTGAGATGATCGGCGGTAAGGTCGGATCCCTCGAAGGCCGGCGCATCAACGCTACGGCATTCGGTGGCGAGAGCGAGGCAGATATCCGCGCATCCTTAAAGGCACTCGGCTTCTCCCACAATGGCAGGGAAGTCATGTACGACGGTTTCACCGGCAAGGCGTTCAAAGCCGATGTCTATATCGGTGTCATCTACTACCAGAAACTCTACCACATGGTATCGTCCAAGATGCACGCCCGCTCCCGCGGCCCGGTGCAGGTCCTGACCCGCCAGCCAACGGAAGGGCGTGCCCGTGAAGGCGGTCTCCGGTTCGGTGAAATGGAACGTGATGTCATGATCGGCCACGGTGCCGCCATGGCCCTCAAGGAACGCCTGCTCGATGAGTCGGACAAGGTGCAGGAATATGTCTGCGCACACTGCGGTATGGTGGCAATGCTTGACCGCAAGCGCAACATGACCCGCTGTCTTGCCTGCGGTAACGAGACCGATATCTACTCGGTCGAGATGAGTTACGCGTTCAAGCTCCTGCTGGATGAAATGAAGAGCATGGGTATTGCCCCAAGACTGAAGCTGCAGGACGTGGTGTAAGATGCCCAGCCCAAAACGAATCGGACAAATTGCATTCGGGTTATTATCCCCAAAAGAGATCCGCGAGATGAGCGTACGGAAGATCATCTGGGCGGACACCTATGATGACGACGGGTTCCCGTACCCCCAGGGTCTCATGGACTTGAACCTCGGTGTCATCGACCCCGGTCTCCGGTGCAAGACCTGCGACCAGAAGGCAAGCGAGTGCCCCGGTCACTTTGGCCACATCGAGCTCGCCAAGCCGGTCATCCATGTCGGCTACACGCGTCTCATCAGGAAACTCCTGCGTGTCACCTGCCGCTCCTGCGGACGGGTGCTCCTCTCCCCCGAGGAGATCGAGAAGGTAGTCGGTACTGAAGATGATCAGACCGGTGACCTGCTCTCGGAAAAGGATGTCAAGAAGGAGCGCGTCTGCCCGCACTGCGGCGAACAGCAGCTCAAGATCAATTTCGAGAAGCCAACCACCTTCTCCGAGGTTATTGTCGAGGAAGGCAAGAAGGTGGAGCACAAGCTCACTCCTGCCGATATCCGTGCACGTATGGAGAAGATCCCCAACGAGGACTTATTCCCGCTCGGTATCAACCCTGAGGTTGCAAGGCCCGAATGGACGATCCTTACGGTTCTCCCGGTTCCGCCGGTGACGATGCGCCCCTCGATTATCCTTGAGAACGGGCAGCGGTCGGAAGACGACCTGACCCACAAGCTCGTGGATATCATCCGTATCAACCAGCGGTTCAAGGAAAACCAGGACGCAGGTGCTCCCCAGCTGATCATCGAGGATCTCTGGGAACTCCTCCAGTACCACGTTACCACCTACCTCGACAACGAAGTTGCAGGATGTCCCCCGGCACGCCACCGCAGTGGCAGGCCGTTAAAGACCCTTTCGCAGCGCCTGAAGGGTAAAGACGGACGGTTCCGTGGTTCCCTCTCCGGTAAGCGTGTGAACTTCTCATCCCGTACGGTTATCTCGCCGGACCCGAATCTCTCGGTCTCCCAGGTGGGTGTCCCCCGTGCTGTGGCAAACGAGATGACGATCCCGGTCCGGGTCACAGCCTACAACCTTGAGGAACTCAAGCAGATTGTGAGAAACGGCCCGGTCCGCCCGGATGTCAACGCCCCCTGCGGCGCTAACTATGTCATCCGCCCGGACAACCGCCGGCTACGGCTCGGTGCCGACAACCTCGACACCGTTGCCGACATGATAGAGCCCGGCTACATGGTCGAACGCCATCTCCGCGATGGTGACGTTGTGCTCTTCAACCGTCAGCCCTCTCTGCACCGTATGAGCATCATGGCCCACCGCGTCAAGGTCATGGAAGGCAGGACATTCCGGCTCAACCCGGCAGTCTGCCCGCCCTATAACGCCGACTTCGATGGTGATGAAATGAACATGCACGTCCCGCAGACCGAAGAGGCGCGGGCCGAGGCAACCATCCTGCTCTCCGTGCACGAAAACATCCTGTCTCCCCGTTTCGGCGGTCCCGTCATCGGCGGTATCCACGACCACGTCTCGGGTATCTTCATGCTCACGCATGACCTTCGCTGGTTCACCAAGGAAGAGGCACTTTACCTCCTCCGGTATTCCGGCATAGAGCGGATGCCCGCGCCCGGTAAGGTTGAAGACGGCGTCAATTTCTGGAGCAACAAGCAGGTATTCTCCATCATTCTCCCCGAAAGCCTCAACATGGTTTTCAAGGCCAGCTCGTGCCAGAACTGCGACACCTGCAAGAAGGATCTCTGCGAACGCGATGCTTATGTCCGCATCATCGATGGTATACTTGAGATGGGAACCATCGATAAGAAAGCCATCGGCGCATTCGACGGCCAGATCATCAACCGCATCATCCGCCAGCAGGGCATGAAGCGTGCGGCCAAGTTCATCGATGACTTAACCAAGCTCTCCATCCGGGGCATCATGATCGATGGATTCTCGTTTGGTATCGACGACGAAGACCTCTCTAAGACCGAGTACGGCCAGATCGACGAAGTGCTGAAAAATGCAGCTCTCGATGTCGACCGCCGTATCAAGATCTACGAGGACGGCCAGCTTGAACCAATGCCCGGCCGGACCATCGAGGAAACCCTTGAGATGCAGATCATGCAGGTGCTCGGAAAAGCCCGAGACCAGACCGGTCAGATTGCAGGCCGGCACCTGGGTCTTGGAAACAGCGCAGTGCTGATGGCAGTCTCCGGGGCCCGAGGTTCGATGCTGAACCTGACCCAGATGGCCGGTTGTATCGGCCAGCAGTCTGTTCGTGGTGAACGTATCGTCCGTGGTTATGACGACCGCACGCTCCCGCACTTCAAGAAAGGCGACCGTGGCTCAGATTCTCACGGTTTCATCCAGCACAGCTACAAAGGCGGTCTCAACCCGACCGAGTTCTTCTTCCACGCTATCGGTGGCCGTGAAGGTCTCGTCGATACGGCAGTTCGTACGTCCCAGAGCGGGTACCTCCAGCGCAGGATGATCAATGCATTGCAGGACCTCAAAGTGGCGTATGACGGCACGGTCAGGACGACCGGCGGCCGTATCATCCAGTTCCAGTACGGTGAGGATGGCACGGATCCGACCAAGAGCGCATTCGGCGACCCGGTGGATGTCAAAGGCATTGTTGAGAGTATCCTGAAGGAGGAGTGCTGATCATGCCTCTTGCAGAAAAGTACGATAAGAAAGTCGAGTCAGCCGAGCTCCCCCAGAAGACCAAGGACCAGCTGAGGAAGTTCCTGGCAGAAAAGGAACTCACGGATACCCAGTTCAAACAGATCCTCGAACGCGTGCTCAAGGAATACCTGAGCACCCGGATCGAGGCCTGCGAGGCTGTCGGTGTGATTGCCGCCCAGTCCATTGGTGAGCCCGGTACGCAGATGACGATGCGTACGTTCCACTATGCGGGTGTCGCCGAGATCAACGTTACTCTCGGTCTCCCGCGTCTCATTGAAATCATGGACGCGAGAAAAGAGCCCAGTACGCCCACGATGACCGTCTATCTCGAACCCGAGTTCGGCAATGACCGTGACCGGGCCCGGGAAGTCAGCTGGCAGATCGAGGCAGCACCCCTTCATGAGTTCGGGGATATCACTACCGACATGGAGAACATGCAGGTCGTGGTCCACCTCAACACCAAGGTCTGCGACAAGCGCAAGATCTCCCCTGCCGAGATCATGGAGGTCGGCCCGAAAAAGATCCGCGACCGCCGGCATTACCGCGACTTTGAACACGAGATCGATGAGCCAAACGCGACGATCATCTTCCTTCCAAAGGACAAGGAGAGCTACCAGAACCTCTTCCAGCTTGCCGAACACGTCAGGAACGTGATCGTGCAGGGTATTGACGACATCCTCCGGGTCGTCGTCAGGAAAGAGACCGGAGAGTATATACTTTATACTGAAGGCTCCAACCTTAAAGACGTATTTGATGTCGTTGGTGTGGACACCACACGGACCCGCACGAACAACATCAGTGAGATTGCATCCGTGCTCGGTGTCGAGGCGGCAAGAAACGCGATCATCCATGAAGCGGTTTCCACCCTGAACGAACAGGGTATCCTCGTGGATGTCCGCCACCTCATGCTTGTCTCTGACATGATGTGCATGGAAGGCGAAGTCAAGCAGATCGGCCGGCATGGTATTGCGGGCGAGAAAGAGAGCGTTCTCTCGCGGGCCGCGTTCGAAGTGACCGTCAACCACCTGCTCGATGCCGCCGTTGCAAATGAAGTCGACGAACTGAGCGGTGTCACCGAGAACGTCATTGTCGGCCAGCCGATCCAGCTCGGAACCGGCGATGTGAAACTGATCGCAGTCAGACAGCACGATAACTAACCAAATTTAAAAAACCCGAGGAATTGTACATGGATTTTAATGCTTCACTCAGAAGAGCTATCAAGACCGGAAATGTAATTCTTGGCCAGAACAACACAGAGAAATGCATCAAAGAGGGCAAGGCCCAGATGGTCGTCGTAGCAGGTAACTGCCCGGCGGCATTCGCATCCAAACTTTCAGCCTACGAGAACCTCTTTATCCACACCTTCGAGGGCTCCAGCGTGGCACTCGGCAAAGCCTGCGGTAAACCTTTCATGGTCAGTACCCTTGCTATTGTCACGCCGGGCGAGTCAGATATTCTCTCTCTTAAGAGGGTATGATATGGTAGAAGTGGTACTGACTGAAGACTGCATGCGCCTCATCTCCCAGTTCGAGAGCCTGACCGGCGCAGGAAGCCGCGACTGTGTGGTCGACGACCGCAACGCCCGGCTTATTTTTGTTATCAATCCCGGCGACATGGGACTTGCGATCGGGAAGAAGGGGGCCTCTATCAAGAAGGCTTCGGAAGTGATGGGCAAGAAGATTGAAGTTGTGGAATACAACAACAACGTGGAACAGTTCATCAAGAACTGTTTCCTGCCAGCCCAGGTAACTTCCCTCCTCTTTGAAGGGGAACCCGATGAACAGACCGTTACTGTTGAAGTGCGGGATGAGGATCGTGGTATTGCTATCGGTAAGGATGGCAAGAACATCTTCAAGGCAAAGAAACTGGCACTGCGCCAGCACAATGTTGCCGATGTGCAGATCCTGCAAAAGCCTATTGATGGCCCGGCTGAAGACGAGCAGGCCACTCTTTAATTTTTCATTCTGTTTTTGTATTCGTTATATGCCGGATTTTCCGCGCTGCTCTTTCTGAAAAGTCACCGTGTTGATCCGGATCCGGTTTTCAATCCGGGTGCGCCCCCGGGTGGATCCGTGACGAAAATATATTCCGGCATTCCCCCATGCCCTGAAACGGGGCGCACTATCACCAGGTGAATTTTCATGGTCCCGGGTGTGAACTCCCGTTCATGTGCGTTTCAACAAAATCGTTTTTTAACACAACCGTGGCGAACCGTGCAGCCGTGAGTCTGATGGATTGTAATTCTCAAAACCCGGGGGTAGTGTCGTAATGATAAAGAAAAGCGGGCCTGGGGGGATTCGAACCCCCGACATCCGGGTTAGAAGCCCGGCGCTATGTCCAGGCTAAGCCACAGGCCCCCTGATGCCAATAACATACGCCGTGCGGGGTAATTAATCTGTTTCATCCCCGCTGCCGGTTCTTACGCCCGCGATATGTCCTTCTCGTTTGCAGGATGAGTTGTCGTTGCATAAATTTCCAAAAATATATCCCCCATCCGCGCCAAATTTACGTTAGATTGGGTATACGGAACGTGATTGTATGAAACGAATGACTCTCTTGGTTTATCTTCTCGTCTTGCTTCTCCTCTTGATTCCCATTGTAAATGCGGATGATGGAACAAATACAACTACGACCACAACAACCACTACCACAACTACGACCACTACAACAACTACAACCACAACCCAGACTCCCGTCCCAGCAACGCAGATGATAAAATATACCGAAGATGGCCAGTCGGCAACGGTTGGTACAACCCTATCCACCCTGCCCAGCGTCATAGTTAAAGATGCAAATAATAACCCGGTGAGTGGAGTAAGCGTCACGTTTACCGTAACCTCCGGAGGAGGTGCGGTAGCAGGTTGGTCAGCAACAACGGGGTCGAACGGTATTGCAACCGCTGGTGGCTGGACCCTGGGACTGGGAACGAACGTGCTAACCGCGACAAGCGGATCCCTGACTCCCGTGACATTCCTTGCAACGGGAACAACTGCTACCGTTGCACCGACAATCACCAGCATAACGCCGGTATATTGGTATAATACCAGTTCCGTGAGTATAACGGCATTAGCCGGAACAGGTTTCGTATCAGGAGCTACGATCGTTCTGACTAAATCCGGGCAGACGAATATTACTGCTACCAGCGTATCATTCTCGTCTTCAACCCTGATGACGTGTACGTTTGACAGTAAAGGACAGCAGTTGGGATACTGGAATGTCATCCTCACCAATCCGAATGGGCAATCAGCCACCCTGACCAATGGATTCGAGATCCGGGCCCCCACCAACGGCGTCATCAGTTTCGGCTCCAGTCCATCCGGTGCAAGCATCTACATCAATGCCACGAAGAGAGGTACGACACCCCTCTCCCTCTATGACCTGACGCCCGGCTCCTATTTCATCCGGTTGCAGAGACCCGATTACAGCGACTATACTTCACAGGTTATAGTAACCCCGGGAAATACAACGTCATTCTTCGCGTACCTCTCACCGGTAGCTACGGTCACAACAACTCCCACGCCCACATACACACCCTTGTTTACGACCACCGCCACCACCAAGATTACCAAGAAATCCACCACTAAGGTCCCAACCCCCTGGCCAAGTGCCACGGCCACACCGGCCTCTCCCGTCGACCCCCTGGTAATTATCGGTGCAATCGGTCTCGGTATTGTTGTCCTGCGCAAAGACTGATTTTCCTGGTTTTCTCTCTCATTTTTCCTTTTAGTTTTCCGCCAGGATTTTCTTTGCTTCCTGTCCTTCAGTCCGCCTTCCGGTAATTTTCCTTTATCCAAGCGTGTTGGATGCTGTCACTCCGCCCACGCATGCAATATAAATAGTACATTTGGGCTATCAAATAATACAAAATGTAAAACTAACTATACATTTTCTGGTGATTCCCCATGAGTGATTCCCTGATACGCGCAATTCTCTCCATCGTCCTTGTTTTTGTCCTTGCCGCAGTACCGGTGTCGGCTGAAGATATTTCGGGAACCGCGACAATCGCCGCAACAACGGTTGCTCCTGCGGAATCCGTAGCAGCAGTTTCCACAACCGCACCTCAATCAACGACCCTGGCAGCAGTAACCACCGCTGCAACTGCTGCTCCCACGGCAACTACGGAAGCAACAACGGTTTCAGCAATCGTGGCAGCAACAACTCCTGTAACTACGACTGTCGCACCTGCCGCGACCACGGAAGCAACAACAGCGTCGACAACGGTGGCTGCAACCACTGCGGCAACGGTTGCGTCGACTACGACCGCCGAGATCGCCACAACAGCGACAACTGAGGCGACAACCGCCGCCACAACCGCTGTAACCACAGATGTAACAACCGATATTGCGACAACGGTGACAACGGAAGTAACTACCGCAGTCACAACGGAAGTGACAACCGTAACAACGATTGATCCTGCTGCCTACGGGAGCATCTATGTTGGATCTTATCCCTCCGGGGCATCAGTCTATAGGGACACGGCTTACGAGGGTACATCACCCCTCACCATCCCCAATCTCACTGCGGGAAACTATACCATTCTGCTCCAGAATACCGGGTATGCCGACTGGTCGGACAGTATCGCAGTAACCCCGGGAAACCAGACCACCGTTTACCAGGTGCTCACCTCTCTTGCTACAACAACGGTAACGACCGTTCCCGAGATTACGCCTCTTGCATCCGTTGCCGCTGTCACTCCCGAACAGACCATCACTCACAAGTCGACAACTATCCGGATTCCCACACCCTGGCCCACGGACACCCCGGCCGCGTCCCCGGTTGACCTGACCGTCATCCTCGGGGGCATATTCATGGGAATTGTCGTACTGCGCCGGTAAAAAAGGAATTTATCCCGCGTGGTAACATGAGGACTTGAGCACTTCGACGGCAGTAGGTTTGCAGAGCCCCTCATTGAACACTTCCTTTACCACCGATGATGCACAGTATTTCACCTGCACCCGGGCAGACATCCGCTCCCTCTCCTCGTAATAGGCCCCTTGAGAGAACTCAACAATCCGTTTCATACTGAGGCTTGTGGCAAGGACATAGACACAGATGCCCACATCGCCCGGTGAGAGATCTTCCGTGTCGACCGATGTCATGAAGATATGGGTTTCGGGACCCGGCTCGACTTCGGCAATGGTCACGATATTATTCGTACTCTGGAGTTCGATGGTTCGCGGCCTGCCGGTCTTGAGATCCTTGATCACTTCGGGAGATATACTGGTTAACGCTGCACATTTCATTTCAGGTCACCCGTACATTGGCAGATCTTTCTTCGGTGTCGTGTCAGCCGACTGCTGGACTTCTTCGGCAAGTTTCCCCATGCTCTGCTCGATCTCGACTGCCTGTTCGATCAGGGGCTGGACATCGAGGGCAAGGTTGTACATCTTGTTGAGCACTTCGATGGTTGCTGCCGAAGCCCGTGGATCCGGTGCATTGACCGTTTCTCCAAGCAGTCCTAATGCCGGGATATTCCGGACCTTGCATTCTGTCAGGATGCTCGAAGCTATTCCTGAGATACTCCCGATCGGCAGCACCATGGTGTGCTGGTCGATCCTGGTAAGGGCTTCCGGGGTTGTAGCAACCCCGAAGACCCGTTTTTCCGGTTCGTTCGTAACAATCCCGGCAATGGTGAGGACTTCTTTTGGCTGGTACTGTGCCACCCATTCGAGGATCCCGTTCGATATCTCGTAGCAGATCATCGGGGCAATGGGGATATCGGCAACAATGGCAGCTATATTGAATTTGTCGTCATTTTTTGCGTACACCCGTACCGGATCATTGATCAGGCCCCGGTTCATCATGGCAAGGGGGGGGAAGAATTTCGACGTCATCGATCCGATCAGCTCAAACTCCATCTGGTCTACCATGTACTGGAGCGCGATGGTTCCCACAAGGCCGCTGCCGGGGAAGCCCATGAGGACCGCAGCCCCGTTGGTGGGAAGCGGCTTTGAAAAAATCTTGAGATCGTTTGAGAAATCTGCCGTCATTAAATTAACATACACCCTCAACCTAAAAAAGTAGTATGCAAGAATATCCCATAAAACGCGGGCTCACCAAAGACCTTGAAACCCGTGCAGCAGCGGAACTTAAGGCGTGTTTTGGTGTGGAACCGGAGAAGACTGCAAAGGGTTTCCGGATCAAATCCGGTGCGCTCAAGCGGCTTGACGTAACAATTGGTGCCGGCGGGAAGTCCGTCATCATCGATACCGAATCCGACCTGGGTGCATCCGATGAAGTCATCATCGACACCAACAAGCGATTCCGGAAATACCTGGACGCAATTACCGGCTTCTCCACCAAAGAGCGGGTGAAGCGGGCGAAAAGCGTTGGTGAAGAATAAGCGGTGCCTATGATTTCCTGTGAAGCGTGCGGGAATCAGCTGCCAGACGGGACGATGTTCTGTACTGCCTGCGGGGCACGCCTTGATGGGCCCCCTGTCGGATCTTCCCGGTGCCCGGCTGCACCCGCGGGCGCTGCCCCTGAAGGACTTACCTGGTTACGGAAGATCCCGCTCATTACGAACCCGTACCTCGTGCTCCAGTGCATTGGAATCCCCTTCCTGATTGCCCTTGTCATGGGAGGTTTCCTCTCCCTCATCACCGGGGCCATCGAGATGCTCGAGATGTTCCTTCTCATCGGCGCCGGTCTCGCCGTCCTGATGCTCATCATCATGGTCGTGCTCCAGCTCGTTACGGGCGGCGGCCTTGAAACAGAGTTTTTTATCAGCAGCGAAGGCGTTGCCCACAAAGCCGGAAAAACAACCCGGTCGCTTGACCGTGCCTCAACGGCAGGATCCGTGGTGCTGGGATCGATGGGCGGCACCGGTGCGGGGCTTATTGCCATGTCGCAGGAATTCAATATTCTTCCCTGGCAGGATGTCCGGTATATCTCCGTTTACCCGGCAGTGCGATCCCTTGTTTTCCGGTCGCAATACCTCATCGGCCCGGTTGTCCTGTACTGCACGGAAGAGAATTTTATCGCGGTACAGGCTATGGCAAAAAAATTCGCTCCGGGAATAGCCGCGGCCAAACTCTGAAATCCGTCAATATTATCCTGTTTTTATACTGGATTCATTACCGAAGAAAATTTATATGCTCCCGTAAAATTCAGATGCAGGTGATTCTGATTCCGTTCTGTCCCAATTGTGGAAAAAATGTTGAAGCAGGGAAACGATTCTGTGAAAACTGCGGAACCCCGATTACGGCTCCCGCATCCCAGCCCGCTGCCGCTCCCCAGTATACTGCACCGCCACCCCCTCCGGCCTACGCCCCATCTGCTCCGCAAGGGCAGCATGCGTCCCTGCCCCCCCAGCAGAAGAATTCCGCTCTCGCGGCTATCGCATCGTTCCTGTGCTCCGGTCTCGGACAGGTATATAACGGCAGCCTCGGCAAGGGTATCCTGATCTTCTTTGGGACACTTATTGGATCGATGATCTTCATGATCCCCGGTATCATTGTCTGGGTGTACGGTATCTACGATGCCTACACTACGGCGAAGAAGATGAACGAGGGGCAGCTCCCGTTCGTTCCACACAACATCATGCATATCATTGCTTTCATCGTCGTCGTCATCGTGGTCATTATCATCTATTTCATTATCATTATGGCTGCGATGGCATCGATGATGTACTCCTCCCATTATTACTAACATTTTTACATGCGTTATTGACAAGGCTCATAAATTCCGATGATAAAATTCTTTGGTACGTGATACATTATGCCCTACTGCCCTGAATGCGGGAAAAGTGTTGCAGCAAAAGCGAAATTCTGCCGTAATTGCGGAGCATCGCAGGTGGAAGATGCCGATGTTCCTTCACCTCCCAATGTCCGACCTTCCGAGATGGTTCTCTGCCGGTCCTGCGGCAACCCCCTTACCCCGGATGAAAAGTTCTGCGGGAACTGCGGCGCGAAAACCGGCGAAGTCCCCCCGGTTCCCACAGTGTCCCAGCCCCCGGCAAAGGTTTGTCCTGCCTGTAGTGCGCCGGTTGATCCCGGCACAAAATTCTGTGGTGTCTGTGGTGCGGCGGCTGGCCAGCCCCCGGCACCCGCACCGGCCCCGGTACAGACTCCCGCTCCGGTACAGGCACCCCCTGCTCCCGTCCCCGCTGCACCCCTCGCCGGATACGTTTGTTCCGGGTGCGGCACCCCACTGACCGGTACGGAAAAGTTCTGCGGTGTTTGTGGCGGTCCAGCGGTTGCAGCCCGTGCTCCCAAAACCCCGGTGTCCCCACCGGTAACCGTCCCGCCCGCTGCCCCACCCTCAGGAAAGTTCTGCGGTACGTGTGGAGCGCCGGTAACCGTGACAACAAAATTCTGCGGTGTCTGCGGCGCCGTGGTCGGTGCATCGCTTCCCGCAACACCGGTAACCGTCCCGCCCGCCGCTCCAGCCCCCGCAACGCCCACTGGTGGCGAAGAGGTTCTTGGCGTTATCCCCAATGCCAGGAAGATGAAGATGTTCGGTGCTGCCTGGGATACCTATACCATTGTTGTCACCCCCCGACGCATGATCCTCGCCCAGATGACACAGCCGATGCTGAATGCGGCCATTGCCGAAGCCAATGCCCGGGCAAAAGCCGAAGGAAAAGGATTTTTCGGGATAATGGGCGACCAGCTGGCTGCATCGTTCGGGTTCGGGAAACGGTACGAAACCATGCCGCCCGAGCAGGCTCTTCATGAATCGCCAGGCAACTCCGCCATCGAGAACCAGCGTATCACGACCATCAAACTCAAACTCATTGAAAAAGATAATAATGGCATGGACACGCGTGAGTTCAAGATGATTATCGAGTCCATGGATGGCAAATTCGAGTACATTATAGCCGAGGACGACCGGTTCACGACCCTGCTCCAGACCGCGTACGGCGACCGGGTGAAGATGCCGTTTGGGCTCTTCAAGTCCGGCCCGGTACGGATCAAATTCTTCTGATCTTTTTTACGGCGTTCCGGTTTTTATTGCAGCCTAAGCCGGAATAAGGTAAATTCCCGCCTCTTTACCTGATAACCTGGAATTTAAAAAAATGCCAGGACAAGGAAATAGATGCCGATAACCAGGATCATTATGCCGATAATCGTATCGAACACCTCGCCGCTCATTTTTGCTTTATCCTTGATCCTCTTACCCACTGCTCCACCGATTGAACTGATGACAATGAGGGGAATCGAAAGCCCTATGGCATACACCAGTATCGTGAAAAAACCCTGGAATGCTGTCTGGCAGAGTGCGATATAGGTCAGGACCACAAGCAGCATCGGCGCCCCGCGTCCTATGGTAATTGCCCCGAACGAAAGGCCGAGCAGGAATGCTCCCGTGACGGTGTAGGTGGCAGGCACCCTGAAGAAATTGAAGATGCTCCGTATCGGGGGCTTGTACACCTTCAGGAGCTGGAGACCCATTACAATCATCAGGATACCGCCGATCGCCCATGCGATCGTGCTGTTGAGGAACAACAGGTATTTCCCGATATATCCGGCAATCATCCCGAGCGGCAGGAGCACGATTATTGTGCCGATACAGAACGATAATGTCAGTTTGAGAATATTTTTCCCACTCAGTTTTGTGTTTCCGCTGGTCAGGTACCCGATCAGGCCCAGGCACAGGACGCTGTTGCACGGGCAGATACCGGCGAGTAGTCCAAAGATAAAAATGCCAAGGATTGATGGATCGAATGCAGCCATTCCTCAACTCCTTTACCGGTTTTGTGCAAATAGATGAAATGATGGCCGGATACTAAAACAACGGAATCGTTCCGTTATATTTTCGATACTTCCGGTACATACCGGTCTGTGGATAGCAGGGTTCGAAACCATTCCCCTGCTCACTCCTGCTGCCGGATCAATGGCTCAAGAAGATCCCTGACCGCCCCGTTCAGGTTCTCGACTTTTGTTAAGGCAAGGCAGCAGATATTACCGTTTTTACCCCAACTGACCAGGGCGAGCTTGTCTCCGGTGCCGATCCCGGCTTTTTCCCGGACATCCTTTGGGAGCACCATCTGGCCCCGATCATCGATATTCAGGATAGCTTCCACGCTGCATACCGCACCGGGGCCGCATTTGCAGACCGATGTTTCCAGGCTGCCCGGGATCTGGAGTTCCTTTTTTCGTGTCAATGGTATTCCCTGGTTAGTCTCTATTGTCATAACGTATAAATTTTCTGAAAAATCAGAATTATCTGAAAATCTGATTTATTGTTTGGGTGTGAGTTGTCCCGGGCAGCAGTCCCATCATACCCGTTCCTGCAAATCTCCCGGATCGGCATTACGTAACACCAGAAATATTAGTACCTTGTTCCAAGTATCAACCATAAGGAATGTGACTATGACGAGTGATCCTTCTGTTCCCTCCGGACCATCCCGTTGCCCGAACTGCAATAGCCCGCTTTCACCCCAGGTAAAATTCTGTGAAACCTGCGGCGCGAAAATCGAGACTGCACCGGTTTGCCGGAATTGCGGTGCCCCGCTCCCGGCCGGCGTAAAATTCTGTGAAGAGTGCGGTGCTCCCCGGGACACCCCTGTATCCCCGTCGCCTGCTGCTGTACCGGTTGCGCCTCCCGTCACGGAGAACGCCGCGCCGGAGATCCCCGTTGTTCCTCCTGTGGCTCCGGTTACGGTTCCTGATCTGCCGGTAACTGCTCCTACCCCGCCGGTTGTAGTGAAACCTGAAACTCGCGAGCCCGTGCAGCCGGCGCCATCTGCACCCGCAGCCCCCATAGCATCGGGGCCAAAGACCCCCCTGTCGAAAAATACCCTGATCATCGCCGGTGTGATTGGGGCGGTAGTCCTTATCGCGGCCATTGTTTTTGTAGTAATGCCGATGTTTTCCGGGTCCGGAGGATCCCTCGCCGTACCGGGGTTATCGTCCGCACCATCGTCCCCGTCATCGGCAAGTGCCGCTGTCGGGACAACTCCCACGGGCAGCGGACAAACCCCCGGCCCCACCCAGACGCTCCCGCCAGCCTACACCCTCTTCTTCCAGATCGATAAGGACGTTATCTCCGGGGATGTCACGGTTACTGTCACCGGGCCTTCACGGAATGTGGTCCGGGATATCGAAGTCCGGCTGACCCGTGCCGACGGCCAGGTTATCACGAAAAATATTATCCCCGGCCAGAAGATCAATGATGTGATCATTCCCGGCACCCGGAATTCCGAGCGGGTCGAAGTGACGGTCCTGTTCTATTCAGGAGAGCAGTACAAAGTAATCGATACGATCGCGCATTTCACCAAGCGGATGTAATCCTTTATCCGGCAACCTTTTTTTTGTTTATCCCCCGTTTTTTCCCGAGAAGGTTCGCTGTAAATACCACATTCCCTCGCATTTGGAAACGGGATGGATACGGAGTCGTGTCCCTGTCAAAAACCGTGTTCCGGGACGCGGAGGATTTTGTTGGACCGGTGGTAAAAATAGATCAGTTAGTATCCCGCATCATCAGGAATCCTGCACCCGCTGTAATGAGTGCGAGGATTCCGAACATGGGATCGAACGGAGACTTTTGTAACGGTGTCGGGGTAACAGGTGTCTCCTCCGTTACCGGGAGTGTCAGGACCGGGCTTACGGTCGGGACCGTGGTCTCCCGGGTATACCGCAAAACCGGGTTGAGGGGTGTGGGCGTATACGTCACCAGACCTTCTGCCGTTGTGTCCCCAAGCACGGAAAGGCCGTTCAGGTGGTACTGGTCCGCAACTACAATCCGTGTCCCGTCGCGGCTGACAGCCAGCGACCGTAACTGGATGATTCCTCCCATATTCCTTTTCGTCAGGAGCGATCCCCCGTGATCGAGCACATATACCGTCCCGTCATTGGCACCGGCAGCTATGACCGAGGCATCCCGCGAGATCCCCACAGCCTTTGCCCACTGGCCCCCGGTGGAGTACGTCCAGTGAGTCTTCCCATACCGGTCAACCGCTGTTACGGCACCGTCCTGCCCTCCCACGATAATGGCTGAACCATCCTCGGTACAGGCCATGTCGAGGATGGTGTCTTTTGTCACCTCGTTCATCCAGTTGAGTTCCCCGCCGGATGTATGGGATGAGAGGCGGGTTCCCCCGGCAGTGATGACGGTCGATCCATCGGATGAGATAGCGATGTAGGTATCGAGGCTTCCGCTTTTGTTATCGGCCCATTTGAGATTCATGGCACCGTCGTAGAACCGGATCCCGCCTTCCGTTGTTGCGACAATGAGATCGCCTGTACGGGAGACGGCGATCTTCTTGGCCCGGTCATCGGTGGTACGGCCGTAAAAGTCCCCGTTTTTGGCCCAGGAATTATAATTGCCATTGTCATCGGCGGATATGATTATCGTTGCATCCCGAGATACCGCAACGGCCCGGACCGGGGCCGGCATAGTCCGGGTCCAGAGCGGTTCGCCCTTGCTGTTGAGGAGGTTCACGCTTTCCCCCAGGGCGTGAACAACATAATTGCCGTCCGGGCTCATTGCGGCGATATACCCGGTTCGTCCGCCATAGTGGGAATCCCCGTTCCAGCTCCGTACCAGCATCTGGTTGCCTCCGGCAAAGACGGTGGAGCCATCCACGGAGATCTGGACTCCGGAAAACGAGCTGTCGGTTGGCGAACGCTGTGTCCAGTCAGTGCCCAGGCTGGCTCCTGCTGCGATCCCGATCACACAGGAAGCCAGTATGATTCCTGTGGAGATCAGTTGAATCCACGTGCCTCTCATGATACCTCTTCTATGGGTTTTGTCGCACATCATATCTTGTTTGTGGCAACTACCTGCCGGCTCCGCAGATCCAATTTCTGTTGTCGGGAACCGGTTCTGCCTTGAAGAGTGACTCCGGGCAAGCAATGCCGGAGGCCTGCCAGTTCCATGCGGATCGCATGGGGTGCTTCCCATATGTTACTCGGGGGAACGAACTGCCGGCATGTGGCGAAGCGGTAAGCAGTTTTCAAACAACGTTCCGGAATCAAAGAAATCAGTTATTATATTTGACACGCAATGGATCTGTATAGCGACAGGGAGAAACCGGTTATGAGAATCACCCCGATACTGCTGTTCGTGCTCCTGGTGTGTGCGCTTGTTCTGCCAGCTCTTGCTGCCGACAACGGCAACAACGATATGCTGAAAAAGGCCCAGAAGATCAATGTAACGGTGCCGCAGAAAGGTACGGCGCTGCTCGGGAGCAAGCAGTCCATGACTGAAATGTCAGACTGGCTCGACGAATGCTCTTTTGCGATTACGTCCCTGGTCAACAATGTCATGGGGATATTCGGTCTTGGCTCGACCGATTATGGGAAACAGATGACCCAGACCCTGCAAAAAGGGGTGCAGCCTGTACCGTCTGCGAGAGGAAAGTAGGGGGAGATCCTTACCGCCGCATCGGGCAGGAAACCCTGGATGACAGACCTCCCTGTGGATGCTCGGGAATCAATGCATAATTCTTATCATCAATTCCGTAGGAGATCGATACCCGTATGGTGAAATTCGATTGTAACCGGTGCGGAAAATGCTGCACGAGCTTTGGGAAGCTCATCAGGATCGAGCGGCAGGTGACCGGACCGGATTATTTCTGTCGTGACGGCACGACCGGGGACCTTTTTCGAGTTCACGTGCTGCCGGAGTTCGCGGATGAGATCGAAGAAGCGTATATGGAACCGGAGCAGCAAGAACCGCGTAGTCCCCTCCAAAGGTGTGTCTTCCAAAAAAAGGATAACCATGGCCTAGGTTTTGCCTGTGCAATCTACCCGACCCGTCCCGCAATCTGCAAAAAATTTACCTGTTACCGTATGCTCATCTATCATCAGGAAAGCGGGGAAGTGCGGGGCAACGTTATCGGTTCGCGTGAACTCAGGACCGATGATGCTGTGCTCAGGGCAATTTGGGACAACGAGATTGGCTGCCTGCCGTGCCCTTCAGGGACTCATCGCGATGCATCCTCTCACGGTTGTGAGTCCCGGATCCACGCCAACATCTCGGGAACGGCTCCGGCCGATGACCACGACTGGGTTGAGAATGTCTTAACCATCCTTGCATCGCACGGGTATAAAGGCGACCCGGTGGAATAACCCCGGGGGACAAACGGTTTTTATTGCAGCACGTCCCCGATGGAGGAAGAGGTGGAACAATAACGACAATTGAAGCACTGCGGCATACGATTTACCAGGTTATCGAAGAACCTGATGACAGTAGCAGCAACAAGGCCGCACGCTGGTTCAATTATGGCATGATCGTGCTGATCGTTCTGAACGTGGCCGTTGTTGTGCTGGAAACCGTCCCGTGGCTCTATCATACGTATTTCTGGGCGTTTACCACAATCGATGTGGTTTCGTTTGCGGTTTTCACCGTGGAATATATCCTCCGGCTCTGGGTCTGCACGAGCAACCCGGCGTTCACCCGTCCCATTACCGGGCGGATACGGTATGCGACTACTCCCATGGCTGTTATCGACCTGCTTGCCATAGCCCCATTCTACCTGCCGCTTCTCATCCCCATCGATCTCCGTTTCCTCCGTATCCTGCGGCTGTTCCGGATTATCCGTATCCTCAAGCTCGGCCGGTATTCCGAGGCGGTGAAGATGTTTGGCACGGTGCTGAAAAAGAAAAAAGAGCAGCTCGTCATCTCGCTCTCCATCCTCCTCATGGCGATAGTCCTTGCCAGTTCGCTGATGTATTATGCCGAGAACGAGGCCCAGCCGGAACTCTTTGCCAGCATCCCGCACGCGATGTGGTGGGCGCTGGTCACCCTTGCCACCGTGGGGTACGGGGACATGTATCCCATCACCCCGCTCGGGAAGGTGATCGGGGGTTTTGTCCTTATTGTCGGTATTGCGATCTTTGCCCTGCCGACCGCGATCCTCGCGGCCGGGTTCTTCGAGGAATCCCAGAAAGAGAGCCGGGAGGAGGAGTTCCAGAAGGAAGTGGCTGTCTGCCCTGCCTGCGGGCACCATTTTCACCCGGGGGAATCACATGAGACCCGTGAGGCCCCGGCCCGGACGATGGTTATCGATCCGCCGGGAAAAAAGTGAACGATAATATTATTCAATAATAATCGACGGCTTGAACGGCAGGGCCGTGAGGGCCTTGACATGGCCGCTTCCTTCCGCTTCCACGATGTGGACCGGCACCCCGAACTCCTGTTCGAGGAACGGTATGGCGGACTCGAAGACCGCCTTCTCGCTGATGGGCTCGCGGAGGAGGGGCTCGACAACGTGCGGGGGCAAGCGGTGGATGAGCGTCGTGATCTGCTTTGCGGCATCGGTTGCGTCCTTGCCGCGTTTCCTCATGCTCTCGTCCTTCATGATCTCCTTCACGACCGTGTTCTTGTCTTCCGAGGCCGCGATGGTACGGAAGACCTGGTGCTTCCACTCTGGAGCAAGGGCGATCGTGATCGCCTTGGGCGTGATCTGGATCAGTTTCCGGATCGACTCGATGTCCTCGACGGTCCTTGAGAGGAGTTCCTCGGCAAGCTCGGCTTTCTCGTTCACGAGCCTGCCATCTGCCACCGGCCAGGGAGCAAACGAGGCAAGGCCTTCTCCTGCGAGTTCCTTCCAGAGATGTTCTGCCGTGAAGGGGATGAACGGGGCAAGGAGCCGGGTCCAGACCGAGCAGAGGGTCCGGAGCTCCCTGCTGCCATCGCAGTCCTTCCCGAGGCGCCTGCGGTACCACTTGAGATCGGTCTCGATCCCGAAGTAGGCTTCCTGGAGGGCCTGCCGGGTCTGGAACTTGTCGAGGGCCTCGGTGGTCCGGGTGATATGGGCCTGGAGCCGGCTTGCCAGCCAGCGATCGATGTCGTGGGGCTCGCCCGAGGCGTCCTTGATCTCGAGCACGGTGTTGTAGAACCGCTCGATCTGCTTCTTGGTCGAGAGAACGAGTTCGTTTCTCCAGTCAAAGTCCTGCCAGGGTTCGGCGCTGCCCATCAGGAACATCCGCACGGTGTCGGCCCCGAACTCGGCAACGGCGTCCTCTAACAGGAACACGTTGCCTTTCGAGGAGGACATCTTGGCCCCGTTGAGGAGCCCCATGCCGAAGACGACCATGCCCTGCGGGAGCTTCTCCTTCGGGAAGATCGTGACATGGTGGAAGAGCTGGAAGGTGAGGTGGTTCGATATGAGGTCCTTTGCCGAGAACCGGAAGTCGTACGGGTACCAGTAGAGGTACTCTTCCCGCATGGCGTCGAGTTTCTTCTTCTCGGGCAGGTCCGGGGATTTCTTCCCGAGGAAGATGTAGTCGAAGACCTCGGGCGTGAGGAGTTTTGGATCGATCTCCCGGATCTTATGGGCGATGGTGTAATACGCCATGTAAATCGTGGAGTCGGAGAGCGGCTCGATGAGCTGCGCCTTGTCCCACGGGAAACGGGTACCGAGACCGACCCGGCGGGTGCAGGCCCAGTCCTTGAGCCAGTCAACCGTGCGGTCGAACTCGGCCCGGACCTCGGGGGGAACGAGCGCCATATCCGCAAGCTGGTCCTTGACCTGCTGCTTCCACTCGGGGTCGCTGTACTTCAGGAACCACTGGTCGTGGAGGATCTTGACCTTGACCTTGTTGCCGCAGCGGCAGATGACCGGCCGGAGATCGAACTCGTACATGACCTTCGAGTCGTACTTCTCGACCATGAGTTCTGCGACTTCGTCACGGGCTACCCGCACGGGCTTGCCGCCGTACTTCTCGAAGAGTTTGCCTTTCGAGAACTCGGCGGAATAGATCTCCTGCGTGAGGGAATCCATCCGGCTGTCCATCTGGCTCTTGATGCCGGCCTTCTCGACGGCATCGGCTGCCGGGACTGCCCCGTAGCCCTCGACCTTGATGAGGGGCACGGGTTTGATATCGGTATATTTCCCGGCCTGCTGGAGGTCCCGGAGGGCGATGTAGTCGAACGGTGCATGGGCGGGAACGCTCATGACCATGCCCGTTGCCATGTCGGGATCAACGAAGTCAGCCGGGAGAATGGTGACCTCGCCGCAGAGCGGGTGGCTGACCTTCTTGTCCACGAGGTCGCTGCCCCTGATCTCCTCCTTTATCTCGACCGTGTGGTCCTGGAGAGCAAGTTTCTCGGCTGCTTCCTTTGATACGATCCAGGGTTTCCCGTCAACGATTGCCCTGACGTAGGTGACAGCCGGGTTTGCCCAGAGGTTCGTTACCCCGTGGATGGTCTCGGGGCGGAGGGTTGCGGTCGGGATGAACGCGTCGCCGAACCGGAACATGACCATCGTGAACTTGATCACTTCGGCCTTGTCGCCTTCGAGGAGGTCGTGGTCGCCGACCGGGTTGTCGTCAACGGTACAGAACCGGACCGGGTGGGCGCCCTTGATGACGTGTCCTGCCTCGAAGAGGTACTTCCACTGCCACTCGATGAACTTGCTGTAGGTCGGGTCGACCGTGATGAAGCGGCGCCTCCAGTCAATGGAGAGACCGCAGGCGGTCATGACCCGCTGGTACTCGGCGGCAAAGTGCCGGACAATGGTCAGCGGGTCGGTGAACTCTTCGAGCACGTTCTGCGGGACCTTGTACAGGTCGCGGTAGAGGTGGATCGTTTTTGGGTCCTTGTTCGCGATCCTCTTGGAGATACCGACAACCGGTGCCCCGGTGACGTGGAACGCCATCGGGTAGAGCACCTGCCGGCCCCGCATCCGCTGGTAGCGGGCTACGACATCGGGGACTATGTAGGTCCTGCCGTGGCCGACGTGCATGGCCCCGCTCGGGTACGGGTACGCTACGGTTAAGTAAAATTTCTCCAGGTTCGAGGGGTTGGACTCAAAAGCATGGCCCCACCGTTCCTGCGCTTCTTCTTCGAATTTAGTGAGATCGAATTCGGTCAAAACCATTTCACCTTCTTGTGTTCCTGAAAAAACCGGGGACCGGGTTATACCGGCCTCAGCTTGATGACCTCGTTGTTCGTGTAGCGCCGGATCATCTCCTGGGCAATGCTCGAGTTCTTGGCCAGGTGGATCTCGCCCTGCTCGTTCACGGTCGCCGTGAAGAGGTACTCCTTGCCGGCAAAGACGTCGACGATCTTGCCGCTCTCGGTGGGGGCAAGGATCGAGAGCTGTTTCTTGTCGGTGTGGATCCGGATGCCGCCGCCGAGGTTGATATCTTCCTCGGCCTTGGCGGGCTGCGCCTGCTGCCGGTCGAATTCGGAGCGGGGCTTGATATCGATCCCGATGCCGAGCTTGTTGACGATGCCGGAGATGTTCTTGCCGCCTTTGCCTATGGCTGCGGGGACATCCTTGTCATCGATGTACACGATGGCTTTCGTGTCGGAGATCATCTGGACATCGACAAAGCCTTCGGTGTAGCGCCCGATCTCGCGCTGGATCTCTTTCTCGGTGAGTTTCCAGCCGGGCCGGTCGTCGCTCTCCTTCTGCATGGGTTCGGGAGATGCTGCGGGTGCCCGGGTGGTTTGTGCCGGGGCTACGGGCTGGCCCACGTGCTGGACCCGGCTTGCGGCGGCGGGTTTTGCTGCCGGGGCAGGAGCCTGCGGGGTCAGGATGGGCATGACGATGGTTTCGCCGTCGTACCGGAAGACGTCGACTACCAGTTCGCCGGTCTCGTGGTCGGTGATGGTGGTGACGGGCCGGAGGTGCATCTCGCTGGCCATGCCCTCGGGGACCTTGATGGTGAAGCCGACATCGTAGATCTTCGTGATGACTCCCAGCTTGAGGAAGATGATGGTGTTGACGATCTGCGGGAGGACGGAGAAGTCCACCCGGTCGGAAAAGCGCTGGACTGCATCCTGCACACCGTTTGCGTGGATGACGCCGACCATGCCGAGGCCCGCGAGGCGCATGTCGGCAAAGACGCCGAAGTCCTCGCTCTTCCGGAGTTCGTCGAAGATGACGAAGTCCGGCCGGACGAGCAGGAGCACGTCGGCGGTGTTGGACATGCTGCCGTCGAGCGTGGTGTACTGGGTGATCTGGTCCGGGACCTGGAGTTCGCGGGGAGCTTCCATGGTCTTGACCACGAAGCCGCTGTCCGAGAGATAGGTGGCAAGGCTCTGGGCGAGCGTGGTCTTGCCGGCACCGGGGGCGCCGACGATGATCATGCCCCTCCGGTCGCTCGTGATCCTCTTGGTGATGATATCGGACTTGGTGTAGTCGGTGAGCGTGACGTCCACGATGGGGCGGACGGCGGTGATCTCCATGCCGTCCGAGAACGGCCGCCGTGCAATGGCGATCCGCATGGATCCGATCTGGACGACCGTGATGCCGCGTTTCTCGACTTCGATGAAGCCGTCGGGGTCGCGCTTGGCCCGCTCAAGGATCTCCTGGGCCATCATCCGGAGCTCGTACTCGCTCGTGGGCGCATCGCGGATCTTCACGAGTTTCATGTCGTTGATGGTGCCCTTCTTGGCCCGGGGCGATATGCGCTCTTTGAGATATACCGCAATCGTGTGCTCGTCAAAGAACTGGTCGATGGCGAGGGGACCGAAATCCGTTACCTGTGCTTTCAGGTAGATGACATCGAGCCCTTTTGCCCGTGCCACTTCGGCCTGCACGTTGTCGCTTGTTATGAACCGTGCAGAATTCTCTATCGCGATGCTTCGGATCATCGCATCGATCTCGCCACCGCTTGCGAGTTTTACCTGCTCAAGCGTTGGCCGGATACCGGAGAATTTGAGTTCAATGATTTTCTCTTCGGCCATTTTGCACAGTTGCTGCAGTTCGTTCAAGCCCGAGAACCCTATCTCGCGTCCATTATTTGCCTGGGCCTCCAGTTCTGCAATCACTGCTTCCGGGACGATTATTGTTGCACCCTTGTATTCACCGGCCTTTATCATCGATGTAATGCGCCCGTCAATAAGGACGCTCGTATCTGGGACTAAAATCATATGATATCCTCTTCGTTATGGTCTTCTATGGTATGGTGTTCATATGCTATACTATTCTGTAGAGTTTTTATTCGGGAAACTTACGGGGATCCGCATGCTCCCCTTCACCTGTATGTACGTCTTGCAAGACCGTACATGCGGGTATTGTATTCAACGATACTAAGATCGTTGATGAATTGATATTAGACCACAGGGTTTATTAAGGGTGCGGGGATGGGCTGTGTGGGCGTTTTTCGGAGGATTATTGAATTGAATAATGTATTTGTAAAACCATTGCGACATGTTTATTTTAACTGATGCATAAGGAGAAAATATGGTAAAAAATGAAATTTCTTGTTTTATAATAATGCCGTTCAGTCCCACAACGGATGTTCATTCAAAAAATTATTGGAACAATCATTTTTCTTTTTTCTTGAAGGAAAATATTCAAGAAATTGGTACAAAGAATAATCTAAAAATTAATGTCGAACGTTCATCACCAATTCGCGGAAATGTATCCAATAAAATTATTTTTGATTTGATACAAAGCGACATTGTGATAGCCGATTTAACTGATTTTAATCGAAATGTCATGTGGGAACTTGGAGTCAGACAGAGTTTTAAAAATTCAACGATATTGATAGGAGAAGAAGGGACTGAAAAAAATCTACCCTTTGATATTTCAAAAATTGCATTACTTCCTTACAATATTGATCATAATCCAAAAAATCCGTCTAACATATCTTTCATAGATAATTTGGAAAAAGTGATTATTGATTGTATAAATAATCCAGATAGATCTGATAGTCCCGTTCTTGAATCTATGTCTGGTCGTGGCACATTTTACGAATTAATTACTAAACAAGACACTTTAAGAAAAATTGAGGGCTTAATCACAGAGTGTGAATACAATAAAAAAATTATTGGAAACTGTTTAGAATCTATTGAGGACCATAAAAAAGAAAAATCAGAACACTCCGTTCCTACGAATCGAATACGGATTGAATCTATTGCATTATTAATGACTAACCGGTATATTAATGAAAAACCTATATTTTATGATGAAGCAGGACTCCTATTTTTGGAATTAGATTCAATTGATAAAGTCCTTGAAGCTTGGGTACACGTACCTGATAGTGATGAACATCTCGAAGGAAGACTTCCTGATCTTTTATCAAATCTCAACAATCTCTCTAACAAAATCAGAAATATTCATGAACGGATTCAAAATACGTATTAATTAAAAAAATCCAATTTTCCAAAAACATATCATAACCTCGATCTTTCCTGCCGTCCCGACCAATCCCGGTCCAGAGCCCCCTCCGGCCGGACCGGGCGATCCGATCAGGTCTCATCCCCCACACTTTTCCTCTTCTTTGGAGAATCCGGTGTGGTCGGGCCCCGGGCTCCGTTACCTGAAGAATGGTGTGTCCTCGAACAGTGCCGGGTTCTGCCGGCGGATCCACCAGCGCCTTACGACAAATGCACCTGCGATGACGGCAATTGCACCAGCAATGCCGATAACAATCAGGGTCAGTGGCATTTCTTCCACCGGGGCGGTGGCTGGTGCAGGAGCCGGGGTCTGTGTTTCTTTCGTTGCTATTGCAACGGGTACATGAGGAGTATAGGTTACCGTAGCTTTTGCCAAGGCTGACGGGGTTATGGTGGTAATGGTGGTTTGGATGAGGGGGTAGACCCCCCTCCGCAACCGTGAGTATCCCGTCCGGAGCCCGTTCGCTCCCGCTACCCGCCTTTGTATCATTGCTAAATATTACCTCACCGGTTCCCGCCGGAGAATGGCAAATTGTTCCGGGAGAATTACCGTGTTTTTCCGAATTGTTGCCTCTGCAAAAAAGGTGGATGAGGTAAAAGAGGTACAACCGGGCCTTATACGGGCACCGTTATTCCGGGGCCCTCCGGAGGGGTTCCTGGCACCGATTCCCTCCACCCGACGGAGAGCTTCCATGTGGCCATATGAAATGCCCCCCCATTGCCGAAATTCTCCGACGTGAAACCCAGATCCTGCATTCCGTTCATCCCCCCCTGTAACCTTCAAAAAACCATCTCGTCCCGCCAATCGAATCTATGCGGGCTTTTTCACAGCGTCATTTTCGGCGTTTTTCCTGCGCAGACAAACCGTCGCGGAGCAGGAGAACGCCCGCTGGAACTGATCTATACTCTCCGGTTATTCTCAGTGTAAAACCACTCGTCTGGCATTCCGGCGCGATATAGCGCGATTTGCTGTAACTCCCCCAAAAAGTGCCCGAAACTGACCGGTTGGTGATCCCTCATTTCCTGTAATCGGGGCTCGAATCAGGCGCGGATCTGAATCGAGGGGGTAGTACTCCTCTATGATGATCTGTTATGGTACCCTAGCGAAAAGCTGCCCCCCCTCATCCCGCCCGGTACCCCCCGGGTCAGAGACACCCCGGGTCAGGATCCCGGACGCCGCATGGGGGGTCGCACGGGTACAAAACTGGATCCCGCGGACATTCATGACTTCCAGTTCCCCCACCGCTCCCGGCACCAAGAGAGCACATTTCAACGTCAGTGATAATCCCCCCGGGTGGGTTGCAGGCATGAGGGATTTGTATGGCTGCGGGCCAGTGCAAAAAAATGTTGTACCCACGCGACCCCCCCATACTCTTCCGGATTTTTCCGCGAAAATGACCATTTTTATGTCGTGAATTCATGTGAGGAACTGCTATGATGGTGTGAGGGGGTCGCGTGGGTACAGTTTGTTTGGTGGCGATCCTTCATGCACCGGCCGGGGGTTGCTCCGCCGCAGTACTCACCGGCCGCCCCGCTGTCCTCCCACGATCACCGGCCCGGTGCTCTGGGGGGCAGGAATAAGCCCGGAGTGGCCGGGCCCCGGACTCCGTTACCTGAAGAATGGTGTGTCCTCGAACAGTGCCGGGTTCTGCCGGCGGATCCACCAGCGCCTTACAATAAATGCACCTGCGATGACGGCAATTGCACCAGCAATGCCGATAATAATCAGGGTCAGTGGCATTTCTTCCACCGGGGCGGTGGCTGGTGCAGGAACCGGGGCCTGTGTTTCTTTCTTTGCTATTGCAACGGGTACACGAGGAGTATAGGTTACCGTAGTTTTTGCCAGTGCTGACGGGGTTGTGGTTGTAATGGTGGTTGGGATGGGAGTCCCCTCAATCAGAGTAGTGCCACCCTTCTGGTAGGCAATTGCAAAGTATGAGAATGACGGTGTGGTTGTCTGGTAGAATACCTTCCCGTTACTCTGGGAAACGAACCGGGTGTTCAGTGTCCGCCACGTTCCATCCTCGTTATGCATCATCACGATATCGCCGGTCGCGAACCCATGTTCGGTGAGCCATGACTGTGGCACCGTAAAATCAATGAGGGTCTGGCTGACAACGCCCGGGATTGTACTGGAGGTTATCGAAATGTACTGGTATACCGTTGTCGGCGGGGCAGCCATTGTTTCAGGCAGGACGCTTCTCTGCATTGCCGTGACGACAAGGTTCTTTCCAAGATTCGTCCCGGTCATCTCCACCCGGGTAACGGCAGATCCCCCGCCGGCGTTCACGATCTGGGTTGTGATCCCGGCAGGGCTGATGCCGGGGGAATTTGAATCATCGCCGAAATTATCCGGGACATCAGGGGTTCTGAACAAGTTCCCGATTTTCTCCGTCATTTCAGGACTTAATTTTTTGACAAGCTCTGCATTGTATGAACCATTGGGTGACGGGTTCAATGGATTGAGGAATATCTCCTGGCCTGCAACCCCATACGAACGCGATTTTTCAGCAAGTGACCCGTCACCAACTGACGGATCCACGTCGGTGATAAAGATTGAAACCGTATTGTCGCTGTTGCGTTCAATATCAAACGTGCGGTACTGCTGGGGATAATCCCTTAATGATGAGGTCTGGACCTCCCAGAATCCGTATTCCGGATGGTTAACGGGATCAGGTGATTTGAACGCGGAAACCTGGTTTATATGAAGATGTCCCGAGATCCACAGCATGAAGTTCGGGTAGGTATGCAGCTTGTCAATCAGCTGGTCCTGCGATACATACGCATATTTGCTCCAGCCCGCCATCTCAGGATATTCTAAGACGCCTATCGGTACGTGAGCTGCGATAATCATGAGCTTCCCGTCAGCCTGACCCCGGTCAAGTTCGTTTACCAGCCAGTCGTAACGCGTCTTGTCAAGCGTGCCGTGCCCATAACCAAGGGAACCGGGATCGATGAGTTCGGTAGTGTTCTGGGTATCATCGAGCACAATAACCCTGATCGGTATATCCGACCTTGGTTCGAACGAATAGCAGGCAAATCCCGCTGCTACATCGGACTGGTTGAATCCATGTCCCTTGGGACTTGACGTAGTAGTAAAAAATTCGTTCATCCACTGCGATGTTGTCATTGCATAGCGGTCCAGATCGGCTGCACGTATCTGCGGCGGGGGCGGTGGGGTGGGGGGGCTGAACGAACTGTTCGGGCCTGCTCCGATAACCGTACCATTGGGAGTTGTTCCATCGATTGAACCCATATAGTTGCCACGGCTGTTGATACCGGCAGGATCGTCAAATACCATTCCCAGGTTGATGATATCCGTGCCGACCAATGTCTGTTGCAGGTAATCATCCGGCATCAGGAATCCCGTGAAGAAATGATCGTGGTTGCCGAGTGTCTGGTACCATTTGATCGTTGGATCAAGTCCTGCGGCCTGGAATTCATCCTGGGAATCATTATGGAGCCCTTGTATCGGATCATCAATTGCACCGGAATCGGGTTTTATTTTTTTGCCGTCAAGGTTATCGATATACCACCGGAGTTCGTTGTGCTGGGCGCTGTTGGCGGAATCGCCAAGGGAGATACCGAAATCAAACGGTTTTTGCTGGTGCTGGACATTTATTGTCTGGACCGCGGCATCGAGTACCTGGCTGGTAAGGAGCATAACCGGTGAATATGCCGAAGAGACACTGCTGAAGATGCCAAAGAATATTGCAGAAGCAGGAGATTCTTCGTCGGTTATGTGGACATCGGTTATGGCAAAGAAATTCAGAAGCCGTGCGTTATTGGTAACCGGGTTATTGATGTATCCGTCCGGCATAAGATCCAATCTTCTTTCATAGGTAAGCCCCTGGCTATAATTCCATAACCCATACCCATATGCTGAATAGTTTGCCACATCATCATGACCAAGAAGTGCGGGTGAACCGGGTGGGACCGGGAAAGGTACAACCAGCCTGTCATGGGTTGTGAAAACCGTGGAATTTATCGGATAACTGGGGAGTGCACCGGATGCAACGGCAACCGGCACCATCAGCAGGAGGATATAAAAAAGTACCTTCATTGAGTTTTTCATACCTGGTGACTCCGGATCAACGCGTATGTCCGGGATGAATTACACCCGAAATTCTCCTTTCATACAACAGGGGTCCGGAGTCGTACCGTTCACTTTGGGGCGGTATTTTTCATACAGGCTTTTGAAAAATGGCAGGATGAGATCAGGTGGCATATGCACGATAGAATGTTATCCATGCATTAAAAATCTTTTAATAGATTTTCTAACCGATACCACGCCATTTTCATCAGAATGATATGTTGTTTATCAGCGCAAAGGAACGCCAGTAGAAACGCAATCGCCTGGCTCTGTGCAAGGTTGCCCGGGTGAACCCCGCCCAGGATGCCCGGTGGATCTCCACGTAACATCCAGAATATTTTTGGGCGTCCATTGTCGGATCATTCACTTACCGGTTTTTTCTCAGGTAAACCTGATCTTTATTCACCATCGGATCAGCAAAACCAGCACGGAAAAATGGAGTAACCCTGGTTGATGCAAAAGTCATCGAAGTGCTAATCTTTTTAAAACTGCTCGTGAGAAAAAAAGAAATCCGGATAACTGAACTGGTCCTGTCCGGCTCATCCGGCACCGGGCCTCTCAAGCCGGGAAGTGCGTTTCGTATTCGGTATGCCCCTCTGAACGACGGGGGGAGGTAAATCTGGCAGATGAAGATTATTGGTTGAGAAAGTAGTTTTCCAGTACGGAACCAACAACCTGACTTGATATTTTTCCCTCGGTAAAGTCGACCATCGCTTTCTGGGCATCAGCCTTCTCGATCTTTCCTGTTGTTGCATTCCGGTAATTTTGGAAACCGGTACCAACATTGATTATTGCATCTCCTCCAATAATCCCCGAGAACTTATTTCCATCAAAAAAATTCCCGCTCACTGAGTACGGACCTTCCGTTGATGGTGCACTGACTACATATGAAAATGAACGGTTACCGTTTTGAATGAATGTGTAAGAATTCGGACCATTTTGTTTGTGGTAATATGCTGTCGTGCTTACGAATGTAAAACCGGATGGGATGGATTCTGAAACTCTCCAGCTTGGATCTGCATCAAGTGACTTGTCCGGGGTTATCACTATGGTAACCTGCGATCCCGGGTTAATTGAATGAGGAATATTCCTATTGACACTACCACTGGCTGCCTGAGACAATTGATAAACCGTGCCACTGATCACCTGGTTATTCTCGTCAATTTCCTGAACTCTGATAAGGAGGGGATTGAATTTGGATGGTGCATTACCCTCCAGTTTAACCCTTACCGATTCCTCAACGTTCGCACTATAAGAGAGCTCAAAACCACTTAAGGAAAGCATACTTCCCCATACCTGGGGTCTTGGATTTTCTACGCCGTCAATGATCAGGGTATATGTCCACTTCGGCGAATCCAGATCCGTTGACATCTGGAGTTCGTCCTTGGATGGAAATGTTACTCCCCCTGATACGGGAAAATCAATAGTATAGGTAATGGTAACCGGGGTACCCTTTGTAAGAACCTGACCTGAAGGATCCATTGTAACCGATGACACGGTAAAAGCCGATACCGGTGAAATGCTCAGCAAAATGATTATGATGAAAAATATCGCGTGTTTAACATTCATTATTGTCACCATCTTTCGTTCAAATTTTCACGTATGTCAAAATTTGAAGTACGGTCTTTAAATTTGAGTAATCTTCCAATACTTCCGTACGCAACGGTTCACCTCAAGCGTCACGGGCACTCCCGGCCCTGCACGTTCAGCCGAAAATTGAGTATATAAACAACCCGACACCGGTAACAAAAGCCGCAATTACTAATACAGCGAATACTGCAAAACCCCACATTCTAAATCCCTTTCCTGTATCATGGAATATCATTCCCGACCCAATAAATACGGCGATAAGTGAAATTTTTCCTTCACTCATTGCGATCGCTGCAATTAACCGGAGTCGGATTACATCTCTGTTCTATTTCTCCAATAACTCCGGCTTGCCCCGGCGTCCCGGTCAAACCCGGCCCGGACCCCCCTGGTCACTTTGAGAGTGGGAGGGGGGTCCCCGCGTTTTGAAAAAATAATGGTGGGGGGGTCTGCGTGGAACCCCCCCACCTCAACTATGAGTAGCCCGTGATTTTCCCGGCCGGATGCCTCCGGGTTCCTGTTGAGTTTCCGCCTGTGCAGGGGAACATCCTGGGTTCCCAAAAATGAGGAGGGGGGGTCCATCCGGGCTCAGGGACAGGGGGGGTAGGCCGGGGACCCCCCCCTACTATGGGTGGGGGGGTCCGATCGTTTTTGGAACCGGAGGTGGGGGGGGTACCCCCCGGGCCGGTCTGGTTGGGGCAGAGGATCCCCTGCTACCCCTTTCACCCCCACCGGCATTGGAATTGGTGTTATCCCCCCATCCAAACGTTTATCACCCGTCAATCGAAGAATACGCACAATACGTCGGGTGTCTGAATGAGAGAATCACGTTTGACAACAATCCGGTTCATGCTGGCGGTGGGATCCATCCTGTTAATCCTTGCAGCAGTGGCCCCGGTGAGCGGGTATGACAGCAGTTCGTGCAGTGCGGGATCCTATATCTATGCCACGAGCGACGGCCAGTGCTGCCCTGATGGATACCCGTATGTTTACGAGGGCAAATGCCACCAGTGTGATTACGGCAGCACGTATGACAGTTACACCGGTAAATGTTGCCCGTTCGGCTCGCCGTATTATTACGACGGGGCCTGTCATTCCTGCCAGTACGGGTCTCAGCAGACCGGTGAAGGCCAGTGCTGCCCCGAAGGGTACCCGTATTATTATGACGGCAAGTGCCATGCAGAGTCCGCGAACTCTGGTACCGGCGTAACGATTCCCACCGTGAACCTCGTGACCGCATACACAACCGCCGAGATCCCCGCCCCGGTTCCGATTGATACCGTTACTGTCCCGGCTACGCCAACGAAGGCACCGGTTCCAGCATTGTTGCCCGTTCTCGGGATAGGAATAATGTGTGTTGTCTGGGGCATTGCCAGAAAGAACAGATGATCTTCTGGCATCTGATTGCAACTCTTTTTTCACGTATCACCATCTGCCGGTAACGTCTTTTCCTGTCGCGGCCTCTCAATCCCCGCCGATGAAAAATACTGACCCCCCCTACCCCCTTAGGAAGAGGAGGGGGGGTCATCCCCCATGTCTAAATTTTTGTGATGGGGGGTGGGGGGGCATACCCCCCTCCGCAAAGATGAGTAGCCAGCCCGGATCTGGATGCGTGGTACCTTAACTTCGTGTGGACGTCCCGGTGTGAGCGGCGTTTTAAGGGGCTTCCCGAAAATGAGTAGGTGTCCGGATTTTCCGGTATCGTGGGGGGGGGCCGGCCCCCCACCCGCTTTGAAAGAGGAGGGGGGTGGGGGGGCCGGCCCCCCCTTAAGGAAGATGAAATCCGGATGAACCTGAAAAAAATGGATTGTATTACACCGCGACCGTCTCAACGCGTATGCGGCTGATGATAAATTCGTTATCCGCCGGTATCTCTTCCCCGTCTTCTTTCAGGCAGGAGATATGGAGTTCAATTGCCTCCTTGGTATTCGCAATCGTCTCTTCAATTGTCTCGCCCTGCGAGAAACAGCCTGAAAGCGCCGGTACTTCTGCCCAGAACCCTCCCTCTTCGGCTTTGTGGATCAGAATTGTGTATTCCATGATTCCCCCCTCACAACAATTGTGCAAATTCCTCTTCAGTCAATCCTGCTTTCCTGATCGCGGCTTTCAGAAGCCCGATCTTAACCTCGCCGGGTACCGGGATAGTGATCAGTTGCCCATTTGGCATTTTGATATTCACGTGATCTCCTTTTCCCGGGCGAACCATTCCCCCGGCCCTGGCAAATGCCCTGACGGCATTTTTTCCTTTTACCTGGTAAAAAGAGGTCACCGGTCACTATCCTTTGGTGAGTGTTGGTGCTGGTAATTCATCATCCTTTTGCTGAACGGAAAAATGGGTGAATGAATGATACGTGTCACCGACCGGATTCTTCGGCCGTCCCACCCCATGTCCGATTTTTTGGGGAGATGGGGAGCAGGTCCCCTGCCTCACGTTTAGCACTATGACGCCAAAAGAACAGAACCTGGCAGAATGAAACGATGGGGAATGTAAAAACAAAAACTGCAAGATAACGATACTCTAAATCAGAGATGCGGAGTAACCTGATCCGAAGTTGATGTATGGCAGGAAAATCCAGAAAACAACGGGAAACGCCAGCAAAACTGGTATCTCCCTGCGGGAGCGGCTGTCAGTACTTTGTGCTGAAAACCTGTCCCGGTGAAGATACCGGGTGTGCATTATACTGGCGTTTTTCAGAGGGTCTTCCTTGATACAGATATCCGGAACCCCTCGATGATATTACTTCTCCGGCGCTGGTACCGCCCACGGGTTCGGGAACCACCGGTTACATTTTTTGCAATGCAGCTTCGGCCCGGTCTCGGTTGTTCGCCATCTTAATCCACAGTGCGGGCAGGTAAACGAATGATCATGGACAACATCATCTGGCTCTTGCATACCTGCCCTTTATGCCGGGAGGTATAGATCGGACTATCGATTGGGGAACTTTTCCCGGGGGTACGCCTGGACAACGCCCCCCCGTATCGCAGCCCACCCCGTCATCACCCTGCTCTTTGAATATCTTTAAAAATATATGAGAATACATGTACGAAGACCTGATCTTTCCTCTGGTCACCATCCTATTTCTCCTCTTTATTATCATTGTCCCGATGGCTCTTTACACCGGCCTTCGGAAGATCGCAGACCCGGTCCCCCTCTGGCTTCCTCTTCTCCTCACGGTATTCGTGCTGCTGGCGCTCGGGGGAATTCTCCAGTTCAATGTATTCGGGAAAGATAGTGTGCTGGTCGGGACGCTTGTGTATTTCTCCCTCCTGCTCCTGCTCACCACCCTTGCCGTGATCACTCCCTACTTCTGGTTCGGGAAACGAACGGGAATTGGGCGACCATGGCTGGTCTTTTCCCTGATGTCGTTTATCGGTGTTGCACTGATGTTTTTTACAACAATGGGAGAATCCCGCGAAGGGGGACCTCTCCCCCAGTTCTTCCTTATACTCCCCCTGACCGGATGGATCTTCGATGGTCTGGCTGCAATTCTCAATATCCAGGAAATCGTGTATTCCGGCACCCTCCCGGTGCATACCCTTCTTCTTGCTGTCGGCCTGTACCTGGAAATGTTCATCATTGCCGGATTGTACTATGTCCTGCTTTGCGGGTTACCCCAAGCGATAAATGAGCAATAAAAAGTGGAATGTTGATCTCATCCGTTCCGGTTCCTGACCGATGTAACAATTAACAAAGCAGTGATTTTTTTAAAATATGAGCTTGCACTGCAAAAAAATGCAAAACCAACCGATCTTCCGTTCCGGGAGATCCAGGTAAAAAGAGAGGGATTGGCCAGCCATCATTCAGCCAGCGTCGGCATATCTGTAACACGGATCGTGCATTCGCCAAGCTTGATCAGCATGGCCGTCGTAATGATGGAATTTTCCTCCATTCCGCTCGCCGTGAAGAAACGCTTTGCTACCGCCATATCCAGTACATTCGTCATGTCAGGGATCTGGTTGTAGGTCATGGTCAGGACTGCCCCCGTAGGGAACGGGCCGGAAGGCGAAGTAGCCGTAATCACCATGCTTCCCCAGAAATTGGCGGGAACAAGTGTCTGGAAGCCGGTAACCTGGTTGCCCAGCGAATCGGGCTGTGGGAGCGTCAGGTTCTGGTTGATGGGGCAGGCTTGGTCGGTGCACTGGCAGTTGATCGCGGTGCCGGGAACAAACCCGCGCCCTACGATCCCGAAATAGAAATACGCGGGAGTCGGGTTGATATTCCCGAACTCGAAGATCCGGCTCATCTGGACAAGGGTATTTGGCGAATACGTGATATTGCGCCAGCCAACCGCCGGATTGTTCTGTACCCACTGGGAATAGGCTGCATTGCTCGGGAACGTCGTGGGGATCGTGACCGGGTGTGCGGTTGTCTGCACAACCGTGATAAGGCAGTAGTGCGGGCCGGGGGGCAGGCCTGTTAAGAGGAACGAAGGGTTGGAGATGGCAACGCTGCCTGCTGGAATCGAGGTGTTGCCCGACCCGTCGGTGAGCTGCAATGCGCTTTGTCCCCCGGCGCTCATAACCTGGGTCCATGTACTTGGAAGCAGGAAAAGCGAGGCATTGGCATAAAAGAGGCTGACCGTACCGGAACCCGCAACCGTGTTCAGGTTCTTGGCCCGGACATAGATGTTGTTGATCCCCCGGTTGATGATGGCTTTGCCGATATCCGGACCACTATAGGTTGAATTGGCATTGGCCCAGGTCAGCGCGCTGCCCTGGTAGGGAATGATATCCGGTGACTGGTACGGATTTCCTGCCGAGGGAATGACCCCGGTGTCGCTGAAATTGTCGCGGACATACAGATCGTTATACGTGGGCATTTTTACATCTCCATAACGTTTGTTCTATACTGATCTATTCTACAATGCTTGTAATATAATTATCCATAACCTTGGCGAACTCCGCCACGGAAACAGGCTCTTCCCCGATACTTCTCACGTCGACGAGAATGTTGTTGCGGACAAAGATGATCCCCGTGTCCATGTCGCCATGACCGGTAAAGCCGACATCGCCGATTGGTATTCCCCGGGCATCCAGGCGGGGGAGCGTCACGGCGGACGAGACGCTGACCTCCTTGAGCAGCGCCATGCGGGCATCATCGTGAGAGCGGTATTCGCTGACGCGTACCATGATCCTGTGACGGTTATTTTTCACGCTTTCAAAGTAGTCCGCGTATCCCGTATCCCCCCAGGGTATGCGCGTTTCCCGGTGCCATGTTTCCGCCATCTTCCCGGCATCGAGGCTTACGTGTCGTGCAGAGAGCTGTGCATTCTTTTCTGATGGGCGTGGCCAGGTATCGAACCCGAATCTCTTCCGGGCCCCCTCGATCCAATCTTGCATCTTAATTTTGGACATCTATTCTCCTCCCTTCATATTACTGGCCTGCGACCCGAATTGGTGTAGGGCCACGAACCTCTGGGTATACATTTTGGAATGCCATCAAGGGTATTCGCGCTGAGCCTCTCCCGGTACCGTGCATCCAGGATGCTGACGGGGAACGGCGAAGGCATTGGCTGTAATATGGAGAACACTATATTGACCGGTAATCCGGGAGTATGGGATCCCGTCCCCCAGGGATTGGAACCGGTATCGTACTGCAGGCACGCATCGTATACATTGTCTGTCATGCATCCCGTTCCCGTCCAGGCCACTTCGTGATAACTGAAATAACCCGTACCAAATGGCAATGCCCATGTAGTCGTACCAATTGCCAGTATCTGGTTACACAGGAACCCCTCCCCGGTACGAATATTGTAGGCCATGATCGATGCCATTACATCAGAACCCAGGATATTGGCAAAGGTGGTGACGATCGTGGCGCAATCCGTGCAATTAACGGTTCTCCCATTTCCTTTTCCTGTATTCAGAAAGTCGATGAACTGTCCGCACAGGAAAGACGATATGCCCCCGGACGTTCCGATATATACGGAGGCTCCATGGGCTGTATCGTAGATCAGGTTGATACCGGAATTCACTTTGGTCGTAACTTTACTCAAAACCTCGTCGACACTTTTGGCCCCGCCTGCCCAGGTGCAGGTATAATCCAGCACATCGGTCCATGGCAGCTGCTGGTTGGTCCGGTTTGGGGTCTGCTTCCAGGGGGTATTCGGCATATCGAGGATGACATAGACCCGGTGCTGCGTGGAAGCCATCGTGGTCCAGGTGCCGCCGTCAACCTGGTATTGCCATGTCCAGGTTACGTCGGCCCGCTGGACCCCGCCGGCAGCAAGTGCCTGGTGGGACAGGGACAACGTGACCGTTGCGCTGGTGTCCGACCCGAAGGCTACGGTCACGGGATCGATCGCCCCCATGATGCCCCCGCCGGTTGCCTGGATCCTGATCGAATGCGAAGTAGCTGCCGGGATGTTGAACACGGCCTGGATGGTAGGAGTCTTTCCCGCTATGAGATTCATGGCATAGGCACACGGTGCCTCTGCTGGGAGCTTTTTGCCGGGGACCCATTCCGGCACGCTGATATCCGTGGCATAATTGCGACGGATCGTCAGCGCATCTACCGAAGTGCCGACAGGATCGTAATCGAACGAGATGCTTGCCAGGCTCACCGTCGGGAGCGGGTCGCAGGATGCCGGTTTGTTTGCATACGTGTAAATGAACGTCGCTGCTGTAGCAACGAGGGATGCTATCACGCGTGCAGAACCAACCCCCGCTGCAATCAACAATATGTTGGCAATCACCCGGATCAGGGTCCAGAAGCCGACATCGATTATCAATACGATGAGCTGCCTGAGCATCCCTTCCTGGTAGAGAACACTCATAATGTTGAAAATACTGGAAGCAGAGATCGCCATTCCAAGAGCCATTATTGCCTGTATTCTCGGCACGTTCAGAATGCGCCCGATAAAGACAATCGCCTTGTCCGTCAGCCTGGCCCCGACGCCGGTAATCGCATCCAGTGCTCCGGCAATGACGACGAATACCAGGGTGATTTTCCAGAGCGTGCAGTCGTCAATGTTTCCAACCGCTGTGCGATAGGCCACATAGGATCCTGCCGGACGGTGAACGACCAGGAGGTGCTCCCCATTGATTTTATGGTGAGTCACCCAGAGCGGCAGTGAGGCCGGATCGTTTACGATCTTGTTGCGGACATCCGCCCAGGCCTTGCGTATCCGCTCCTTGTCAGCCGGATCATCAAAGGCCGCAATATCCGCCGCCTCCGCAGTATCAAAAGCATCCTTTGTGTTCTCATAAAATTCCCTGAGATCCAACCCGGCGCGTATCTTCTCCATTGTTTCCGGGTCGAGCCCCCTCTCCGGCAGTCTGGCGTAGTCGCTGGCGAGGTTGCCAGCACTGACCGGGGCAGGACCGAGCTGCCCGGAAAGAACTGCGCCTTCGGAAAGACCGATGGGATGCCCGTTTGCCTGGTTGCGCGCCGGTGAATTGGTAAATACGTAGGCCCCCTCAAGGCCCGGGGCATCGGCATCCGGTGGAGTGGCCATGAAGCCGGATATTTCCGCAGCACTTAATGCACGCGACCAGACATCCACCTCGCGGATGTATCCCTGGAGTGTTGTGGTGCCCGAAGGGTTGCCGCTTTCAATTGCAGCCCCGATCAGGATATCGCCAAACGGGTTGTACAGCGGAATCGGGGTGCAGGCCATTGACCGATCCAGCGTGCCGTTGATGTAAATACTGAGATTGACGCCATCGAATGTCGTGGCAACGTTTGTCCAGGAGCCTGTGCGAATTGTGCCTGTAGACGCCAGGATCTGGCCGCTGGCACTGTCCGAGCCGCGCTGGGAGACCAGGCGAAAGGCGGAGGCGATGGGATCGTACTGGACATACAATGCCATGCCTGTATCGAGCATCAGGTCGCTGTTGACAAAAACGGCCTGCATAGGGCTGGTGGTGGACGAGATATAAATCCAGGCCTGCACGGAATACGGATCAACCTGCTCTCCGCCGGGATTGATGTCGATATCGCCGAGTGGCCGGACAAATCCGTTGGTGCCAAGTGAGACTGCCGGCGAGACCTTGACCATGAAGGCCTGGTTTTGCAGGGTTATCGGGTACGAAGATGGCCCGCGATCGATCGGCTTGTTGACACTGAAATCAAAGTCCGCGACAAGAGTACCAGCCGCCGGTGCATTATACATATTATCAAGCACCGCTTCCCCATTCAGGACCACATTATAGATGCGTACACGTTTGACGAGTCCCTGCACACCCTGGCCAATCAGGACCGGATTCGTACTTGCGGTTACTTCCCCCATGCAGCTCTGGCCTGTATTGAACTGGCCGTCGATGTAAAGCCTGATTGTTGAACCGTCAAACGTGGCACAGATGTAGTGCCAGTGATCATCCTGAAGGTGCGACTGGATCCGGTCGGAAAGGACGATCGTCAAGCCCGCGAACTGGAAATAGACTGACTGGCCCTGACTGCCAAAAGCGAACACTCCGTTCTGGCCGATCACGGTCGTAGTTGCGGGCAGACCATTAAAACGCACCCAGGCATCGACAGAAACCTGGACCTGGCCCGTAAACAGGCTGGCTGCCGCACTACTGGTCTCTGCCCACGATGTGGCATCCAGGGACATCGATATATAACTGCCATCAGTACGGGGGTCACCGGCCATCATGTGAACCCACCTTCAGATAACACGCCGGAATCGGTTTCTGTCCGAGTGAAAATAGGTCCGAACGCTGGTTGTATTCTCCACCTTGGATGATGGAGGATTTTGGATTGCAGGCCTGTTTACGTAAGGTTCCCGCAGCATTATATATCAAAATCATAAAAATGATTATTCTGGGTGTACTATTTATGTTTTTTTAATTATATTTTTACGCTGTAAAAAAAATAAAAATCCGGTAAATCAACAGGGATCCCCCTCCTTTGGAATCGGAACTGGGTTTAGGCCTGTCCCCCAGAGCGCGGTAGTCACCCATCCGGGTACATGCAATTTCTTCCCCCGGTTTTTCTTTCACCCTTTGAATCTTGTGTTTAAAATAATTCATTACTCAAAAGTACTCCCATCAGAAAATTCCCGACAGGAAACCCCACACCTGATCCAGCAGGTTGCCGGATCCTGCTGTTTTCTTAGTTTGTCCTCCCGTCAACGGGCTCGGTGTTGCTAAAACCCGGGTCTGCTGTATGGGTACGGTATTACCGGACCCGGTGGTTTTAATGGTTAACGAAGGAGAGACTGCGATAACGTCATCGACAACCGGATCATTGAATGCAAAAACAAGGGCTTCGTAGGCATCGTTACCCTGCAAACTTCCCGGTCCAAGGGCCCGGAAAATCTTTGTACCGTTTGCATCGTTATTCTGGCTGAGCATCCGGTTCCAGACCCAGCCGTACTTTGCATCACCCGAAGTAGTGCTGGCGAGGTAAATGTCGAGGGCATTGTTCTTCATCGGGTGCTGGACGACAACATGATAGTTCCCGTCTCCCAGCCTTGCAGTCACACCATCGAGATCCAGAGAATAGAACCCGGTCGAATCTGGCTGGACGAAAACCTGATTGGCGTAACCTACCGTGCCGTTACCCGGTGTGCCCATGATCCAGATGCCGACACCAGGGCGCGGGTTTCCTTTTGCCGTGCCGGAGATCGTGAGTTTGTCCCCGTGCAGGACAACCGATGGCGATGTGAGATTGTCTCCTGGGGAAGTGATCCCGCTTTCAGCCCGGATTGTTGTTACAGCGGCATTGCTCCCGGTTGATGTGACCGTAGTGGCTGGAGCGTTTGCCGGTTTTTTCATCATGAAGGAGAATTTGGTGTAACGTGTACTGTCTATATGGGGTAAATCATGTGGCGCACTGGCAATGTATACCGTGTACGTTCCGGCATCAAGGAGAACATTTTGAGTATTCCATTCCCAATACCATTTGTTCCCCGCAAAACCGCTGATTGCCTGGAACGTGGATGCATTGCCGTCAATAACGGGAGAATCGTACGGATGAGTGCTCTGGATCTGTGATCCTTTCGTGTCCAGGCCCGGTCCGGTGATAAAGAGATACGTTGTATCAGAAGCGGTATTTTTACCGCCGAACGCGATAGTATCCCCAATAGAAAAGATCTCTTCTCTGGGCTGGACAATTGTTACGGATCCCTTATCTCCGGTTGATCCTGCTGCCGGACCTATGGCAGTCAGGACGAACAGGCAGAACACTGCAAGAGCATAAATGTTTATTTTCATAATTGTTTTCACCTGATCTTTTTTTCTCCTGCAAGATGATAAGAGCCCATAATACCCGGGGTTCTGGGGTGAACTTCCCGGTTCAACCCTGAACCGGCAGGTGCAACCCGGTAAAGAAGATATAAGTTGGGACCCCTATGCTAAAACGAGGGAGGGGGCATGAGGGAAAAGACTGACAGGACCGTTATTATTCCAAATGAACCGGATGATAAGTTCCGGACCGTTGAGTGTCTTCTTGAGCTCGACCCGCTTGCAGAACTCTCCGAATACCTTGACGTCCTCTCGAACGGCACCCGGCTTCGGATCCTGAAGTGCCTGGAGAAAAAACCCGGGACAACACGGGAGATCTCACAGGATGTGGACACCAGCTATGAGAATACGAAAAAGCATCTTGATCGGCTCTGCCAGATTGGGGTGATAAAAAAAGAGGCAGGGATCACAGACCCCCGGCTGAAAGGGGTCCAGCTTTACTGGAAATACTCGCTCGTGCCCGGAGGACTCGAACTGATGGTCCGCAACCTCGGACTGTTCTCGCATATGAAAATGCATATTGTCAGGAACGATATATCCGAAAAGATTGATGAGACAAGGAAGATGTTCTCCCGCGAACTGTTCGGAAATACCCCGGTCCTTATTGTTCTTGGCGGGCAGGATGACGGGATGGCTTTCTCTCTCGACAATGACACCATACGGATTGGCAGGATCGATCCTGAAAAAAAAGCACAGACCAATCCTCGCGAGGATCTTGTCCTGTCTCAGGGATATTCATCCGTGAGCCGGGTTTCAAGGCCCCATGCCCGGCTTGTCCGGGACAAAAAAACGTGGTCCATCGAGGACTGCGGGAGCAGCGGGGGCACTTCGATCAATAAAACCCCCCTTGGCCAGAACCATCTTGTACCTATTCATGACGGGGATCTCATTGAACTGTCAAAGGGAACGGGCGGTGCAAAACTCCTTCTGGTCCTACCTGAAGGCACCTGAATAGTATACTTATTCATCGCAATGATGAATACGCCGGGTTTCTGGAATGGTCCCCCTGGTTCTAAAAGCAAAGAAGGGTTTATCCGGAATTGCCATCGGGGATGTCCCGGTCATAGGTATCCAGATATTTATTGAGTGCATCCAGCAGTTCATCGGCAGACTGGTAACGCTGTTTTTTATCCTTGGCAAGACATTTCAGGATAATCTGTTCCACCGCCACTGCATTCGGATTGATACCGGTGGGGAGGATCGGGTCATCATAGAGTATTTTGTTGACCATCTCCATCATGCTCTCGTCTTCAAACGGGATTTTACCGGTTACGAGCTCGTAAAAAACCGCCCCAATCTGGTAAATATCCGTCCGTTCATCTGTACTGCCGAATGTTTCCGGTGCGATCTGTTCCGGTGCAGCAGATGACAGGGAGAAGCCGGCAATTGTTGTATTTTTTGTATTTTCTTCAAGGACTTTGCTGATTCCCCAGTCGGTGATCTTCGGGACCATCTTATCGGTGATGAGGATGTTCTGCGGCTTGATATCCCGGTGAATGCACCTGCGTGCGTGGGCATACCGGATCCCTTCTACGATACCCCGGATAATCCGGGCTGCCAAAACGACCAGAACCGGTTTTGCCATGGTTTCGAGGGAGCCCGGGACAAACTCCATCTCGACATAGGGAACCGGGAGAATGTTTGCCGCTTTCACTTCGACAATGTTGGGATGGTGCATGGATTCCCACACCTTTATCTCATGCAGAAAGGATCTTCCCGTCCGTTCATTGGATCGGATAGGAATCTTGACGGCTACCTTCTGGTTATCGCTGATACGGTACGCGGAATAGACCATGGCAAATCCCCCGCTGCCGATTGGGGTGATTTGCGTGTATTTAGTCGCGAGTTCGTCGGGAAACGCATTCATTGAAAGTGACTGAGATACCGGAGCACCTGCTGCCAGAGTTCCTGATCCTGCCAGACTACCCTGCGCCTCACCACGCCGCGGGAAAACCAGAGTATTTCCCGGAGAATTTTCCGAAACGGTGCCGGCTCTTATCTTCCTGAAGAAGTACATCGCACCCCCGGCACAGGTGATGAGGACAATACTGAAAACCACGGCAAAGGTTCCATAGGGCAGGTCGCCCCCGGTATTCCCCGCAGGTGAGGAAAAATTACCGGAAGAATTGTCGGGCAGTACAGGAATGGTCTCCACCGGTGTCCGGGCCAGTAAACTACCGGCAGAGGTCGGACCTGATACATTGCCCGGAACGGAATTGTTACCGGAAATCGCAATCCCGACTATGGGGGAATACGTTGCATTGACCGAAGGGGAAGTGGATATTGTGATGGAAGTTGTTGTCCGGGGCGCCTGCATGGAGAACGAAACTGTTTTTATCAGATCATCTCCGTTCTGGCCACTGGTTGCAGAAGTGAATGCGGTATTGGCAGCCTCTCCGTAGAATCTTCCGTTTCCCTGGAACGTAAAAATATTGGCACGAATCCTGTTGTTATAGAAATAATCCCCGTTCAGGTTAAAATCAAATTCACCGTCGTCCCCGGGATGTTCAGCAATAATGTGATAATTCCCCTGGAACAAGTGAGTGGCTGTGCTATCGATATCCAATGAATAGAATCCCTCAGGATCCGGTTCGACAACATACCGGTTTGAGTACTCCGGACCGATGATCCAGATAGCAACACCGGGTGTCGGGTGGCCTGTTGCCATCCCGGAGATGGTGATTGTGTCTCCCTGTGTGGCATCCGATGGCCGGGCTGCTGCCGACAGGGTTGGTTCTGTAATATTGATTGCCACGCGGTCGTGAATCGCACTGTCCAGATGTGTTTTGTCTCGTGGTGTACTGGTGGCATAGATCGTATATGTTCCAGGATTCAGGGGTGATTTATGCGTATCCCATGTCCAGGACCATCGGGTATCTGTCCCAACGCCGACTGCTGTGAATGTGGAGGGGGCGTCATCAGTAACCGGTGAGATTCTCGGATCTCTGCTCTCGATCTGTGATCCGTCAGCAATGAGACCGGGCCCGGAAAGGAAGAGATACGTTGTTGTGGAATTGGTGTTGGAACCGGTAAAGGTGATTTCGTCTCCAAAGACATATGTCCCGTTCGTAGATGGGGACGTGGATATGGTGATGGTTGCAGGACCCGCAGGCTGTGCCTGATTCCCGCTGGGCGATGCCGATACCGGCATTATGGCAGTGTGAACAAGCAAAAAACAGGAAGCGAGAATGATCAAAAAAAAGGCATTTCTCATTTTTTCTGACTCTGGCGATTATATTGTCCCGTATTATTAAGAATATGCCGATATTTCCGAATGGATTCTACTCCGACAGGGAATGAAGATGAAACCGGGCCGGAAGGCGAAGCAGCCGTAACCACCATGCTCCCCCAGAAATTGGCGGGAACAAGTGTCTGGAAGCCGGTGATCTGGTTACCCAGCGAATCGGTGGGAGCGTCAGGCTCTGGTTGATGGGACAGGCCTGTTCGGTGCACTGGCAGTTGATCGCTGTGCCGGGAACAAACCCGCCCCGGTGCAATCCCTCTGCAACAATCTCAGTTCCATACTCTCCCGCAATCACGCCGTGTTGGCCGGGCCGGCTGGAACATTCACCGATAAGAATATGACCAAAACGCTCTGCACAATCCGCTCGTTTCGGGCGAAAGAGCGGTAAATCGTGCGATTCCAATACATCGCTTTATCGTATCTCCCGCCAAGTAAGCATCAATCCTATGCAACACACTGAAAAAAAGATAAGAATAATCCGTGACAAGTTGAGCAGGATCGGTATCGGAGAAAAATGCCTGACCGATGAAGCGATCCTTACGTTATACAGCATCAACGAGTACGGAAACCTGTGTGCGCTGCCCAAGGCTCCGAAACCCTCTCTTTAACAAGGGGTGATCCAATCAGTCCCTGAAATAATTTGGATCATCGTCCGGTCAACCCGTGGGGATGCAGTGCCAGTGACTTCTGGATTCAACCTTATGGAAATGACCTGTACAATCATGTGCGAGTACTCCTATTTTGGGCAGGAATAATCAGGAGTTCTTGTTTTGATAGTCGGTGGCTGTCCAAAGTAAAGGTGTACTCTTCTTGTTATCAGGGATACGGGTAAGTGTTGTAATACCTCTGGATTCGAACCTTCTCCCGTATGTTCTATCCTGTACCGGGATGATTCCGGTCGGGGATTTTCATAGCGGTTTTAATGCAGGCGGGTGATCGGTCCCGCGATGTTCGCGACCGTCCGGGTGATATCCATGGCAACCCCGTTTGGCGGTCGGATTTCGAGATGGATCGTATCGTCCTTCACCGGCGGTTGCGTGGGACAGGCACTGATCATGAACTCATCACCCGACCCGAGCTGGTTGTCGGTTCTTTGGGTATTGATCCGCTGGTATACCGCCCATGTCCCCGAGTTCGCCTGGCACCCGGTCGGGTTGTAGGTGGCCGGATCCATTTGGAGCGTCTCGAGCAGGGTGGCATTGTTGTACACTATTGCAACATGCTTGAAATCGACGGGAGTGTTGCCGAACGCGAGCCGGCAGGAAAAATTGATCTTCACCAGTTGCCCGGAGACCGGGTCCGTGACGCCATAGACCCCGGTGATCGGCCCAAGCGCCGAGTCGGCCTGGGCTACGGCAGAGTAAACGACTTCCTGGCTCTTCTGGGTGACGAAGAACCCGGTGTTGAGTATCACGTACGAGAATACGGACGCCACTACCACGAACGCGATGAGGACTACGGCCGCTTCAAGACCGGTAAATGCCTGTTCCCGCTCGCGTTCATGCATAGTGTGTGGTTCCCTGATGCCCGTTGAATCAGGCAGCTTTCATCCACACTCTGTGTGGGAATAATTTATGCATATCTGTTCACCCGGGACGGGCATGTTCCTCCTGCCACCTGACCATTACAATGCCCCCCCGGCCTCCCATTGAACGGTTGCCTGCGATCTGACCGGGGATGTGACACGTCCTCATCAGGGATCGTCTTCCGGGTCGTCATCCCACGGGCGGAGCAGCCGCCCTTTCCGGATGATGATATCCGGGGCGGGCTTGCCGATACCCCACGACGGGTCGTCCAGGAGGAGGTCCGGATCTGCCCGTATGACTGTAACCACGGTATCCGGCAATTCTTCGTTGCGCAACGGCAGCATCTCAACTGGCTGTGATTCTGTACTGAGTTCATCCCGGGTCAGTTCCATTGCCGGGACCGGGTACTCGGAAGGTTCCGGCTCGATGTCCAGGGCAACCGCAGGTACGTCCGGTACTTCGTACGGCCTCAGCGGGGGCATATCGATCTTCTCTTTCTCGTCCACTCTGACCCCTCCGGTACCAGTCTTGCAGGGAGAAACAATAAAGGATTCTGCCCGTAAGTCATTCATAACGATGAACCGTGATGAAAACCGGTGCCATGATCTGTTACCTGTGATCGCATGGGCATGGACCTGCCTGCACTGCCCGGGGGGTAGAACCCTTTCCTGCCGATGATGCCGCAACAGCGCCCTTGTTTTATGTTTTTATGGTTGAACGACAAGAGTTCCCTTCGGGCATCATGTATATAACAATCGACCGGTCATCCTGTATCTCCTGTGGAGCCTGCTGGAACAACTGCCCTGAGATCTTTGACCAGAACCCGTGCGACGGGTTATCAGAGATTGTGGACGAGCTCCGGTTCAACAATGATCGGGCTGGAGGTTTCGCGCCGGACGATTCCTTTGAATGTGCCTTTGAAGCAGCAAACCTCTGTCCTGTGGAGATAATCACTATTGAAGAGCGGTAGTCCTGTTCAGTATGCCCGCAGCTGTCTGGTGGTTTTGAAAAAATCGAAAACAATACGCCCCGCTAAAAACGGCAGCAAAAAATGGATCCCGGGTCAGTGACCCGGTTTCTTGTACACTTTTTTGGGATCGAACACTTTTGTCCCGATAACCGTCCCGTCCAGGGTCCGGAAGAAACAGGACATATATCCCGTATGACAGGCAGCGCCGGTCTGTTCCACCTCATAGATGAGGCAGTCCTCGTCGCAGTCGGCAAGAATCCGCAGGACCTTCTGGAAGTGTCCGCTCTCCTCGCCTTTCTTCCAGAGTTTCTTCCTGCTCCGGCTGTAGTAGTGGGCAAACCCGGTCTCCTGCGTGAGCTGGACTGCCTCCTCGTTCGCGTATGCCATCATGAGCACTTCGCGGCTCTGTGCATCCTGCACGATCACCGGAATAAGCCCGTCTGCAAATTTCAGGTTCAGCATAATTCTTGCCTCAGGTAAACAGTTTCATTATCGCAAGGAGGAAATCCCCAAAGACGATTGCCGTGACGAACCCGGCTGCGATCGGGATGATGAAGGGCACTGCGTAGGATATCCAGACTGTGCCGGCTTTTTTATAGATTGAGAGTTCCTTGGTAAATTCCCCGGGGTGCTCCCGGAGATCTTTTGTATACACCCGGTCGCTCCCGGCATACATACGGCGTATGGATTCCCAGAAACCGATGAACTTCCGGTTGATTGTTCCGTTCTTCTCCTCGAAATCTTCCATTACGAATCCCCAGGAATCCTGGATCCTGTCGCCCTGTACCGGGAACCCGAAGAACATGTACATCAGGGGAGCCCGGTTGCCCCGCACAATATTGATGACAAAGATCCCGACCGGGGTTGCGAGGTTGAGGATCAGGGCATTGATCAGGACCGAGAATGACAGGAAGCCCAGCGGCGGGTTACCGAGAAGCGGTGTGAACGGAAATACAGGGACGCAGAATGCGATGAAGATGAGCGCCCAGGCGTCGGCTCCCCCAAAGAGATGCGTCCGTCCAAATGCATAGAAAACCCCGCAGAAGACCGCAGGGAGGAGGATGAGGAGTGCCGGTGAGCCCCAGCCACCCCGGGTGAGGAGCATGAGTACGCTCGTTATCGCAAAGATCAGGATGATCAGCACGAAGTACCAGCGTTCGATTGCCTCCGACACATTGATCTCGGGTTTCTGTTTACCTTTACGAGCCTTTACCGGAGGTGCACCCTTGTATTCCCGGTAGCTGATGTAGGCAAAGATCCCGGCAAACATCACGTACCAGGGAACCAGCTGGACATTGACCGTGGGTACAAGGACAAACCACGAGAGGGCTGGCAGGATGAGCACGATGGCAAGGTAGTACCAGATAGCCGATTTTTTGTAATACCCGGTAAGGCCAAGGGAATCCGTCCTGCCCCGGTTGTCGAGGTAATCTGCATACAGGAAGCTCGCTACAAGAGCAAGATACCCGAAAAGGAGGCTTGCGTTTGCCGTTGTCTGCCAGATCAGGTAACCGGTGCAGACTACACCGACAGCAAGCATGGGGAGCCAGTGGATAAATGGCACCCGGCGGTCCCTGATATCCAGGTATGAGGTATAGATCAGGGTGGCAAGGACCGCAACCGCCGAGATCACCATCGGGTAGAATAGTTCCATACGTCCCATATACCGTTTTTTTTTGGAACACTTATGTATGGCGATGGATTGCGGGCCGGAATAAGCCGCATAACTATAAAATAACCGGCATACGAATATTCCCTGTAACCGGGTAAAGGTGCCCGTCGCAGCACCCAAATCCTGAATATGAGGCTGATTTTTTGAAAATCCAGGACCAGCTCGACCAGATTATCGGTGCTTCCCCCCACGTGGGCATGTTTCCCCTTCCGGAACTGCTCCGCGTTGCCGGTGCCGGGCGGGTGAATGGTCTTGCGGTGGCAAAAGAGGGGGAGCATGTATTTTACCTGGCGGTGCTGGCCGGCGAACCCGAAGGGGCCGTATATGCCGATGAGAAAGGGGAACTCTATGGCGACAATGCGGTTGTCCACCTGACCGGCAGGGAACAGTTTTTGGTAAGTGATGTCCGTCCCGACCTGGTCGATGCGGTGGTCATGGGATGCAGGATCTTCGACAAGTCGCACATCCGGAAGAACCTGACTGCCGGGATCCCGGAGATCGGCAGAAAGGCCGCAGGGATCGGCGTTCTCACCCTGACCGTGAAGCATGAACGGGAACCCCGGAATGGGGTTCGGGTCTCGATAAGGAAGGATGGCCGGATCGTGGGCAGCGACATAACCACGGACGACGGGAGTGTCCGCTTCCGTCTTATGCATGGGAGTTACGAATGTATCGTGCAGGATCGTTCCAGCAATATATTCTCGTCCCGCATCACGTTCGATGATTCCTCTGCGATGCTGACCATAGCTGTTTAATCGAAATATCTGCCTTTATTTGTCGGAAACGCGCCCAATATAGCCTTTATCCTCGGGGAACAATCCGATGCCATTTATATTGGATCAGGACAGATTATTGTTTCATGAAGATCGGACGCGAAGATTTCGAGGCGCTTATTCGCGGGGATAAGACGATTGCCCCGTACATCGAACTGGATCCTCTTGCCGGCTCCTATTCTGTTTTCGGGGTCAAGACAGCGAGCAATCCTAATTATCTCATAAAAGCAATTTATGAGATGTACGAGGCGAACCTTAACAAGAAGCTCGCCGTGAAGGCAGTGCGCAAACTCTTCCGATCGGTCGGTGCCGGTTCTGTCGGGCTCAACAACCTCCTTAAAAAACTCGGGATGGACTTAAAGCCCGAAGAGTTCCTGATGCTGGTCTTCAAGCTCCAGCACCAGCAGGGATGGGGTGCCCCGTTTGAGCTCGTCTCGGCCAGTGAAAAGCGGATTGTCATCAGGACCAAGCACACGTTCGAGTCCCAGGTGCTCAAGGACTGGAACATGCCGGTCTGCGGTATCCACCAGGGCTGGATCGAAGGAGTCCTCACGTCAGTGACCGGCAAGTCGTGGTATTGTCTTGAGAAGACCTGCCATGCGAAAGGTGACGAGTATTGTGAGTTCGTTGCCGATCAGGTCTCTGCGAGCTGGAAGTTCAAGGCGGAGGCCGTTGTCAAGGGCGATTCTGCCATCACCGAGTTCATCGAGCATAAACCCCTTGAGGGCAAGATCTCCCTCATGGATGAACCGGTTGTCATGATGCCCCGTTTCATCTTCACGTCCATGACCCAGTCGCTAAAAAAGACGATGGGAGAAGCGCCGGCAAGCGGTGTCAACTACCGTGCCTACATGGACATGGGCAGGGAAAACGTCGAGCACTACAAGAAGATGAGTATCACGTATGACCTCTCCAGGACCAAACTTGACAAGGATCTCAACGAGCTGCACAAGCGTTTCGCAGCATATGGGATTCCTTCAGTTTCCGGAGGCCAGATTGCTTATGGCGGCCATATCGTCAACAATAACTTCGAGATTGTTGATTCCATTGAAAAGGACATGGGCAGCAAGGCCACCGTCTTCCAGAAAGTCGGTGATAAGGCAATCCGTGTATCTACCAACGTTGTTAGCGCTGACGGCAAGCGGGCTGTCGGGACCGAGATTTCAAGTGTTGTCTACGATGCCGTGATCAGGAAAGGGCAGACCTATTACGGCACTGCAGATGTGGTTGGTAAAAAGATGGTCGTGGCGTATGAGCCAATCAGGAATTCCGCAGGAGAGATCATCGGTATCCTTTTTGTCGGAATTCCTGAAGATACAGTCTACGGCCCATTAATGGAAGAGAAACTTAAAAAGATCAATCCCAAGACCATCTGCGAGATGGCGTTTGCCTTCTACTCCCAGATGGGCTGGTTCAACATTGTAAAGGAGGAATGGGACGAGGCCTCCAAGACAAAGACCATCACGCTCTCCCACACGGTGGAATCCGAATCGTTTGGCAACACCGGCAAGAACGTCTGTTTCTGTACGGCGGGGCTCCTGGCCGGCATCATTGAAGGCTCCTTTGGGATCAAAGTCCAGGCCCGGGAAACCAAATGCCGCTCCAAGGGAGACGATCACTGCGTTTTTACCATCTCTAATAAATAAAACCGGATAACCCTGTTTTAAATATTTTATATACCTAATTTAAAACGAGTCAGACATCCTCTCCCCAGGTAGACTATGCCGCCGATACCCCGAATTTTTATCGTTGAAGATGACGAGATCATCTCGAACCTGATAACAACGATGCTGGAGCGCAAGGGATACTCTGTTGTCGGGAAAGTGGGATCGGGAGAAGAGGCGATCCGGCTGGTAGCAGAGCTGGAACCCGATCTCGTGATCATGGATATCAACCTGAGCGGGCTGATGGACGGCATAGCAACGGCACGGTACATCTTCCAGCTCTTCCACTATCCGATCATTTTCCTGACGGGCATGTATGATGAATCCCTGCTCGAACGTGCCAAGGGAGCCCAGCCTCTTGGGTATATCCTCAAACCGTTCACGGACAAGGACCTGGGTTCGAACGTGGAACTCGCGCTCTATAACCACGCGTTCCGGAAGAAATTCCTTGATGCCTACCCGATTGGGGTGCCGAAAAAGATCATCATGGCTATGGATGCCATAATAGTTCTCGATCTCAAGGGCAGGATTGTGTTTTCCAATCCCTATACGGCCCGGATCCTGGATCTCCCCGAGAACCAGATCCTGATGCGCCACTGGAGAGAGGTTATGATGCTCGTCAATGATCAGACCGGGGAGGAAATCAAAGATCCCGTGCCGGAAGTGGTAAAACAGATGCTCGTAGTAACAAACGAGTTCAATACTGCTGTCGTTACGAGAAGCAACAAGAGCCGGAAGGTCAGCGTTATTGTTCGTCCCATCAAGGACGATCACAACGAGCTCCTCGGCATCCTGATGCTCATCAAGGAAAAAACCCTCGACCAGATAAGGATGGCAAAGAAACTCTGAGTTTCTCATCCTTTCACTGCCGGTATCGATCCTGTTGGAACGTCAGGTTTGTTTGTTGTACCCTGTTTTAACCTGATCCAACTCCTGCCTGCGCTCTCATGATTCGATGCGGCTGCAATGCCTGCGATCTGCCGGTTGATATGAACTGCCTGGGTGGGAATTCAAAAAAGGGATATTATGCCTGCGGTTTTTTCTTGAAAAGGACTTTTGTGAACCGGTCAATGAATCCTTCTTTTGCCGGGGCGGCAGCCTCTTCCGTGTAGGTAACGCCAATAATATCAGAAGCGATCCTCCGGAAGGCTTTCGAAGCCGGGGAAGCCGGGAACTTGATGACGATCGGTGTCTTTGCGGACGAAGAGCGCCGGACATTGGAATCTTCCGGTATGATCCCTATCACTTTTACCCCAAGCACTTTCTCCATCTTGCGGGTGATGACATCCGTCTTCTCCTGGTCGACCCGGTTGATGATTGCGCCTTTGACATGTCCCCCGACAACTTCGGTGAGGATCTTGGTTTTCAGGGCATCGACGATTGAGGAGATCTCCGGGTTGACAACCAGGATTACTTCATCGGCAACTGCCAGCGGCACGACTCCATCCTTGCTGATCCCCGCCGGGGCATCGATCAGGAGAAATTCGCATCGTTTGACAATCTCTGTCATTACCTCCCGGATCCGGTCGGGGTCTGCCTGCTGGAATCCCTGGAGTGAGATCCCGCTCGGGATAACCTTGAGGCCGGCCGGCCCTTCATAGATGGCATCGGTAATTTTTCCCTTGCCGGCAAGAACCTCGTGCAGGGTAATGGGAGCGTCCTGCAGGCCGAGGACCAGCCCGACGTTCGCCATGCCGATATCTGCGTCCATCAGGTAGGTTTCTTTCCCCAGTTCAGCAAGTATTGTCCCGAGATTTACGGAGACCGTTGTCTTGCCGGTGCCGCCTTTTCCGGAAGCAATTGTATATACCTTGACCATTTACTCCCCTGAGGTTGTTTGAGATCCCCTGTTCTGGTAGCGGATATACGAACGTTTCTTCTTATATTCGATTATATCCACGAGTTTAAAATATCTTTTGTATCATCTTCGATATTCTGACCGATTTCGTCCGATAGCCCCTTATTTGCCCGAATTATGCCGACAAGATCCGACCCTTTGTGGGCCAGACCGAAGAGTACGACACCGGGAGTCTCGTACAATGGAGCATTCACAAACATATCTGCGTACCGGGCAGCGTCGGCGGTTGCAGCATCCGGGTCTGTTGTGGCGATGATAAGGCCGTCACGGGTGGCAAGGGTGAATGCATGGAGCGAATATTTCTCTGTCAGGGCCACAAGACTGTCCGCAAGGTCTTTTCTGTCACGAACCAGATCGATGTTCTTTACCGTGGAACGGGGTCTGGTATTCCGGAGAACGGTGGATTTCCTGATATCAGGAAGGATCAGGACCGGTTTTAATGCAGGCTGATAGGCAAATTTCTGGCGATTTTGGGACTGGGTTACCGGATTTTGTTCGGTGCGATGTTGACGTTGGCGGATCAGGAAAATGGCAATACCTGCAACGACAACCAGAAATGCACATCCCACTACGGGAAGCAGGTAATTGTCTGGCAATGGAAGAAAATTCATGATGTCTCTATCCTTTCCACGGGTGTTTTAGCGCTCCAGGAGATATTCAAGATCGAGCTGTTTTATCATGGTTTTGCAGTCGCCCCGGATTTTATCCGTGACCTTCTCAAGATCCATGGAATCGATCTCTTCCATGTCCAGATCAAAACCGGTGCGGTCAGGAGGGGTGACAGTCTCCTCGCGATCCACATCCTTTTGCTCGTCTTTTTGGGGGTCCTGCGTCAGAGGCGCCCTGACCCGGGCTGGGGGAGCCGGGTGGGGTGTGTTATTGGTGGGGGGAACCCGGATTTTAGGAATGGTCGGTCGTATGATGACCGTTTCGGTTCTGGTTTGCAATCCCTTTTCGGCAGGTTGTTTCGTATCGCCGTGGGATGGGTTGTGATGTGGGGATGGTGTCGTGGGTTCCTTTACCACGGATCCGGATCTCTGCACGATCGCCTGCTTGTTGAATTCGAGAGCAAGCTTGATCTGGGTCTCGTCAAGCAGTGAGAGCGCTGCATCTCCTGTTTTGTCAAGAATCCCCCGCAGCTCTGCAATACCTGCGTCCCCGTACAGATTCCTGACTTTCGCAAGGACATATTTTCCCTTCCTGTAAACAAGGGCCCCGTCTCCGGCAGGAAATGAGAGGGTACAGACTCCGCTGAATCGCTCGTTTTCGAGTCCTTCAAGGATAATCCTTACCGTCTCGTTCTTTTTGATTTCCCGGAACGTGCCCCGCGGAAGTTGCATTGTGTCTATCTACGTGATTTCTGCCTATATACTTTCTTTTCAGACTGTGTCGGATTTCCCGTCGGATACCTGCATCCGGCCCGCTGGGAAACAGACCTGTCAGTGAATTCGGTAACCTGCCTTCTTCCATGCTCGTCAGCGGGAACGCCGGTTGCCACTACGATGCCATATTTTTATATTCATATGAATCATGAAAAAAACCAATCTTTAAAATAAAAAGAGAAAGAGAGAGTGATTTATAAACTGGTGGAACAATGCTCAAACCGTTACTTGAGGAATTCCTGAAAGTGGAAGGAGTATCCGCGGCCGTTGTCGTGGGAAGAGATGGGTTTGTCATCGAGAGTGCGGCCTCAGGCAAAGTTGATATCGATGCACTTGGTGCCATGGCCTCAACGGGCCTTGGGACTTCTGAAGTCATGGGAAGTACGCTTGGGAAAGGCGAATTGCTGCAGATGCTCGTGGAACTTGAAAAAGGGCCGATCCTTCTCTCGCCCCTCTCTGCCGATGAACTGATCGCCATTGTTGCCGACACGACCTCCAATGTTGGAAGGATCCGGTACGAGCTGAAAAAGAACAAAGAACGCATCATTGCTGCGCTTTGATCCGCTTTTTATGAAATTTCCTGCCGGGACCGATCGGGGGATTGTTCTCAATCCCCATGACGAATCATTTACCCGGGATCTTCTTGAGTTCCGGGGAGCCTGTCAGGTGGAGACGGCCGCAGGCAAGGGTTTCATCCTCATCAACAAAGGAGAGCACGTGGCTGCCTATTTCAGGGTAGGGGACCAGGTTTTTTTGGGAAACTCCGCCCTTGCGTACGTTGATATGCCTCCTGTAGCGGATGCGGAGATCCTTGAATGCCGGTTGCGGGAATACGATGATACCGAATTTTCCCTTTCTGTCCAGATCGCAAAGTACGAGCACCTGATCTGCAACGTGCCGGATCCGGAAACACCCCTGCCCATGAAAAATCAGCAACTTCCCGAGAAAAAAACACCAGCCCTGCTGGACGAGCATATGCTGCAGAAAATAATCCACCTTCCCGGCGTGCTCGCAGTCTCTGCCTTCTTTGAAGGCTTCCCGGTCCAGTCCATGGGCGATGCGGATTTTGAGCACGTAGCCGTATCGGCGGAAGACTTCCTGCGGTCAGGGATAAAAATTGCCCATGAAATGGGGATTGGGAATCCCGACCAGTTGATCCTGGAATCTGCCACCCACAAGTTCATTATCGCTCCGTGCGGCGACCTGTACCTCTGTATTTTCACAAAATCCGATGCCCAGCTCGGTCTTATTCGTGTCATGTTAAAGACCATCCTTTCCGAAATATCCCGTTAAATTATTTCCTATGCCGGCAGAATACCCCCAAATGAGAAAAACAATCTTCCCGGTCGCCCGGATTTGGCAGAGAATAGATATACTCGCACGTAAATTATCTTTTTACCCAACGGGAGTGCCCGGTGTAACGAGGGGAACGGGGAGTCCCTTTACGCTGATGGAGAGGACCTGAATGAGCAAAGATGACGACGATTCTTTTGATGATGTGAATTCTCTTATAAAAAAAATCGGGGGTGTAAAGAAACAAGAATCCGAACATCCCTCCCCCGGAACGCCTCCTGCGTTTTCCCGTCCCGATGGTTCCGGTGATTTTTCCGCTCTGTTGAAAAAACTGGGCATGGCGGGAAAAACCGGGGATATTCCCGCATCTTCTTCTATCGATGTGCCTGTCACCTCCCCGGATGAACCTGCCGGACAGGTCCCGATGAGTCTTGATGATCTCCTCGACGACATTCCTGAAAAACCCTCTCCGGTATCCCCGGTCACACCCTCGGAACCGGTACGTGAAACCAGCACTTCCTCCGAATCCTCTTATCAGGAACCTCCCGACACGGATTATGACGTGACAGTTCCCGACGTTGAGGTGGAGACCCCGGTTCCGGTTTATTCCGCTCCTCCAGTGGTATCCCCGGGAATACCTGCATCATCGTCCGAGGAACACCCTGTTGAGATCCTTGACGAGGATCCAAAAGCCGCGATGCGGAAATTCCCCGGTGGGAAAAAAGGACCGGCTGCTGAGATCGTCCCCCCGGCCCGGGAGTCTGCGGTTGATGATAAGATCGTCACGGTTGACCAGATCACCAATTTCTCCGGTCTTATCCTGCCGAAAGGTGCAACGTTCCAGATCGACGAACTGAGACTGCATGGGCGCGTGAACGCGTTTGAAGGATCCGGTACCGGCACGCTGCCTCCTGAGTTTGATGAACTCTGGAAGAAAAACTTCTCAACCGCAGGATTCAAGGACCTCGACATCGATATGGATCTCTTTGCGGAATCGCCAAAGGTAAAAACTGAATCCGGCAAATTCAGCCTTTCAGCCCTTTTCAAGGTCATCCGCCCGGAGGAAGAGGAGTACGATCCGGCAAAGCACGGCCCGCTGGTTGATCTTGTCTTCAAAGAACGCCCTGGCATCGAAGAGATGGAACTCTATGCGGTTAATGAACCCTATGCGTACATCCGTATCACGTATGACCACTCCACCCACGAATACACGTATCATGTCATCGAGCCGAACCTGACGGATCCCGAAAAGGAGCTTCTCCGGGAGCTCAAAGAGCGGCTCTTTGACACCCTCGATATCAACACCAAGGATGTCTCCAAGGATGAGGCAAAAAAACGACTGCGGATGGCAACGGCAGATATTATCCACGATTTCGGTATCAAGCTCTCCCCACTACAACAGGAAAAGATCCACTACAACATGTACAAGGATTTCCTTGGCGACGGCCTGATCGATGCTATCATGCACGATAAGTACATCGAAGATATCTCCTGCGACGGTGTCCATACCCCGATATTTGCCTTCCACTCCAGTTTCGAGTCGATGAAGACAACGCTCTCATACACCGTGGCAGAAGATCTCGATTCGTTCGTAACCAAGCTTGCCCAGCGGGCAGGAAAGTACATCTCGATAGCAGAACCTATTCTCGATGCTACCATGCAGGATGGCTCCCGTATCCAGATGACCCTCGGGCAGGAAGTCACGGCTCACGGCTCGACATTCACCATCCGTAAGTTCAAGGACGAACCGATCACACCCACGGATCTTATCGAATGGCACACTTTTGCCCCGCTTTCCATAGCATACATCTGGCTTGCCGTGGAGAATGGCAAATCAGCCATCTTTGCCGGGGGAACTGCTTCCGGTAAGACCACGGCGCTCAACGCCATATCCCTCTTCATCCCACCCATGGCGAAAATCGTATCGCTCGAAGATACCCGTGAACTCAAGCTCCCGCACCCGAACTGGATCCCGAGCGTCACCCGGGACTCGTTCGATACCGCCGGGCGTGGGGAGATCAACATGTACGAGCTCCTCCGGGCTGCGATGCGTCAACGCCCCGAGTACATCATCGTTGGCGAAGTCCGTGGCAAGGAATGCCAGACCCTTTTCCAGGCAATGAGTACCGGCCATATAACGTACTCGACCACCCACGCCGATTCCGTTGCGAGTGTTGTGCACCGTATCGAGAACCCGCCCATGGATGTGCCGCGGAACATGCTCTCGGCACTGGATTTCATCTGTGTCCAGGTACAGGCCCGGGTCGGCGGGAAACGGATCCGGCGGAACAAGCAGATTGTCGAGATCCTGGATATCGATCCGAGGACGAACGAGCTGATCACCAACGAGGTCTTCAAGTGGCGTTCTGCCACCGATGAACATACCTACTCCGGGAAGTCCTATCTCCTTGAAGAGATCATGGAAGCCAAGGGCTGGAACGAGAACCGGATGCGGGAGGAACTCAAGCGCAGGCAGGAAGTGCTCGAATGGATGCGGATCAAGAAGATCAGGCACTATAAGGATGTTGCAAAGATCCTCATATCCTACAACCGGGATCCGGAGGCAGTCATTGAGAAAGTGAGGAAAGACCTCTATGAATAGTTATGAGCGGTTCTGCTTCAACCTCTTAAGCAAACGAATGAAAGGCCGGCGGGAAGAGTATGCCCAGCTCAGGAATGACCTTATTTCTGCCCGGTTCAAGACCCCGTTTGAAGTCTATGTCTCGACTGCGATTGTGAGTGCGGTTCTCGTCGGGCTTCTTGCGGCAGTGTTCATCGGCCTGTTCACGTACCTGCTTCGTCTGCCCCTCCTGATCAAATACAAAGGTGCTGTTCCAGACCTGGTTCTTGCGCTCTCGCCCCATATCCTGATCGTAGGTACCGTTGTGATCACGGTTTTTTCCCTGCTTGTTTTTGGCGGACTGACCTATGCAGCGTTCCTCATGTACCCGGGCATCGAGGCCAGCAACCGGCGCAGGAACATTGATGCAAGCCTGCCATATGCGATAAACTACATCACCTCCATGTCAACGGCAGGGATTACCCCGGCGGAAATTTTCCGCCTGCTGGGTGACAGCCCGATCTATGGCGAGTGTTCGGTCGAGGCACGGTACATTGCAAGGGAGATCGACATCTTCGGCCGCGATCTCATCGATGCCATACGGCTCGTATCGGCAAGCACCCCCAGCAAACGGATGAAGGAGTTCCTGCAGGGAGCAATGGCCAGTATTTCGAGCGGTGGCAACCTCACGGACTACTTCCGGAACAAGGCCGACCAGTATGCTCTCGAAAATCGCCAGTCCCAGAAACAGTTCCTCGATTTTCTCTCGCTCATCGCAGAGTCGTACGTCACGGCAATGGTGGCAGGAACGCTGTTTCTGATCATTATCCAGTCCATCATGTCCGTTATGTCCGGGGACAACCGCCCCCTGTTTCTGTATGCGGTCATCTACATCATGATCCCGATGGGAAGCATTGCATTTGTCGTTATGATCAGCACCATGACACCGGAGTCCTGATATGGGTTTCAAGGAGATCTTCAACCACCTCAAAAGCCATGGGCCTTCAGACCCGCCGCCAATGAAGTCCGATGAAATGGATGCCGTGGAAGTGGAATTCAGTGAAATAACCAATAAACTCGAGCACGAACGCCAGAGCCGGGAGGGATTCGGACGTTTCCTCAAGCATCCCATAAGGGTGCTGACCGAGACGCCTGTCAATATCCTCATCGTCTGCATTCCCCTCTCCCTCATTATCTTCCTCGGGGGATTTTTCTCTCTGATACGAACCTATGGCATATCGGTCCTCTTCAAGGCTACGACCGTCGATGATTTCGCTGTTTTTGCCGTGCTTGTGGCCATCGTTCCCGTGGCTGTCCTGGATCTCAAAGAGCAGGCCCGGGTCAAAAACCTGGAAAATGCCCTGCCGAACTTCTTCCGGGATCTTGCCGGCATGAACGATTCCGGTATGACCCTGCCAAATGCAATTCACCTGGTTGCCGGTGCTGAATACGGGACGCTTACTCCTCATATCCGGAAACTGGACAACGAGATGTCCTGGGGAATCAACTTTGTTGAGGCCCTGTACCATTTCGGGAGTGGCCTTGGAACAAAGATGGCCGATCGTTCGGTTGACCTGATCGCAAAAGCGAGCAAGGCCGGCGGCGATGTGAGCGAAGTGCTGCGGGCAGCGGCAAAAGATACATTCGAAGTGGTCAATCTCCAGTCAGAGCGCAACAACAATATGCTCATCTACGTCATTATCGTCCTTGTTTCATTCGCGGTCTTCCTGTTCGTCATCGCAATCCTCGTCTCCTCCTTCCTCACTACGATGGCAACCGCAGGAACGGCCGCGGCATCATCGGGAGCCGCTGCACGCGGGTTCATGGGAAAGATCGACATTTTCGTGTACAAACGGCTCTTCTCCCACGCGGCAATACTGCAGGGGTTCTTCTCTGGTCTCGTTGCCGGCCAGATGGGTGAAGGGCGGATAACTGCGGGTCTCAAGTATTCCGCACTCATGGTCTTTATTGCCTGGATCACCTTCCGGTTTTTCATCTGAACCGGTTGATCGGGGCTACTAATCGGGTACCCCCATCCATTTTTACATTATTTCCAGACCGCAGTGTATTCGACCTGAAAAAATCCGGGCATAAACGCCAAAAAAGAAGATTAGGAAATATTTTCCGTGCTGTAGCCTTTGAGAGAAAGGAGTTCCTTTACCCGGTCACGGTGATTTCCCTGCAATTCAATGGAATTGCCCTTGACCGTCCCTCCACAGGCCAGTTTTCCCTTCATATATTTTGAAAGGTCTTCAAGATCGATATCAGTCGGATCAAGTCCTTCGATAACGGTGACTTCTTTACCGTACCGGCGTTTATTCACTTTGACATTGATCCGCTGCTGTTCCTTTGCTACCTCCTCACAGATGCATAATTCATTAGGTAGACCACACGTCGGGCAAATCCCACCAATCATTACCTCTATTTTTAAGGTTCTCTTTATTTATTACTTGGCATTGCCCGGGGAATATCCAGCGGTATTTATCCCCGGTTTTTTCCGTTTGCCTTTCCCGCCCGGTTTTTGTCCTTTGTTTTGTCCGTTATACGGGGAGTTTCCCGGTAAAAAGAGCATCTGTTTTAATGGTCCCGAGTATACAGTAGTACTGACGCCATGTCGCTGTTTGTTGTCGGGACCTCCTCGCATGTGGGCAAGAGTGTAACAGCGGCTGCCATCTGCCGCTGTCTGGTGCGCAGGGGGATTTCCGTTGCACCGTTCAAGTCCCAGAACATGAGCCTGAACTCGTATGTCACGCCGGATGGCGGTGAGATTGGGATGGCGCAGGCCATGCAGGCGTTTGCGGCAAAGGTCCCCCCACATACCGATATGAACCCCGTCCTCCTCAAACCCAAGGGGGACTCCACCTCGCAGGTTGTCCTCAACGGCAGGCCCTACAAGGATGTCCCGATTGGAGAATATTACAAGGAAACCCCGATGTTGCTGGAGATGGCTCTTGAATCCTACCGGCGCCTCGAATCATCATATGGCCAGGTTGTAGTCGAAGGGGCCGGGGGCGCTGCGGAACTGAATCTCTATGACCGGGACATTGCCAACACCCTGCTGGCAAAGCGCCTTGGGATCCCCCTGATCCTTGTTGCCGATATCGAGCGCGGCGGGGTTTTTGCCCAGGTCTGGGGTACTATCTCCCTTTTACCGGACGATGTCCGGCCGCTGGTCAAAGGGATCATTATCAACAAGTTCCGGGGAGACCCGGCAATATTTACCCCCGGCATCCGGCAGATCGAGGATCTCTGCGGTGTCCCGGTGCTTGGCGTGGTTCCGTACTTCTCCCTCCCGCTCCCAAGCGAGGATTCGCTTTCCCTCGGGGACAAGAAACCATCGGTTTCCAGCATACGGATCGCCGTCATCCGGCTTCCCCGGATTGCCAATTTCACGGATTTCGAACTTCTCGAACAATATGCATCCGTAGAGTATGTTCTCCCTGACGATTCCCTTGAGGGATACGATTGCGTGATCCTCCCCGGCACCAAGAACACCATAGAAGACCTGCAGGTACTCCGGGAATCCGGCATGATCCGAAAACTGCACCGAGTGCGGGAACAAAAGGTCCCGATCATAGGAATCTGCGGGGGGTACCAGATGCTTGGCACTACCCTGATTGACGCAGGATTCGAATCCGCGAAAGGTACGTACGAAGGTCTCGGGCTGCTCGATTGTGTCACGCACTTTGTCTCGTACGAAAAGAAGACCTCGCAGGTGACACGGGCTGCCTGTAATGTCCCCCCGATCCTCTCTTCTGTTGGGGATGTCACGGGGTATGAGATCCATATGGGGACAACGGCTCAGGGTACAACGAGCCGTGAAGCCCTGCATGGCGACGGCCTTGCCAGCGATGACGGCCTTGTCTTTGGAACGTACCTGCACGGTCTTTTCCAGAATCCGTCGGCTGCAAACGCATTGCTCTCATATCTGTATGCCAAAAAGGGACTTCCATTCACTTCGGTTACTGCTGTTGCCGATCCGTACGATCTGCTGGCAGAGATCTTCGAAAAACACGTGGATATGGATGCTATCGAGGCGCTCTTAAGGGGCGCGTAAATCCGGGCACCGATAAGAAAGATTGTTTCCGGGGGAAAAGATCCGTTATCTTCCCGACTGGGTCATTGGTTTACCGGGAGCCGAAGTCTTCGTAGCAGGTGGATTCGATCGGATCAGTTTCGGGAAAGCCTAGTGCCCGTGCAATCCGTGCAAGTTCGTGTGGAGACGCAGGTCGGACCCAATCCTCCGTTCCCGGGCGATCCAGGGTATTGAGCTGGACGCGATCGGGACTGATGACGCGGATTGCATCCCGCAGCCCGGCCAGCTCCCGGTCCGTGGTGTTGAGGCCAGGAATGATGAAAACCTCCAGCCAGATCTCGCCCTGGTACACCTGCCGGAAGCGGAGGAGCCCGGTGTGGATGGCGACAGGATCCGTCCCCGGCATGGGTCGGTGCATGGCCTGGAATGTCTCGTTGATCGTGGTCGAGAACGTTGGCAGCACGACATCGGCCGCCAGCAGATCTGACCGGACCGCAGGATCGGCAAGGAGACTGCCATTGGTGATGACCGCGATACGGTACGCAGGGAACTGGTCTTTAAGGAAACGGATGACCCTGCCGATTCCCCGAAAGAGCGTGGGTTCACCGGAACCTGCAAATGTGATGAAATCAAGGGCCGGTGACGAGGAGAGAAAATGCAAGAGTTCAGACTGGACTTCCTCTGTCGGGATGAACTCCTGCCGCTCCCTGGTTGCATGGGTTGTTTTGCCACACTCGCAGTACACGCAGTCGTAATTACAGGTCTTCGGGGGGACGAGATCAACCCCGAGCGATCGTCCAAGCCGACGTGAATTCACCGGACCAAAGAGGTGGCGGTAGTGCATAGAGTACGGTTGGTTGACCTGTCATTAAGATAAAACCACCGGGGAAATCCCTGGAGGCGTCGGTATTCCACGCGGGATCAGCTGATGATATTGGTGATGCTGTGGAATCCCCCGCGCTGACGGTCAGCACATTTCACGGCCTCAACCTTTGAGAGATCTACCTTCTCGGTGATCCGGCATTTCGTGCAGTAAGCAAGCGACGGGGATTTCACGAACTTCCCCCCGACCTGGAACTCCCGGCAGTGCACACAGAAACTGCAATTTTCTACGGGTTCTTTCTTGGTATCCAGGCACTGGACCCGTCCCTTGATGGCCGGGATGATCCGGTACTCTTCCTCTGGCATGGCTATTGTTCTCCGGATATACACTTGTGTCCCGCAGGCCATAAAAAGAGCGGGGAACCGGTGAAATCATTACCATTAAAAACCCGCCAGCCTGATAACTGTGGTATGAAGGTGTGTATTATGTGCGGGGGTGAAGGCACCCGCCTCCGTCCTCTCACGTTCGAACGGCCAAAACCCTGTATCCCGATTGTCAACCGTCCGTCTATCCAGCATCTTGTCGCACACCTCACGAACATGGGGTTCCGTGAAGTGGTCCTGACCCTGGGCTACATGGGATCGTCCATTGAGGAAGCACTTGGTGACGGTTCGCTCTTCGGCGCAGAGATCACCTACGTCCACGAGAACACGAAGCTCGGGACAGCCGGCAGTGTCAAGAACGCCCAGAAATATCTTGAGGGCCAGGACTTCCTTGTTGTCGGTGGCGACCATGTTACCGATCTCAACGTGCTTGAATTCTACCGGGCACACCAGAAAGAGAAGGCCATGGTCAGCATCGGCCTGATCTCCATTGACGACCCCGGTGAATACGGTATTGCCGAGATGGATGTCGGGTACGAGATCCGGCGGTTCAAGGAGAAACCCGCGCCCGGGGAGATCTTCTCGAACCTCGCGAGTACCGGGATGTATGTCTGTAGCCCGGAGGTTTTCGATCATATTCCTGTTGAAACCAAGTATGATTTTGCCCGCGACCTCTTCCCCAAACTGATGACCGGGGGTCATGTCCTGAAGGGCTGGCTTGCCCGGGGGAACTGGACGGACGTAGGAAGCCCGCACTCCCTCCGGCAGGCCGAGCGGTGGAAGCTCCAGGAGATAGAGTTCACGGATATCATCGGCGATCTCTCTATGCACGGGGCCCAGGTCCATGGCCCGGTCCAGCTCGGCGGATCGATCACTCTCGGGAAGAACACCAAGGTGATAGGCCCGGTGGCGATAGGTTCCGGCACGACCATTGGTGATAATGTCCTCATCGGTCCGTACACAACCATCGGGGAGAAATGCATCCTCCGCAACAACGTGAAAGTCTTCTCTTCTTCCCTTTACAACCGGGTTGTCATCGGTGCCAACACTACCGTCTCGGGAAGCATCATGGACAACGATACGCATATTGGCGAACACTGCAGTATTGAGAACGATACCGTGATCGGGCCCCGCGTTGTCCTGCGGGACCACGTGGTTGTCCACTCCAAGACCCGACTCTGGCCTGAAGTCGTGATCACGGACGGGACGATTGTAAAAGAGCACGTGCTCAACGAAAAGTTCGACGTGCGGTGCGAGGGGTCATAACCCCTTCAACTCCGCTCCCCGGAAATCAGCCTCTTTTTACGAGCCGGTGGGTGATTGCCACCAGCGGGTGGCGGGCATAATCGAGAATCTGGATGTCGTCAAGAGTCTTTAGGTTCATCGCGTGTGCTGTCCGTTCCATCCCGAGTTCGATATCTTCCTTGATCTCGATGATATAGGCATCGAGGGCCGTGATTCCCAGCCGTTTTGCCGCTACTGCCCGGTGATGGCCGTCAACAAGGATAATCCGGTTGGGCCGTCTTACCACGATGATGGGCTCCGCGAGTCCCTTCTTGATCTCGTAAATTCTACCCTCAAGTTCGTCCTCGTAGATTTTCGACTGCGTGGGGAGGAGATCCTTGACCGGTACGGTTCCCCGGTCGAGCGTGGGATCCACACCATAGAGTTTCTTGAGGGTTGTGATAAAATTGAAGACTTTCTCCGGTGATACATGCTCGATCTGCGACCGAATCACGTCCGAATTGGAGATGATGCCGAGCAGCTGGTTTTTCTCGTCGACCACGGGTAATTTCTGGATACCGGAACGGAAGATCACCCGGGCCGCATCGTTGATATCCATATCAGGATCTGCAACGATCAGGTTGTCGGACATCACCTGCCCGATAGGTGTTGCTGCCTGGACAAACAACAGGTCGCGGGCAGAGACGTATCCTACGACGACCGATCCGTCCACCACCGGGAAACCGTCGTGGTGAGTCTTTTGTATCTTCTCGATGACGTCTTTTGCGGTGCCGGAAATGTCGACACTGACGACATCGTAGGTCATATAATCCTTGACCTTCTTTTTATCCATCAGTAGAAATAGTGGTGCCTGACAATAAAAGGGATCGGTAAACCAAAAAAGAGATAATGGTTGAGTGGGTTTTCCCCGGTTTATTCAATCTTGATACGGGAGCGCTCTTACCCTCTTTTTTCCTGAGCTGGACTTCAAGAACCCCGTTTTTGAACGAGGCCTTTGAATTCTCTTCCGTGACCTCGCTGGGCAGCGCCACCATCCGGCACATAGATCGCCGAACGCATTCCCGGACATAGTAGCCCTTGGTTTTCTCCTCCGACTCATTGCTTCGCTCGCAGGATATCTCCGGCGCCCGGGGATTGATGAGCTGGAGTGAACCATTGCCCCTCTCAACTCACGGGAGGCTGGCTGCTACGATCACTTCCTCTTCATGCTCTCGTGCGTCGACACGGAACTCGCCCCGGGGATCGCAGGGAGCATGCGATCGCCGACTCCCACGGCGGGGAGGAGCCGGTGACCGGATGAAGCCGCCTGGAACCGGTTGTCGAGATCTGCCCGCATCTCTTCCATCTCCCGCCATATCTACTCGAATGGATATCTTCTTTATTCCCTGATTTGTCTCTCCTTTTCGGATGTACCCGCGCTGATATTTGTGTGGGTTAACCCCAAGTTAGTAATAATAATTAATAAATATTTTTATTAACCCGGAATAAAGCGGAATAGTTTATGACAATGGGGTTCTGATGTAGTAAGGAGGAACAGAAAGCATGGGCGAAAAGAAGCAAAAAGAAGCCGCAAGAAACAAATGGAAAAAAATACTTGTTGTTACGATCGGGGTAATGTTTGTTGTACTTATGGTCGTATCATCCATGGGATCCAGCTGGATTAGCAGTCTTGCTGTTGCAAAACCCGGGGATATCGTCACCCTCGATTATACGCTCTACGATGCATCCGGGATCCCTATTGTCACCACCGATGAGCAGGCATTCAGGAGTTCCATTGCAAAAGGCAGCGGGATGATCTACTCCAAACCGTTGTCCGTTACGGTAAACCAGTCGTATGCCGATCCGATCTATCCCGTCCAGATCTATACTGTCGGGACTGGCTGGGGCAACCAGTTTGCCATCTTCTCAAGGGAATATGATACCATCAGTTCCGGCGTTATCGGTATGAAGGCCAACGAGAAGAAGACCATTACCTTACCCACAGACGACTCCATGACCCAGCTCTGGTCACCGGAACAGCTTGCACGGAACAAAGTCAACCTCACGGCTCTCAGTGTAGGGGACATAATTGCCATGGGTGTTTCGAATAACCCGACGGCAATGCAGGGCAATGCATCTGAAATTACCGACCTCCGCCTTGCAGAAGTCATCCGGAAATCGAACGAGGGAGCTGTTGTGGATTTCGGGTACCCGCGGATCGATGTTACGGTTGCATCGATCAATGCGAAACATTAACCATTTTTGATCAATCCTTTTTTAATATCGTTCGGCCCATTCAGTTTCATGGCACTGCAGGTTCTCTGTTTTTACCAGCCGGGCTGTATGGGATGCATGGAGCAGGCTCCCATCAACGCGGAAGTTGGAAAATCCCTTCATATCAGAATCGAAGAGATCGATGCGATAAAAAACCCGCAATATATCAAAGAATACCAGCTGTCGGCAACGCCGACCATCCTTGTTCTGGAAAATGGCACGGTCAGGGAGCGGTTCGAGGGAGTTGTACAGGTCGAACAGCTGGAAGCCGTGCTGAAAAAATACCTATAACCGGACGCCGTAGACCCGCTTTATCCGGTGGGCCACTGTTTTCCAGCCCTCTTTTCGCATCAGCGGACCGTCCCGGAGTTTGAGGTGGGAGATCTTGAAGCGCTTTCCCGAGGCGACATACATATCCCCGACAACAAACGGAGACTCCCCGTCGCATTCCATGTACACGGGAATTGTCTTCCTGCCATCGTGGATCGAGATCTTGACTACTACCTGCTCGATGGCCCGGGTCCAGAGTGCGGTAATATCCGAAGCTTTTGCCCGCTCGGGGCGCTTGTCCCCGCATTCTATGGAGGTGACTTCGACGCCGAAGGCATCGTCCCCGCATTCGGCCACGAGGTGATCGGTGATATTGCACTCGTCTTCGGCGGCGAGCTCGATCCCGCAGACCCGTGAGGTTCCTTCGCGGGAGACTATCGCCTTGATCATGAGGGCCTGGGGCTCGCGCTCCTTTGGGATCCTCTGGTGGTGACCGCAGGTGGTGCACCGGACCAGAAGGTCGCGGGACTCTGCGATTACTTCGTGTTCGGTCTCATCGTTGCACTCCGGGCAGGGAAGGGTGATAAACATTGAATATGAATGGAAACCCTTACATGATAAAGCATGGAGGCGACTGAGATCATCCGGTGCCGGGGACATTCACTTGTCCTTGGCACCCACCCGACAACCTTTGAGGTAACCCGCGAGGATCACCTCACGCTGAACGGCAACTGCATCATCGGTATTGGTGCGGACAAGGGATGTGCCGGGCTCTCCCCGGCATTTAAGAACGTGCTCGCGCATGACGACGCTACGCTCATAACCCGGCTTGAATGCGAGGGGGTTGTTGCCGGTATCCGGTCCTCCGGGTCATCGCAGCTGGTGCTGGATCATCCCACCGATATTGTCTGGCGGAAGAGCGGGTTTATCTGCGGACGCACGATTGGCATACAATCCGATGCCGTGGCGCTGACCCTGCCCCGGGAACTGATGAAAAACCTTGTTCTTGGAAAAGAGATGGTTGTGACCCTGACCGCTACGCGTCCCGGCTGAGCGTGGTGATTTTCAGTTCCGCTTCGGCAAGCATGGTCTCGCACTGTTTGACGAGCGCTGCACCCTGTTCGTAGAGTTTCATGCTCTCGTCCAGGCTCGTATTCCCGTCTTCGATCTTTTCGATTATTGTCCGTAACTGTTCGATCTTCGTCTCATACGTTTCCGTCATGATCCACACGCTCCACGATCACCTGGCTGCTCCCATCGTAAAACCGGAGTTTCAACCGGTCATCTTTTGAAAGGATTCTTGTACTTTTCAGGAGTTTCCCGTCCTTTTCCGCAACACAGTAGCCCCGGGCAAGGACTGAAAGCGGACTCCTTCCTTCAAGGGCGGTCCTCATCTCCGAGAGGAGAAGGCGTTCCCGCTCGATCCGGGTTCCTGCCGCCCGCTCCAGCCGTTCGGCAATCTCGGCAGTATCCTGTTTCCGCTCCGCGATCTTCCGCACGAACCGCTGCGGCCGGAGCCGGTCCCGGAGTCCCTGCACCTCTTCGCGTGCCCGGGCAACACGCCCCTGGAGAGTAATGCCCAGCCGGTTTTTCTGCTCCTTCAACCGGATGAGGAGTATATTCCTGTCCGGGACCACCAGTTCGGCCGCAGCAGAGGGGGTCGGTGCCCGTACATCCGCGACAAGGTCTGCCAGGGTCACGTCGACCTCGTGGCCGATGGCACTCACGACCGGTACAGGGCTCGCTGCAATCGCCCGGACCACGTCAGGGTGGTTGAACTCGAAGAGATCCTCAAAACTCCCGCCACCCCGGGCAACGATGACGACATCGACGCGGTTTGCAACCCGCCGGATGGCCGATGCAATTTCCCGGTGCGCCCCTTCACCCTGCACTGCGGTCGGGGATATGATTATCTCAACGGGATAACGCCGTTCCACCACATTCCTGATATCATGGATGACCGCGCCTGTCTCGGACGTTACGACCCCGATCGTTTTCGGGAAGGCTGGCAGATCCCGCTTGCGATCAAAGGAAAAGAGTCCTTCTGCCGCGAGTTCCCGCTTCCACTTCTCGACGAGCAGGTATTTCTCCCCAAGCCCTGCTTTTTCCATTCCTTTGATCTGCAACTGGTAGGCCCCATGAGGAGCATACAGGGTGACCGACCCGGACACCACGACTTCCATACCTTCCTCAGGATCGAACGGGAGCCGGTCGGCATCCGAACGCCACATCACGCACTTGATGACCGCCGCTGTACTGCCTCCGCCTTTCTCCGACAGGGAAAAGTAGCGGTGCCCCCTCCCATGGTGCTTGTAGTTGGTGATCTCGCCCCGGACCCGGATATCCTGCAAACGGGGATCATCCAGGAGACCTGAGATGATCGCTGAAAGCTCGGATACCAGCAGGGGCTCCGTTTTCCCCACAACCGGTTCCTCCGGGGTATTGAACCAGTCCATCAACAGTTATTAGGATAAAACCGCATATCAAGTAGTACTACCATGGTCTCCTACTCCGTTGCAAGCATGTTTTTTCACGAGTACACGAGCCAGGAAATTTTTTCGTTCATCTCGCGGTCGGGCCTGGATTCCCTGGAGTTCTGGCTTGAGACCCCGCATTTCTGGCTCCGGGACCTGCCGGTCCAGGAAGTACTGGCCTGTCGGGCAGCGCATCCGGAACTCACTTCCCTGACAGTACACACCCCAATCCTCGACCTCAACCCCTGCTCCATCAACCCGGAAGTTGCCGGGGTATCGGTTGGCTATGCGGTCCGCTCCATCTCAATTGCCGAAGAGCTTGGCGCCCGGGTACTCACGCTCCACCCGGGACGGAGGACCGCAAAACGGCCTCCCGGCAATGCGGACTTTGCCCGGTTCGATCAGTATATCGAGACGGTCCGCAGCACGGCGCTTCGGAATTCCCTGAAGATCAGCATGGAAAACATGGAACCTGCCATAAATTCCCTCCTCTGTACGCCCGAACGGATGAGGGATCTCCTCGATGCCGAGCCATGGCTGTACTTCACCCTCGACGTCTCCCACGCCCTTACAAAATCCGAAGAGGAACCCCTGCGGTATATCGAGCTCTGTCATGACCGGCTCGCCAACGTGCACATAAGCCGGGCCGATGGGAAAACCATGCACCTGCCGCTCGACCGGAGCCCGGTCATGGCAACCGTGATGGAAGCACTCCGGGACCACCGGTACGCTGGCAGCCTGACGCTCGAGATCGAAGACCTGAACTTTGGCCGACCACTTTCATCGGATGAAAAGATCGCCGTGCTCTCCCGCGACTGCGCTTTCATGCATGAGTGCATGGAATAAGCGCTGGGTTTATTAAATCGGTTCCCGAATATTATGGTATACTTTCAGTCGAAGTTATTGCGTGCACCCGCACGTTGTGAAATACAATGATACAAAACGCTCTTGAAATCTTTCTTTTTGTACTCTGCGTCCTCCTCTCGGCTTTTTTCTCAAGCTCAGAAGTTGCCCTCATGTCGATGACCCGGGCAAAGGTGAGGACTCTCGATAACGAGAACCGGGTTGGATCACATGCCCTGCTTACCCTCAAAGAATCTCCCGAACACTTCCTCATAACGATCCTCATCGGCAATACGATTGTCAACATAGCTGCAGCTGCCATTGCAACTGCGATAGCAATCGAGATGTATGGAAATATCGGGGTTGGGATCGCAACTGGGGTTGTGACGATTATTCTTCTGGTATTTGGTGAGATCGGACCAAAGATCTATGCAACCCGGGCTCCCGATACCTTTGCCCTTACGATCGCCCCGGTCATCCTGCTCCTATCAAAGATAATTTCACCGATCATCTGGCTGGTTGAACGGGTCAGCCCTACACTGGGTATCGGGAAGGATGCAGATGAGCCGACCGTAACCGAAGAAGAGATCAAGGAATGGATCGATGTGGGGAAAGAGGAGGGAACCATCGAGCAGGACGAGCAGGACATGCTTTACTCCGTGCTTGAGTTCGGAGACACGACCGCCCGCGAGATCATGACTCCCCGGGTCGATGTCGTACTGATGGAGGACACGCTCAGTTTCGAGGAAGCGATTCGTGTCTTCAACGACACGGGCTTCTCCCGTATCCCCGTCTACCATGACCGGATCGACAACATCACCGGTATCCTCAATGTCAAGGATGTCTTCTCCGCGATGGTCTCCCACCGGAAAGATTCGACCATCAAAGAGGTCATGTACGACCCCATGTTTGTCCCGGAGACCAAAAAGATCGACGACCTGTTAAAGGAACTCCAGGTCCACCGGGTCCAGATGGCGATGGTCATCGATGAGTACAGCAGTTTCGTTGGTATTGTCACCGTGGAAGATATCCTTGAGGAACTTGTCGGGGATATCCTGGACGAGTATGACAAGGATGAGCCCGAGGTCCAGGAACTTTCCCCGGGTGTCTTTGTCGTGGACGCCAAGATGTGGGTTGAAGACATCAATGAACGTCATGGCCTGTCTCTTCCCCTCGACGAGTCGTACGAGACCATCGGCGGCCTTGTTATCGACCGACTCGGTCACCTGCCGCTCCACCCGGGTGAGAAAGTGGAGATCGATGCCGGGAAAATAACGCTTGTTGTCATGCAGATGCACGGTCGCCGCATCGTCAAGGTCAAGATCGTTGTCCATCCCCCGACCCTGAACGGGAATGGCGTCGGCAACGGAACCGCTAAAACGGGATCCGGGAACAAATAACCGGGGTGTTTCGTATGAAAAAACGGATTGCGGTGCTGGCATCGGGACGGGGTTCGAATTTCCAGGCCATGGTTGATGCGATCCAGGAGGGCCGGATCCCGGCCGACTGCGTTGCCCTGATCACCGACAACCCGAAGGCATACGCGATTGAGCGGGCAGAGAAGGCACATATCCCCCGGGTTGTTATCGACTATACCTCGTTTCCCTCGCGGGAAGTCTACGAACGCGCCCTCCTTTCTGCCATGCAGGAAGTCAACGCGGATCTTTTTGTCCTGGCAGGCTACATGCGGATTCTCGGGACCTCGATTGTCCGGGCGTTCCCGGGCAGGATGGTGAACATCCACCCGGCGCTCCTTCCCAGTTTCACCGGGCTTCACGCCCAGCGGCAGGCCGTGCAGTGCGGGGTAAAGGTGGCCGGCTGCACCGTCCATTTCGTTGACGAGAGCCTCGATGGCGGCCCGATCATCCTCCAGCGGTGCGTGCCGGTGCTGGATGGCGATGACGAGGACTCGCTTGCCGACCGTATCCTTGATCAGGAACACATCTGCTTCCCGGAAGCGGTCCGGCTCTTCTGCGAGGACCGGCTGGAAATCGTGGGACGGAAGGTCATCACCCGTTAAATGACCCCGGATTCCTTTCCTGTACGGGATCTGGATAAACCGTGTGCCGGCAGCCCGCGCTTTTTATATCCGGGACGCTGATAGTATGCACGCAAACAACCCGGTGAACAAGGTATGAAGGTGCGATCCAAGAACCCGGCAGCGAAAAAGATTGCCCGGGAACGTATCTGGGTGCTCTTCGAACAGGCACGGATGGCATATTCGTCCCATCCGGAACGGAGCAACCGGTATGTGGAACTCGCCCGGAAGATTGCCATGCGGCAGCGGATCCGGATCGACCGGGACCTCCGCCGCCGGTACTGCCACCACTGCTCCGCGTATCTCGTGCCGGGGCGGAACATGCGGGTGCGGGTGCACCGGGGCAACGTTGTTGTCACCTGCCTGACCTGTAATAAAACAACACGATACCGTGTGGTGAGACCAGATGCAAAAACCAACTGATAATTCCATGCAGGACCTCAAGCCGACCGTCTGGATCGGCAAACAGGGCTGCACCGGGACCATGATCGAAGAGATCGTATCCCAACTCAAGACACGCAGGATGATCAAGGTCAAGTGGCTCCAGAACACGGAAGTTGATCCGGAATCTGTGGCCGCGCAGGCAAAAGCGCAACTGGTGGAAGTGCGGGGAAGGACGATGGTCCTTGCCGACAAGAGGAAGGTTTCGTCAGCCGCTCCCAAAACGCCGGGATCTGCAAAGCCCCGGACGACCGGGAAGATGCCGCCAACAAAGAAGTGATGTTCAGGCCGCCACACTGCTGTCCGATCCATCCGGCTCCCTTTAGCAATGTCGGTTTCCGGCAGATCCTGATGTCCCCGGCAGGATTCTCTTTTCCATCCCTGTTCGTCGGACCTTATGTCCTTGGAAATATATAAGAACCCTCCTCGCCAATAGATTAAGACTGTTATTTCATTATCAACAGTGAGGTATTAGATGACAACAGTATATGACGTCCCCGCGGACCATATCATCAGACGGACCGCTGAGGAGCTCAAGAAGCGGAAGGAGATTGTTCCCCCCGCATGGGCTGCCTTTGCAAAGACCGGGGTACACAAAGAGATGCCCCCCGAAGACCCCGACTGGTGGTTTACCCGGGCAGCAGCAGTTTTGAGACGCGTCTATGTCGACGGCCCCCTGG